>Ga0134125_10000956_pt1 | contig 36821 bp, 27 predicted proteins | sample KB31751_FD_96464 | JGI IMG/M metagenome (GOLD analysis project Ga0134125, IMG submission 96464) | Terrestrial soil microbial communities with excess Nitrogen fertilizer from Kellogg Biological Station, Michigan, USA - KB3-175-1 | ecosystem: Environmental > Terrestrial > Soil > Unclassified ...
ATTGCTCGCCGCGCTGCCGTTCGCGCTCACCGCCGCGCAACAGCGCGTGGATGCGGAAGTGCGCCGCGATCTCGCGCAAGCGCAGCCGATGCTGCGGCTGGTGCAGGGCGACGTGGGCTCGGGAATGTTACGGTGCGCTACCGTTCGTAGTAGTGTCTGGATATGGAAAGGCCCGCATTTGCGCCGATTCAGGGGAAAGATGTACCAAGGATGCTTACCCTTAACGTTAGGGGTAAGCCTGTTTCGGTGTCGCCGCGACTGACAGCAAGGTTAGTCGCCTGTTTCATCCAGGCGCTGCATGACGCGCTCGTACAGTTCGGACCTAGTTCCGATCGCGCGTGCCAACGAAAGCGAGTGGATCTCGAAACCCCGCTCGGAAAAGCCACTGTCCAGCTCTGCCCGCACCAGAGCGGTGCGTGGAGATGGAAGCAACGGCTACATTTCGCCTCTGCCTTAACCAGGCATTGGGAAGAAATACTTGCATTCTTGGTTTCGGGACTCGTCACCGGACGATCACTTTCACTGTCTCGTTTCAAGTCACTTTGTGAGCGATTCTTCAGTGGTCCTGAGGCCAGCTCGCAGGCGCAGATCGCGCTGCAACAGGTGAACGAATTCATTTCGCACCATGGTGCGTCGAGCTTGCGGGAAACCGCCGCAAAGGCCGATGAGCTCAAGATTGTTCGGCATGTCATGCAGAACGGCTTTCCGACGAAGGCGGTGAACATCTTCGATGGCAAGATCCGCGTGAACGTGCTGCGCGTGGCGGTCACCTCCACAGTGCCGCTTGCCGCGATCAATCTCTACGGCCGAGTTGACTCATTGCAGAAGGATCTGGATCACCTAGCGTCCAAACAGCCGTGGTCTATTGGCGAAGCGCGGTATATCCCAACGGAAAATAAGCCGCATGGACACAGAAAAGATTTAGGCCTAGTCGTCGACTTTGGAAGTCTCCAGATCGCACGAGGTGGCCTGCTAGACGACATGTTGGATTCGTTCCAGCTCCCGGCCGATCACCATGGCGCAACCCTACTTATGCGGCAGGTATCTTGGCTGATCACGAACGAAAAGGGTGGAAGGTCACGGGACCGCATTGCGAACTCCGCTCGTCGCGCTCTCGGAACTCCAGTTTGCGAGCTGAACGGTCAAGATGCTATCGGGCTGGTGGAGGGCCTCGCCAGACGCATGGCCGACAGAGTTATGAAAGATCGCACTAGGAACGAATACCTTGCAGGATTTTTTGGCCGTGTGGCCAATGTGTTTGAAAAGCAAGGGTTGGTTCGCCCAAAGTGGCGGGCGGGCATCCGCAGGACGAGCGCATCGACACGCAGAGGTCTAATCAGCGACCAACCCGATGGCCATGCGAGTAAGCCGGGCTTGCGTCCTTCCATCGTGCATGTGGCTGTTGGTTCGCCTAACGAAGCCAGAGCGAAAGCAATCGAGCACCTGGATGAGAGACTCAAAAGAATCGGGGTGGCGTGCGAACAGGAAATCGAGGCCTTCATAAAGTGGCGTGAATTTCTTGGAAATGCGCTTGTCGCTAGGCCGGATTCTGATGCTGTGCTCTTTAAACCGAAGATGGTCAATCTAAACGCGTGCCAGTCAAATGCTTATCGCGCGTGGTTAAGAGAGGGTGACCTCGTAGGGATTGCACACTGCATGATGTCGTCGGCGTCAGAGTTGGGCATGTTTCGAGAAGACGTATACACAGAAATGCGCGCCGCGCAGCACTCCGTATTAGTGGGTGGCGCGTTCGAGCGCTTCTGCGCGAAATTTCCATTTCTCAAGTACTGGATTCGGTCCGGAGTGCGTAGTCCGTGGTTAAAGTGGTTGCCGCTCACATACTGGTATGTGCCTCGGCAGGTCCAGTTGGCGATAGAAATAAAAATTCAAATCGCCACGGCTTGGAATCGGGCGACGATCCGAAACCTCCATTCGAGTGGAGTCAACCTCAAGGAGATGGAACTTCAGGCCATTAAGAACAAAGTCGGGAAAACTCAGCACGGTTACCTGGATCCTTCGGATCGCATATTGCGACGAGGACTGGAGCTGATGCTGGATCACGATAAGCTGGTCACAGCAAATTGGTCGCGCGGTTGGAGTGGAATATTCACAACCCCTGTGCGTCTGAAGGGTCACTTTGCGTTTGATCTCGACTACGAGGCTGAAGTGCTAAAGCGGTTTATTGAGTGTCACAAATTACCCAGATTTTCTCGTGAGCAGCTACGTAACCAGAAGGCAGCTAGTAGATATTTGAAGTCCGAGGATCCTAACGAAATTCAGGGGCTTCTTGGTCACGGTGATCTAGGAGTGACCACGGACTATATCAAACATTCAGTTATGTCCGTCCTGAACCGAGCCAACGTAGCCGCATTTCAAAAGCAGCTCGCCGCAACCATTGTTTGGGCATCAGAAGGCGACAAAGGTGTTCGTAGGCGTGCAATGAATCGTCACGACGTTAATCCGAAGCTTCTATTTCCCGTCACCGACAACCCCGTCGAGGACAATGAAATGCCCCCCGAGTGCGACACGTGGATGACGGACACTTCGCGAGACTTAATGATTGACCCGCTCCGAATAGCGCATCTCGTCCGTCAGCGTGCCTATTATGCAAAAAACTGGCAGCGTCTGCGAGCTGAAAACCCGGATCGGTTTCGGGTTGTTCACTTACCGCGACTCGAATTTACGTCGGCACTTTGGGAGATTGTGTGTGACTCGCCTTATGCCGAGTTGCTGGGGACTTGGTCATGAAGAAAAAGGTTCATCAAACAAAGATTCTTGCAACGGTTACACCTGCAACTCCGCGTATGCGCGGAGGGTGGCCGGCGGACGTGCCTCGCCATAGTCGAATCCTTTCTGCATGGCATGATGACATCTTGAGGTTGGATGGAAGTCCGGCAAGAAATGAATATGCGATCGACCTTTCCATGATTCCCTTGCCTGGAAACGATGATGTGGGCGGTCCGTTGGCGCCAGGACAGACGCTTGCGCAATTTCCGCATTGGATGGATGTCGCGAAGGCGTATGCTGCCTTAACGCTTCAGGAGATCGGTGGGTATGATCCCCTTGTTGTGGTGGCCAACGGTCTAAACCATCTCTTTCGGTTGTTTGCGTGGTGTGTGCGGCGGCGAACCTATCATTTGAGCTCTCTAGAGCTGGAAGACCTTGCGTCTTTGGCGAACGAGTTGCGTCCCGAGGGGTGGTTTAGTGCGCTAGGATTCCACGAGCGGCTGAATAACGTAATCGATCGCGTCCAAAAGGACCGCGATTTTGGGATGAGTTTGGTCAACCTCGGTCACGGGAACCTTGCGATCTCTCCCGCACGACTTTCCGATGCAATCGGTATCGTGATATCTACACGAGAGTATCCCAGCTACCTCAGACCCAAGTTCGCGCGTGCTCTATCCCTCAAGTGTCGGACGCGACAGAGCGAGAGGGATCAACGGTGGTCGGAATCTTCGTTCAAGACGTGTTATATCGCGCTCAATCGCCTAGTGCGTTTGCCAGTATCGCTGGATCGATTAAATTTCGAACCCTTCGCAAACTCTCGAAGGCATGCAAGAAATTCGGGTGGGAAACCCGATCAACGGACGGTGAACATACCCGTTGAAGAGCTTGCGAAGATTCTACGTACCGCACTGACGTGGGTTTACGACCGAAGCGAAGGAGTCTTGGCGCTGGTCGCGACATGCTGCGAAGCGGCGCGAACTGCAGGTCAGCGCACCCAGTCGCGAGACGAAATAGCGAAGCATATGCAACTTGAGCTCCAGGCTGCCTATCCGGCGATTCGAGAGCGGTATGGGCTCCCGGAGGCGACGCTGCCCTGCTCTGTACGCGGACGAGGTAGCCGCGGCGTTTCCGTCGTTGACCTCGTGCATCGGCTGGAGACGAGTGTCGCGTTATTGGTGGGCATAAACCTAGCGCGCCGCAAAAACGAGATTCTGGGCGAGGATGCGCGGCCCTATGGTCTATATCGGGGTTGTCTCACACTCGCCGATCGATACGTAGATGCGTATGAGCTGGACGTCTACATAGAGAAAACTTGGCAGGACTGGCGCGCCATGTCGACCAACAAGTTGATCGTGGATTCCGTGCGCGCGCTGGAGCGATTGCGGGAGATCATGTTTCCGGATGAGGTGATGGATGAGCCGCAAGCGAAGGAGGACAGGCGAGCGCGGAAGCTCTTTATCGTCCCATCGACGGGCTTCTTGTTAGGGACGAATGACTCGCCGAGCCGTTATGCCTTCGAGACACATAGTGTTTCCTTCTTTCAAGAAGCGGGGGTGGCGGCTAAATATCGGCGAACACATACGATGCGTCGCTTCTTTGCAATGGCCTTCATGTATCGCTGGGACCACCCGGCGCTTCAGGCGCTATCGGAGCATCTATGCCACCTCGGCCTGGAGGTCACTCGGGTCTATGTGACCAACGATTCGATGCGCGTGGAAGTGGAAAGAACAGCAAAGATGCTGCGCATCCGAGCGGACGGGCTGCCGATCGAAGAGTTGGCGGAAGCGCAAGTTCAGTATCGGGATGACCAGCTGCGTGCGATGCTAACCAGTACGGCGGCTGGCGGTCCGATGACCTATCGAGTTCGAAAGTGGGTGCGCCGCCTTGCACCAAAGGTCCAATTTTTGACGCCGAAATTGGATGCCATGGTCGAGGTGGCCCGATCCACAATGGACAAGAAGAAGTACTTGCCGATCTCCTTTCGGCATGGGGTATGTTGGGCGCCGGAACTCGGTACGGCTCCGCGAGTTGCGAGGTGCGGGGACGGCAGTCGGTTACACCGTGAGAAGGCTGGTATCCGTGTCTGTCGCAAGTGCCCATTTCACAGCACATCGGATGGGTTCTTGAAAAATGTTGAGGCTGATGCCAGATCTTTGGAAATGCGTGCCAACGACTCACATGATCAGGAAGAACGGAGGTGTTGCGAAGCCTCGGCCAAGTCGCTTTGGGAATTGATTGCCTCTGAGCGCGCGTTGATGGCCCAACAGCATGCGCCGTACGGCGATGAGGGCAGGTCATGAAGATCTCCGACAAGCACGTCTCCAGGCATTTGAGGAGTGCTGCGCTGGCGTCCATCGACGCTAAGCGAACGATGCTGATGCAGTGGCTGAAAAAGGGGCTCCCTCGAAGTGAATTGGACACATATCAGTTAGAGTGGTATCCCACCAGTCTCCGTACGTTTTGCGCTTGGGATGGTTCCCAGAACGCAGAATCAGTGCGGAGGCATCTCGGGGGACTTACACGGAACAGCTACGAGGCGCTCGCGGCTGATGCCGAGCGACTGGATGACGTTCGAAAGCTTCTCAAGCTGGTCAAGTTGCGGGCTGAGGTGACGAAGAGACGCTTGAATCCCAAGTTCGCGTTGCATGAGTCTGCAGCTGAACTAGAAGCCGAACGAGCCAAGCGGCGTGGCGCGTTGCTCGGCTATCGTCGCGCCCGCCAGGAAGCGCGGGAATGGCGACGAAAGCTTCAGGAAGAGGAGCGCGCCCACCGAGAGACAATGGTCCACTTTAAGAAGATGCTTAAGGATCGCGATGTTGAGCTCGCGGAATTGCACGCCCAAGTTGCTGCACTTACAGCAATGTTGAAGAAGACCTCGCCAATTCGTTCCGTGCGATAGAAGTGAACCGCATAGAATTTTGTGGGACCCTGTCAATCCACCCTCGCCTTAACCTGCATGTCCACCAACGAACAACAGAAAACTCGGGCCGCATCGCTAGGCGGCATAGATCCCGCGAAAGCACTTAAGCGTCTCCAGGCCGTCGGAGTCGATGAGCTATGGCAAGTGCCGCTGTTTCTGCCTACTCGCTTCCTCGATGCCCGCGAGCCGGTCGATCAATTTTTTGGGCTACAGGCGACCGATAGGGAGGTAGTAGTTATCGGCCGATATGCGGGGGATCTACGTACGCGTTGGCGCCAAGGTGTTAGAGGTCGTCAGGGACCGCAGGCCCAGGGAACGCTCGTCGATGTGAGCGGGATGCGTGTCAGGTTTTCAATCTTTGGCGACGCACGCACGCTCGAAAAGGCCCTTGAAGATCGGCGTGAGACGAACGTTGCACTCGCAGGGACTCTCAACCAATTTGGTGATCGGACCTATCTAAATAACCCCGTCATCGTCGAGGACGAGTTGCTGGGGCAACTGATTCCTCATTACCCTGGGAAAGCACGCGTGCTGTCGCAGACTATGGTCAGGCGGGTTGTGCTGGCTCTTCTCCCGCATGCTATTCCAGTTTGCGCAGCGCGCCTCCGCGAGACCGTACTTAAGGGCGTCGAAGAGCATCAGCTTCGCAGGGTAATCAATCGTCCAAGTGAGACGTTGGAGGAACTGTTGTGGGAGGCACACTTACCGTCGTCCCCCAAGGCGGGCGAAGAAGCTCAACAAAGCCTAGAACGACTGTCAGCTTTGGTCACAGTAGGTGAACTTCGAAAGCTGCAGCAAGAACATCCCCCGGTCCGTCGCGTACTTAGGATAGCCCCTTGGGACGATTTGTTGGCGCGAGTACCATTTTCGTTGACTGATGAGCAGGAGGCGGCAGTTGTTGCATTGGTGCAACGTTTCGGCGGTCAAATGACGAGCTCGACGCTGATCAATGCCGATGTTGGGATGGGCAAGTCCATCATCTACCAGCTCGCGACTGCAGCGGCCGTGCGTGCCGGTGCACGAAGCGTCGTCCTCCTGCCGAACGAGCGCTTGGCCGTGCAGGCACACGAAGAGATCAAGCGGCTATTTCCAGAGCTGGCTCCGATGCTAGTGACGGGGAAATCTCGGAAGGCGGATCTCGCGCATGGCCACTGGCTGATCGGCACGACGGCCCTGTTGTTTCGCGAGGTTGGTCACTTCGACATCTGCGTCGTGGATGAACAGCATAGATTTTCAGTCGAACAACGGCGATCGCTATCGCACGGCGGAACGCATGTCGTTGAGATCAGCGCCACACCGATTCCAAGGACGCAAGCGCTGCTTCTCTATGGAAAGCTCGACGTAATTCGCCTTACGAGGCGGCACAGCCCGCAGAAGATTCGCACGCAGATCGTCCCGCGGGCTCAAACCGTAGGGATGGTTGATGTGCTTCGTCAGAGGATTGATCAGGGGGGGAGAGTGCTCATCGTATGTCCCCGACGCGAAGAGGATGAGAGCGACGAGGGCCCATCCCTTCCGTCAGTCGCGCGCGTGGCCGAAAAATGGGATCGGTTGTTTCCGGGAAGCGTGCGCGCTTTGCATGGCGAATCCGATATGGATTCCATCGAGAGAGCTTTCGAGGATCTTGAAAGTGGCCAGGCGAAGGTCCTTGTGGCGACAACGGTAGTTGAGGTTGGCCTCAACATTCGCGACCTGCGCGCGGTGGTTATCGTTCATGCCGAGCGCTTCGGCCTGTCGCAACTTCACCAGCTTCGAGGTCGCTTGGCACGTGAAGGCGGCAGCGGGGATTGCTTCTTGTACCTACCGCAGGCGGTGGGCACTGACGCCGCCTTGCGACTCCAGGCTCTGGTGGCAACTAACGATGGCTTCGAGCTTGCCGATCACGATATGCGTATTCGCGGCATCGGTGATATTTCATTGTCCGGTGAGCGGCAGCACGGGAGCGCGGGTAGCTTTCTGATGAACAGGCCTGTACCCATGAGCACATTCTTGGATGTGCTTGAACTAGTCAGCACACAATGAGCCAAGCATTCGTTGAGTGGGTTGATGATGGCAATGGCCGCGTACCTGTCTTCTTCGATCAGCGGCGATGCTTAGTAGATGTGCTGCACGACTATGTTGAGCACGTCGCTCGGTCCAGGCAAGGTGCGGCATCGCCGCGCGGTTATGCGTCTATGGTCAATGCGGCTACTTATGCCCTACTGTCCTGGTTGCGTTGTCTGGAAGCGTCAAATCGTTCTTGGCAGCAAGCCGACGACTCCCTCCTAAAGACGTTTCGCGATGATCAATTGAAAGAGGTCAAGCGTTCTCCCCAGAGTAAGGGGGATGAGCGAACCGCAAAACGTACAGTCAACGTGAAGCTGCGATGGATCTATAGGTTTTATGGTTGGGCTGAAGGCGCGAAGTGGTGTAAGGGAGTAATTGGTCCGCAGCGACGCATCACTTCGATGTTGACTAAGGAGGAGCACGGGGAGGAGAGACACAAGAGCAGGGGGGGCGCTGATTTGTACCCGCTATGTTTCCACGGTGTAGATGGCGGCAGCGGTCCTCAGTACTTTGCGACGACAGCTGACAAGCGCCGCATGCTTCAGTTTTTTGCCAAAGCGACGGACCCGTTCCTTGCGGAGCGCAACAGGCTAATTGTGGAACTCAGCGATCGAATCGGTTGGCGCGCCGGCACGATGACCGGGCTATCGATCGACGATTTCCTCCAAGAGAACCGAAGACTTGAAAACGACGATGGCGTCACGGTCATCCCGAAAGTGCAAAAGTTTGGGTATCGCAACAGCTTCCAGGTGCCCCACTCTTTGTTCGCGCGGGTCGTGCGTTTTGCGGAAATGCGAAGTCGCTGGCTTGCTCATCGTGGCTGGAGCGAGTCGCGTGCTCAGCGCTACCTTTTTGTCAGCAGCCGAACAGGTCGCCCTTTAGGGCATCAAACTGTAGTTCACCTAGTAGGAGGCGCTTTCCGCGCCATCGGAGTTGCCGCCAAACGCGGCGCGGGGCATCACAGCTTTCGCCGCAAGTTCGCGGATGAATCGACAAGTGACGACCTGCAGGCGCGGAAGCTGTCGGGACACTCAACTGCTGTCGAGGATGTCATGCACGGGACTGCAATCCGCTTAGGGCAAAGCAGTCTCGCGTCTCAAGCACCTTATCAGCGGGCCGTTCGGGATGGTACTCGGGATGCAGAGCCACACCGGCTGCGCCGTCAAGTTCAGGAGCTGGAGTCAACTATAGCTGACAAGGACGCGATCATCGCCCAGTTGAGGCATGAGTTGGGTAAAAGGAACAAGCCCTAGGAGTCTGTCTAGCCGTTCCGACTAGCTGTTGATTTTCGAGGTTGTTACCCTAGCCCCTGATCGAGCATCAGGGGCTTTTTCGTGCCGAAAGCTAGCTACGAAGCGAGGCGGCCACAGCGTGTGCCGCCGCCCGCCGGTCCGTTGCAAGTCAACTTCTGTCGGAATCCTGCCTGCGATAACTTTGGACGCCCGCCAGGGAATTCACACGGAGGGTCCAAAGCCGCAAAGGACGAGCCTCCGTATGTGATGAGCGGCGGCGGTGGCTCCCTGCCACCAACTGCGATCTGCAAGGCATGCAACGAGTCCTTTGCGCTGAAAAGCAACCACGGTGTTGCTGAAGAAGTCGCTCGCCTCACGAATTACCTCCAACCGCCTCCGGAGCCAACGTGTCCCACCGAGGGCTGCGCGCACCAAGCCAAAGGTGTTCATAGCCACCCTGATGGATATCAGCGCTTCGGACACACCAGTGCCGGATCACATCGATATCGGTGCAAGGCCTGTCTCAGGCTGTTCGCGATAGCAGCCTCTGCAACGCCTCGCCAGAAGCGGTCCGACGTCAACGCCCTGGTCTTTCGGCTCCTGGTCAACAAGATGCCCATGCGCCGGATCTGCGAGACAGCCGGTATCGGTCCCCAGACCCTGTACACCAAATTGCGCTTTCTATCCGATCTTCCCGTACCTCGCGAGGTGTGGCCGCGCGCAGCGCCAGCGCTTGTAGACTGAGACGCCCGCGAGGTTGGTAGAGCCAGAAGGCACGCTCCCAGCCGCTTTTGTCATGGCTAGGATGGAGATCAGACCGGCGGGCGAGTGCATCCATCAATTCCGCCAGCTTTGGGTTTACTGACCCGCTCTTCAGGAACTGAAATGGTGGATAGCGGTAACCGCCATAGTCGCGCCCTGCCCAAACTCTGAAGACCGCACTGCCTTCGATAGTCCGCCCGATCGTCACGGCACTTGGCCAGTCTTGCGCGAGCAGCGTCGAGCGGAAGTGCTGGACAGCCGCGACATCATCCGTGTTGAGCTCGACACCGATCATTGGACGCATGTACATGTCTCCCAAGTCTGCGTGTCGCACCGCTTCTATGATGCAGCAACCACGATGCAGCAACCAACCTCGCGATGATGGTCGAGTTCATACGTATCGGCTCCCCGGGGCACCGCGGCATGCGACCGCCTTTTCCGGTGCATCCTTCGTGTGCGCGACTACCGCAGGCGGGATGGGCGGCGATATTTCGCAACGCTCGCCGCTGCGGACACGCACCTTGGCGTCGGCCGCTCCCTTGCGCTCGCTGTAGCGGTCCACTAGGTACGGGCACACGCTTTTGAGGTTTTGCACGACTTCCTCTTCCGCGTTGATCTGGAGAAAAGGCAAACCTCGGCACGCTGCGGTTCTATGTCGATGGTGGAGATGAGGAAGTCTTCCGACTCATTGATGCCGCCTAGCAAGAGTCGGCAACGATTTGCGAGGTATGCGGAGCACCTGGAACGCTCACCATGAAGGGATGATGCTCCACCCTCTGCGAATCCTGCAGGCAGATGCATTGATCATTCACCTAGAACCGTCCCGGCCAGCAGGCCATGCTAAGCCGGGACAAGATTCGTCCAACGCTGGGAGTGTCGCCACGAGTCAGAACTGGATTTGTGCCCTGACCTCCACCACGTTGGGATCCACTGTCAGGTTGCGTCGGTTGCTCTGGGCGTGCACATAGTTGGCCTGCAGCTTCAGGTAACGGTTGATGTACCAGTTCACCCCCAGAGTCCAGTCGGATTCGCGGCCACCGAATATCGGATTGTCGTTGAGGTCGAGTTCGCTGTAGCGAAGTGCCAGTTCCAGCGCCCCGTATGGCCCCTTGGGCTTGATGTTGTCGACGTTGCCGCTGGAGTAAGGCCGCGATTCACCGGTGACGACCCAGCTCGCGAACACGTAGTACCCGTTGGCCTCGTAACTCGGGCGCCCTCCGTCAAGCTTCACCGCGGCATGCAGGTATTCGCCCTGCAGCGACCAGGGGCCGCTGATCCACAAGCCTTCAAAGCCGACCCGGTCGATGTGGTCGGTGTGAAGCAGGTTGCCTGAATCCACCAGCCGGGCCCCGAAGCCGGCCTCGGGGCGGGCGCGCAGCCGCGCGGTCGGCGGCGTGTAGATGTTGCGCCCGTCGACTGTGCCGTCGGGCGATTCCTCGGAGGCGGAAATGCCCAGGTGGATCACGTCGCCAGGCTGCTTGTGCGGCACCCACGCGAAGCGGGCGGCCACCATGCGGCCGTCGTTGTCGCCGTTGAGATCGCCGCCGCTGTAGTAGCCCGCGTTGACGAGGTAGTGCGGAAGCTCCCAGGCCCAGTCCACGCCGATGCGCCGGTTGGCATAGATGGCCTGCGTCGGCAGCGCGGTCTCGAGGAAGGTGGTGGCGCCTGTGCTGGTGTTGCCTTCGAAGCCCACTGGCGTCTTGCTGAAACCTGCCCTCAACGTGCCCAAGTCGTCCCCCAGGATCGCCTTGCTCTGCACGCGCAGATAGGTATCCAGCCAGGTCCTGGCCTGAAAGTCGTAACCGACCACAGCGTCGTACACGCCTGTCTTCTTGATGTAGAAGCCGAGCTCCTTGCGCCGGTTGGTCTGTGCATCCGCCAGCCGGCCGTCGCCATTCGAGAACCGGTCGACGTCGTACTGGTATTTGAGTACCAGGCCGATATCAGTGCCGTCGTTGAAGACGTAGTGGGTGGGCCAGTTGTCGACAAAGTTGTACGTGCCGTTTTCGTTTGCGCTGGCCATGGTCGGGATCACCACCATCAAGGCGGCCATCAGCGTCGTCTTTTTCATGGGTGCTTCCCCTTGTTCACGGTGTGCCTGTCTGGTTGGAGTCGACCGGGGCGGCGCAGGCGCAGACCGCCCCGACGCGGTCGGCCCAAAGGCCAACCACGGAAGGGAGAGAGGAGGAATTCCAGCTACTGCCGGTCGGGCTGTACCCAGCTACATCGGTCGCGGATCACGGCGCGGCTTCCGTCGTCGTCGCACGGGAAGGCGACGATCCGGGCGGGCGCGACGCGTAGCGACGCGCCCGGCGCCAGTCCCGAGCGACCGAGGTCCTCGCTTGCGACATCGGCCTCCAGCACCAGGTCGATATCGGTGACATGCAAGTCCAGATGCGCCACGCTGCCGGCCAGATACACGTGCCGCACGCGCGCTTCCCACGCGGGCTGGCCATCCGGAACCGACAGGGCGAGGTGCTCCGGGCGCACGTAGGCGACGCCATGGCGATGGCGCCCGTCCCACGGATCGATCGCGAGGGCCCATGAACCGACACCCCAGCCGTGCGCATGGCGGACCAGCGGGATCCGGTTGGTGCGCCCGATGAACTCGCAGACGAAGGGCGTGGCCGGATCCTGATAGATGGCCTGCGGCGTACCCACCTGCTCGATGCGGCCGCGGTTCATTACGGCAATGCGATCGGCGAGCTCCAGCGCTTCTTCCTGGTCGTGGGTCACGAACACGGTGGTGAGTCGCAGCTCCTCGTGCAGTTCGCGCAGCCAACGGCGCAGGGTGACGCGCACCTGCGCGTCCAGTGCACCGAACGGTTCGTCCAGAAGAAGCAGTTCCGGTTCGACCGCCAAGGCGCGTGCCAAGGCCACGCGCTGACGCTGGCCACCGGAAAGCTGGCTGGGATAGCGATCGCCCAACTCCTCCAGTTGCACGCGCTTTAACAGACGCTCCACCTGCTCGCGAATTTGCGCGCGCGCAGGACGGCGGCGGCGTGGCCGCACGCGCAACCCGAAAGCCACGTTCTCGCGGACCGTCAGATGGCGGAACAGCGCGTAATGCTGGAACACCAGGCCGACATTGCGTTCGCGTGCCGAGGCCGCGAGAAAGTCGCGGCCTGCCTGGGTGACACTGCCTTCGTCCGGATAGTCCAGCCCGGCAAGGATGCGCAGCAAGGTCGTCTTGCCCGAGCCCGAAGGCCCAAGCAGCGCGAGGAATTCACCGGGCGCCATCTGCAGGCTGACGTCGTCCAGCGCGGCGAATTTGGTAAAGCGTCGGCTGAGCCGGTCAAGTACAAGCGTCATGGGTGACCTCAGTGGCCGCCGGGCGCATGCGCGGCTATCTCAGCGCTGTAACGCCATTCGAGGAAGGTCTTTACTGCCATGGTCAGCAGGGCCAGCAAGGCCAGTAGCGAGGCAATCGCAAAGGCGCCGACGTAGTCGTATTCGTTGTAGCGCATCTCCACTTCCAACGGCATGGTGGTAGTGAGCCCGCGGATGTGCCCGGACACTACCGACACGGCGCCGAATTCGCCCATCGCACGGGCATTGCACAGCAGGACGCCGTACAGCAGTGCCCAGCGGATATTCGGCAGCGTCACGCGAAAGAACATCTGCCAGCCATTGGCGCCCAGGATGCGGGCGGCTTCCTCTTCCTCGCTGCCTTGCGCCTGCATCAGTGGAATCAGCTCGCGCGCCACGAACGGCAGCGTGATGAAGACCGTCGCGAGCACCAGGCCGGGCACGGCGAAGATGATCTTCACGCCACGCACGGCCAGCCACGGCCCGAACCAGCCCTGTGCACCGAACAGCAGAACGTAGACCAGGCCGGAAATCACCGGCGACACCGAGAACGGCAGATCGATCAGTGCGCCAAGTGCGGCCTTGCCGCGAAACTCGAACCGCGTCATCGCCCAGGCGGCAGCGACGCCGAAGACCAGGTTGAGTGGCACCGCGATGGCTGCCACCAGCAAGGTCAGCCGGATCGCGGCCAGCGCCTCAGGCTGGTGCAGGCTCGCCAGGTAGGCATGCGCACCCTGGCGGAACGCCTCGACGAATACCGATGCCAGCGGCAACAGCAGGAACACGCCCAGGAAGACGCTGGCAAGCACGATGATCGCGGCATGACCGAGCCACTGCCCCGTGCCGGCGTTGCGCGAGATGCGGGCAGCGCTCATGCGGCGTGCTCCGCCCAACGCCGGCTCCAGTGCTGCAGCAGCGCGATCAGCACCAGCAGGACGAACGAGAAGACGAGCATGACAACACCCAGCGCGGCAGCGCCGGCGTAGTCGAATTCCTCCAGCTTCTGCACGATCAGCAAGGGCGCGATTTCCGAACGCATGGGAATATTGCCTGCGATGAAAATCACCGAGCCGTATTCGCCCACCGCACGTGCCAGCGCCAGTGCAAAGCCGGTGAGCAGGGTCGGCACCAGCATGGGAAGGATCACGCGCAGGAAGGTCTGCCTGCGTGTCGCGCCCAGGCTTTCAGCGGCTTCTTCCACATCGCGCTCCAGCGACTGCAGCACCGGCTGCAGCGTGCGCACAACAAACGGGAAACCGACGAAGACCATCGCCAGCAGCACGCCCAGCGGCGCGTACGCGACCTGGATGCCCATGGGTGCCAGCCAGCGACCGAGCCAGCCGTTCGGGGCATAGAGCGCCGTCAGCGCAATGCCGGCCACGGCAGTCGGTAGCGCGAACGGCAGGTCGATTAGGGCATCGAGCAACCGGCGTCCCGGAAAGCGATAGCGCACAAGCGCCCAGGCCACCAGCAGGCCGATGAAGACGTTGAGCAATGCAGCCAGCAGTGCTCCCCCGAAGCTCAGCCTCAGCGCCGCCAGCGTACGTGGCGACTCAAGAAGGTGAAGCAGACCGTGAAGCCCGATCCCGGTCGCCTTCCATGCCAGTGCCGCCAGCGGCAGCAGGACGATCAGTCCCAGATACGCGAGCGCGTAGCCGAGGCCGATGCCGAAACCGGGCAAGGTCCGTCTTCGCATGTTCAGTTGCCAGGTCCGATCTGGTCGAATACGCCACCGTCGGCGAAGAACTTCGCCTGCACCTGGCGCCATGTACCGAACACATCCGCCAAGGTGAACGTGTTCACCTTGGGAAATTGGGCGGCGTATCTGGCGGCCACCGTCGGCGAACGCGGTCGGTAGAAATTCCGCGCTTCGATCTCCTGCGCCTGTGGCGAGTACAGGAACTTCAAGTACGCCTGGGCGACTTGCCGGGTGCCATGCGCATCGACATTCTTGTCCACCACGGCGACGGGGGGTTCGGCCAGGATGCTGATCGATGGCACGACGATCTCGAACCGGTCGCCGCCCGGCTCGTGTTTGGCCAGCAGCGCTTCGTTCTCCCAGGCCAGCAGCACATCGCCGATGCCGCGTTGGGCGAACGTGTTGGTGGCGCCGCGTGCACCGGTGTCCAGTACCGGCACATGCTGGAAGAGCGTCTTCACGAACGCTTTCGCCTTGGCTTCGTTGCCGCCGGGTTGCTTGAGGGCATAGCCCCAGGCAGCCAGGAAATTCCAGCGGGCGCCACCGGAGGTCTTGGGGTTGGGCGTGATGACCTGGACACCGGGCTTGATCAGGTCGTTCCAGTCGTGGATGCCTTTGGGATTGCCCTTGCGCACCAGGAACACGATGGTCGACGTGTAGGGCGAGGAATTGTCGGGCAGGCGCTGCTGCCAGCCTTTGTCCAGCAGGCCATGATCGGCCACGGCATCGATGTCGTAGGCCAGGGCCAGCGTAACCACGTCGGCAGGCAGGCCGTCGACGACGGCGCGTGCCTGCTTGCCGGAGCCGCCGTGCGACATCCGGATGGTGACGGTATCGCCGTGCGTGGCCTTCCACTGGGCAGCAAAGGCGGTGTTCACCGCCTTGTACAGTTCGCGCGTGGGATCGTAGGACGCATTGAGCAGCGTGACGTCCTTGGCCACGGCGGATGCGGCCAGCAGCGTGCCGGCGAGGACAAACAGCACAGTACGCATCTTCACCATCTTGGCCCCCATATCGAAATGAAAGGTCAGGCTAGTGGTGCGTCGAACGACGTGTGAAATCTCAAGTTGGTATGTGGATATGTCGAAATCACGCTATCGTTTGAGCACCCTTACTCCACTCACTTCGTAGCGACTTCCTTGCCTCGCGCGTCATCGTCGCAGGCAAGCGTTTGCGCCAACCGACTTGCGGCGGTACGAATTTCGGGCATCGCCGTGCACTCCCAGAGGTTGCCGCGCAACAGCGAGCCGATGCCGTAGAGCCCTGGCTGTGTGTTGCCGTCGGCATCCAGCAGTTGCCCATCCGATTTGGCCGCGACACCCAATTGCAATGGGTCAGGCGCCGCCAGGCCTTCACGAAGGAGCTGGGCCAGAAGGGGGTCGTGTGCATAGGCAACGGCGGTATCCAGTCCGGTCGCCTGGATCACACGATCCACCTCGATCGTGCTAGTCAATTGGGTCGCCCGACTGCGCACGGTGACAGCCAGCGGATCGCACCCGTCGACGGCAAGCACGCGGGCGGCATGAATCTGTAGCCGCCCCGATTCGATCAACTCCTGAACGGTTTCAGCCGACGCCGGTGCGGTGCGATGGCGTGAGGCTTCCCAGACCCACCGCACATGGCGCAGAAACTGGCGGCGCTGCGGCAACGTGAGTCCTTGCCACAGCGTAGCGTTGATCGGCCGCATGCCGTCGATCACGGCGCGCCAATCCGTACCCGACTGGCCATCCAGCGCTTCGCGGACGAGGCGCATCATGGAGGCTACGCCGTCGCACGCCTGCAATGCGGCGTTGAGATCGTCCTGGAACGGATATGGCGCGACCGGTGCGGCAGGATGGCGGAACGGCAACAGGCCATGCCTGGATAAGCAGGACCATGGCCAACAACATGCCGACTCGCGCCCAAGCGTGAGAGCTCCAAGCCTGGATTTACACGCGTTGCCATGACGTCACTGTTCTTCCGGTGACTTGAGGTGGTCAGGCAGGGGTGCGTGCGCAAGCGTAGTGCTGACAGCTACGCATCCCCGTAGGCCGGGTGATGCCGGCACGTTGGTCGCCGCACGGCATGCCGACGGCCTGCTTCATCCGCCGACCCACGTGGGTGCGCGGTGTGTTGAAAGTGCCAATCACATCGCTACGAAGCGAAACGCCGCGCCGGAGGTGGTGATCACCTTCTCGGCACGGTCTTTGTCGTTCGTATCGCCGATATAGAGCACGGTGAGGCCTTGCAGCGAGTTCGGCTTGGCCGCCCCGAACGCGGCCGCGAGCACGTCGGCCGTGGCGCCGGGATCGGGGCCCGCCACGGCAATCGCATTGCCTGGGAAACGGTTGCTCTTGGCCATCATGGTGAGCACTTGCTGGATATTCAGGTTGCGTTGCGACGCTTGTGGGTCGCTCTTGGCCAGTACTTCGAACAGATACGGTTTGGCGGAGACGCTCTTCAAGTCGGCGTGACTGACGCTCACCATGTAAGTCTCCCACGCATGCGAATCCGCGGCGCTACTGGGTGGAGCGACATGGGCGGGTGCGTTTTCCACGGCTGCCTCCGGTTGCGGATGGCACGCCGCCATCGCGAGCGTGATCAGGACAGGTGCGGCAAGGCGAATCACACGGCGCATGGCGGTAGACCTCGTGGCTGTGAACGTTGGAGCCGGTCGCGCAAGGAAACTAAAACTAGTGGGATGATGTCGATGATTCACCGGCGCCGGCCTGGAAAACGGTCGGTGGTGTGGGGGCGTACAAGTCGCCCGCAGAGCGTCCCGTGCCTTGGGACGCTGGTATCAGGTTCAACAGAAACGCAAGCAGGTCGGCGCGTTCGTGGGCGGTCAAGACGATCGGGCGACCCGTGGCAAGGCCACGGTAGTAAAGTTCTTCGTCAATGGCCCCAGCCAACGTGCTGATGCTGCCATCGTGCATGTAGGGCGCCGTCAGTGCGACGTTGCGCAGGGACGGTGTTCGGAACGCGCCGACGTCGGTCGCCCGATGGGTGACAAGAAATCGACCCAGCGCCGCCAGTTTGGCGTTACTACCGACGACACTTCCTAATGCCGCCCCTTGCAAGGCGCTATGCAGCACTTGCGTCGTCAACGCGGCCAGGTGGCCGGTCGCCGGCCCCAGGCCGACTCCGGAGGCGTGGAACTGACCATCGGTGAAACGCCCGTGCGCCGGATCATGGCAACGGGCGCATTCGGCTTTGCCGGTGAAGAGCTGTAAGCCGGCTATGGCCTGCGGCGAAAGCGCGTGGACGTCACCGGCCTGATACCGGTCGTAGGCATCGGGCGGCCGCCGGAGCGAACGGATATACGTGGCCAGCGCCGCACCCAGGTTGGCCGCAGAAATTGACTGATCGCCTTCATGGAAGGCTTTGCTGAAAGCCTGGCGATACCCAGGATCCCCTTTGAGCCGCTCGATCACTCCCGACACATCGCGATTGCCCATCTCAACCGCATTGACCAGCGGGTCGAGAACAGCCACTTCGAGTTGATCTCGCCGTCCATCCCAGAAGCGGGGCTCGCCCGACTGCACGTCGAGCAAACTGGGCGTGTTGCGGGTGCCCGCGCGATGGCTGAAACCGATCGATACCGGGCGGCCATCGCTGAAGGCGTGGGAGGGGATGTGGCAGCTCGCACACCGGATCGAACCATCGGGGCTGAGCCGTGGATCGAGGAACAACCGTTGCCCCAACGCAGCAGCCATCGCTGTGTCGTAGGACGACGCCTCCAACGGCGGCTGCGTGACCATGAGCACCATCGCGCCGAGCGAAAGACCGGCCACCAGTGCGACAGCCAACGCGTGCACACGCATCGCCCTCCCCCTTGCCGTCGTCCCATCGTCCGTGTTAGGAATAGTAGCATTCGGATTCGGCGACAAGGGGAATCGCCCCTCCGAAGGGGAAACAGGACACCACTGCCGTACGTCGTTCAAGGAGAACGCACGTATGCGATCGTTGCGCTTGAGCAAGCTGCAGGATGCTGGCGTGCCCAGTCGCGCGGATGGGCTGCAGGACTGCGCGCCATCCGTCGGACGTCGTTCGTTCCGCCTGGGTTTGCTCAAGGCGAGTTGGGTGGTCTTCGCCGTCTTCGCGTTAGCTGTGGGCCTGGTCCACGCCACCGCCACCTACGTCTACGACGCCAGCGGCCGCCTGCGTGCGGTCACCAATTCGACCGGCGCGAGCGCCGAGTACGTATACGACGCCATGGGCAACCTGCTGCAGGTCGAGAGCGTGCCTGCTGGCAGCCTGCAGATCTTTGCCTTCAGCCCCAGCCATGGCGACATCGGCACGACGGTCGTGATCTCCGGCCTAGGGTTCAGCACCATCGCTGCCAACGATGAGGTCAAGTTCAACGGCACCGCTGCTGCCGTTACCGCAGCTACCTCCATGACCCTGACCGTCACCGTCCCGACCGGGGCCAGTACCGGCAAGATCACTGTGACGGTCGGAAGCCAGACCGCGACCAGCGACGACACCTTCACGGTCGACACCACAGGTTTGGCACCCGCGATCACGAGTTTCAGCCCCACGATCGGTGGGATAGGCACAAGCATGACTGTGCTCGGCGCGAATCTCGATCCGGTCTCCAACCAGAGTTTCCCCGCCATCAATGGCATGAAGTCCGATCCGACCTCGGTAAGCGAAACCCAGATTGTGTTCCCGGTGACAACCGACATGGGAACCGGCCCAGTGTCGGTCACGACACCCTTCGGCATGGGTGTCAGCAGCGCCGATTTTTTTGTCACACCACCCAGCATCAGCGCCGCCAACGTGCAGATCACCACGTCCATGGCGGTAGGTGGGTCGACAACGATCAGCAATCTGCAAGCCAACAAGTATGCGGCTGTTGCGTTCAACGCCAACGTTGGTAGTTGGCTCAGCTTCCAGGCCAGCAACATCGTCAACAGTCTCGACGCGATCACCTACTACATCTACGATGGGCACAACCATCTGATGAAGAACGGGACGTTGTCGACGAGCAACGCCTGGATCTACCTGCCTGTGATTCCGGCTACCGGGACGTATTCGATCTGGCTGACTTCCGAGTCGACCGCGAGCTTTACGCTAAATTCGATACCGATCATGTCATTACCTGTGAATGGTCCGTCAGAGACTTTTTCATCGTCGACGGCAGGGCAAAACGCATACATGATGGTCACTGCTACGGCAAATGAGAGCGTGGGTATAGGAATAAGCAACATTAAGACTTCCGGAGGCGGGATTACTATTTATGTTCAAAACATGACTAGCGGCGTGTGGTTTCAGAGTGTTAACTGCCCTACGAGCGTGAACACTTGCGGTGTGGATCTTGGCGCTATTCAAGGTTTGAACGCAGGTAACTATGAGATTTTGATCGAGCCGGCTAGTTCGGACACCATGAGTTTCACGGCGACTGCCTCTCAAGATGGGGCGGGCAGCTTGAAAATCAATGCGCCTGAAAGCCTGAGTTTGGGAAGGTATGGGCAAACCGGCACCTACACTTTCGGAATCACGCAATCAAACCAAACCATGGCTATTGAGTTTGGTGGTCCGACTACCACGCCGGCTAGTGTTGGCGTTTATTACGCGCTCTATGGCCCGAACCAAAACGTCATCGATTCGGGTACAAAAACAGGCGCATTTACGTGGAATGTGCCTAACGGATCACAGCTTGGCACCTATTACTTGTACGTGCAGCCGAATAACGCTGCGAAGCTTAATCAGTCAATCGAGTTGTTTTCCGGTACGGACGAGACACTCGCGATTAATAACGCGCCAACATCTATCGCGACTAGTGTTCCGGGCGAAAATGCCTACCTAAGCTTTACCACGACCGCCACTGAAGGAGTTGGATTAAGTTTTAGCAGCATTCAAACGTCAAGCGCTTATATCGATGTCGGCGTCTATGACGGCAACAACAAATACATCACTGGATTCGGTTGCAGCCCTGGCAATCCAAGTCCGTGCGCGCAGGATCTTCCGAATTTGGCGCCTGGCACCTATCAGATTATCGTATCACCGAGCAACAATACTGCAATGAACTTTAACATAACCCTTACGCAGGATGCCAGTCCATGAGCCTTCAGTTATAACCACCTAGTATGTACTTGTCCGCCCTCTCCGTTGGTCAGAGAAACACTCTCCATGAAAACTAAAGAACCGCCTATCGTTCCGAGTGGCGTGGTTACTGAGCAATATGCAGATTTCGATTATTGATCCTCTCAACATTGCCGCAAAGCTATTCAATAGCGGCGGCACGCATGTGGACAGCAGTGGACTTTCCTCTATTGTTTGCTCGACGGTATTGCCTAACTTGCCGCCCAGCACGCAACAAATTGCTGCCCAACCAGAGGGCAATTGCACCATCGGCTTTACGGTTGCGCTGACGCATTAGTGGATCTCAAATGTGGTCTCATCTGAAATAAGAAAGACGGGGTGGGCGGTAGCGAGGAACGAGCCATGACGGAACGGGTGCGCAAATCAAGTCTGCTACTGCTCTTCACAGCGTTCGTGCTAGGCACGACCCTGCTTGGTCTTTCGAGTTCCATGGCCCAAAACGACCCGCCGGCTCAGGTGATGCCTTCCGTGGTGGCGGCCAGTCTTGGAAGCGGCTTGGTTCGGTCGGTGTTGCTGCCCGATGGGCGTGAGCTCAGCCTGCAGGGCTCACAGTTGACAATCACCGCACGGGCGCCGGGCACGGCGAAACCCGTCATTCAGCAGACTATGCTGCCTTGGATACAGGGTTTTGCTTCGGTCACGGTGGTTCCGGACGGACGGGTGTTGATCTGGGGCGGAGTGGACCCGCAAGGTCGGACGATTGCCCGAGGCCTGTGGGTCGACCCCGTCACGGGTGAGCTGACGTCAGCCGTTAATCTGCCGCTGCTCGCGCGGGCTGGCGGCACGGTCACGGTGTTGAGCGACGGCCGACTGCTCTTCGCAGGGGGCTGGTCATCGGATTCGGTGGTCAGCCCGCCGGCCCAGCTCTGGAATTCCCGCACCAACGAAGTGCAAGCCGTCGCGAACGCGATGGCGCCGCAGCGGGTCGGTCAAACTGCCGTGTTGCTGCCCGATGGCAGGGTACAGTTGAGTGGAGGGTTCGACCAGGGCGGAAAGCCCGTGGCGACGATCGTGGTGTTTGACCCTTCGACCAGTATGTTTGCGACGAAGGTTAGTCGGACGCTCGTGCAACCGGCCAACGACACGAGTGCTCCCACGCTCGTGGCATCGATCCCGACGGCGAATGCCACCGATTTTCCGGCCGACGGCATTCTCTCGCTGCGCTTTTCCGCGCCGATGGATCCCCGCACGATCAACACCAAAACGATCACGTTGCTTGGCCCCGGCGGCAACGTTCCGGCGCAAGTCGTTAGCGCGGAGGGTGGACGCCTGGCCTTCATCACACCGATGCGCGATTTGTTTCCGGGCGCGCATTACACCCTGTTCGTGCAGGGAGCGACATCGCAAAGCCAAGCAGAGCTACCTTTCACTGCGAGCGATTTTGTGGTCGCTTCCGAGCGACTGCAATCATCATCGGGACCATCCACGAACACCAGCATTGTGACGCCTACGGCTTCGGGGCATGTAAGGAATGGAACGGTGCCGGCAGGGTCGATGGTCACTGATGCTTCAAGTGCATCTGCATCACAACCCTTGCGTGTGATGACTGGCTCCGCATCGCCAAATGCGGCAGTGAGCGGCCCCTGTGTCGCGAAGACCACTGTGCAAGTCATGCTGTGCCGGCCTGGGAGCTATTTTGCGAAGGGTGCCTGGTACCCTGGGCAGGACGTCGTGGGCGGCGCGGGCCACGGCCACTGGCGTATCAACAAGCCCGACATAACGCCGCAACAAATTCGCCGAATCGCCCTGATGCGGCAGCGGCCTGTCGGCAGCGGACCAGGTGGGGTGAGCGGGCGGATCGCATTAGTCGACGGGACCCCGATCCCCAACGTTGATGTCAGCGTCGGTAATACGCATGTGCGCACGGATACGGGTGGCGGCTTCGTGCTCCAAGGCGTGTCACCCGGACATCACGTCATGTATGTGGATGGCACCACGGTGACCACCGACGGCCACGAATACGGACAGTTTCTGGTGGGCGTGGAAGTCAAGGCGGGGCTCGTCACGCCGCTGGCCCATCCGTTGTATCTGCCACGCATCCTTGCCCGCGACAAGATAGAGCTTCCATCGCCAACCACGCGCGACATGATCGTCATGCAACCCGACATGCCGGGACTCGAGATCTACATTCCTGCAGGAACGGTCATTCACGACCACAAAGGCAAGGTTGTGACCGAGCTCGCGATCGTGCCGATGCCCGTCGACCGTTCACCGATCCCGACGCCCATCAACTTTCCGGTGTACTTCAGCATGCAGCCCGGAGGTGCAACGGTCCAGAACATCAACGCCCATGCAACCCAAGGTATCGCGCTGACCTACCCCAACTACGGCCACGTCCCAGCGGGAACCCCAGGGAATTTCATCGCTTACAACCCCGATGCGGGGTGGCAACTCTACGGCAAAGGGGCGATCACCCCCGATGGAACCCAGCTGAAGCCTCATGCGGACGTACACTTGGTGACACTGACGCCGGCCAGTTGGTCCGAGGGCAGCGCCAATCCGGGTGACGCCAAGCCAGCCAAGCCGAACGGCCCATGTTGCGGCGACCCCGTGGATCTTGAATCGGGGACGCTCACGGAAACCCAAGTGGATGTCGTCGTCAATGACGTCATCCCGATCAAACTCGTGCGTTTTTGGCACGCGATCGATTCGCAGGCGTTGCTCAACGCTTCCGCAACATCCGAAACGCGCATGTTCGGCGGGTGGCGTTCGAATTTTGACAACTATGTATACAGCCCGTCCGGATCGTGGACCGATCCGGGCCAAGGCGTGCGGCTGCCCAATGGCTATTTGTTGGAACCTTTTACGGCGATTTCGCCTGAACCCGGCGTGCAGCAGTCATGGGCCTACAGCGGGACGGAAACGCAATACATCGGTGCGATTCTCAATGCCTCGAATAGTATCTCGCTTTGCAACAGCCCGTATGAATCGGAATGCTATTACCTGCAACTGCGTGACGGCACGAAATATTGGTACGACGACTTTTCCGGCCTGTATCTGATCGAAGACCGCTTCGGCAACGAACTGTCCGTCTACCGAAGCGGCGGGCTGGTGCAGCAGGTCACCTCACCTAGCGGACGGTACCTCAATTTCACCTACAACACGAACAACAACGTCGCCTCCGTCGCCGACAACACGGGTCGCACTTGGAACTACGGCTACCACACCGACTCGGTGCCCGTGGCTGGCTGGGCACCTGATGGCTCCACGCCTCCAAGCGCGTCACAGAACACGACCATTGCCTTCCTCGACAAGGTGACGTATCCAGACACCACGACCAGGCAGTTCACCTACGATGAGAATTTTTCTACGCCGGTTGCGGGTGCAGGCACGAAGGGTCAAGTCAGTGTCAATTCGTGCCCCTACTACCGGGTTCCGGGGACAATGCTCACCTCGGTGGATCGCAACGGAAACACAGTCGCATCGAACACGTATTGCAGCTTGGAAGTGACCCAACAGCAGCTCGCAGACGGCAGCAGCTATTTGTTCGCATATCAGCAAGACAGCAACGACAACACCCTCTCGACCACGGTGACCGATCCTGACGGCAACACGACCCAGACCCTCTTCGACCCCGCCAGTGGTTATCCGTCCTCGGTGACTCGTGCCTACGGCACCTCTTCGGCCGAGACGACCAGCTATGTGCGCTACGGCAACGGATTGACCCACACGATGACCGACGCGTTGGGGCGGACCACCACGTACGCCTATGACGCCATGGGCAACATCACCAGTCTGGCTATCACCGGCATGGCCGGCACGCCCAGCAGCCTAACCGAGCAGTTTACCTGGACCCCGGACTACAACCAGATCGCGAGCTACAAGGATGGTTTGGGTCACACCACTACCTTCACCTACACCAATGGCTGCCTCACCCAGGTCAAGGATGCGCTCGGCCACGCCACCGCCATCGCGTGCAGCATCACGGGCCAGCCGTTGAGTATCACCGATGCACTGGGCCACGCGACCCGGTTCGGCTACCAAGGCTACGACCTGCGCACCGTCACCGACACGCTGGGCCGTACGACGACTTACACCACCGATCCGCTGGGGCGCGTGGTCGCGGTAACCAATCCGGCCGGCGAGGTTGCGCGGCGTGTCTACGACCCCAACAACGACAGGGTGACCGCGCGGGTCGATCCGATGAACAACACCACATCCGTCACATACGACGGCATGGGCGACGTGAAGTCGGTGACCTTACCCAACAGCGGGATCATCGCCTACCAGTATGACAACCGTAACCGGCTGCAGACGCGCACCGACGCACAGGGCCAGTCCGAATCCTGGCAGTACTACCCCTTGAGCGAGGTGAAGTCGCACACCGACCGCAAGGGGCAGGTCACGACCTACGCATACGATGCGCTCGATCGACCCTGGACGACTACATATGCGGACGGTTCCCAGGTGGTCGCGACGTACAACCAAGGCGATCAGCTGACCGAACTGGACGATTCGGCGGACGGCATCCTGCAGTTCGGCTGGAATGGTCTGGACGAAATCACCGCGGCCCAGAGTCCAGCGGGCAGCGTGAGCTATCACTACGACGCGGCCGGACGGCGGCTGTGGATGCAGGCGGCCTCGCAGGCCCAAGTGAACTACAGCTACGACAACGCCAACCGCCTGACCCAGCTGGCGCAAGGCAGCGCCAGCGTGACCCCGGTCTGGGACAACGCCAACCGCCTCGGCAAGCTGACCCTGCCCAATGGCGTGAGCCAGACCTATGGCTACGACAACGCCAATGAAGTGACCAGCATCAGCTACACGCAATCCGGCGGCACCAGCCTGGGCAACCTTGCCTATACCTATGATGCGGCCGGCCGGCGGAACAGCCAGATTGGTAGCCTGGCGCCGACTACCTTGCCGACCGCCACTACCCAGGCCAGCACCTTCGACCTCAACAACCGCCAGACCGGTTTCAATGGCATCGCCCTGCAGTACGATGCCGACGGCAACCTGACGTTCGACGGCACCTACACCTACGTCTGGAATGCACGAAACCAGCTCATCCAGATCAAGCAGGGCACGACGGTGATGGACAGCTTCACCTACGACGCGCTGGGGCGTCGGCAGAGTAAGAGCCTCAACGGCGCCCCGGCCATCAGCCTGTTGTACGACGGCCTCAATCCGGTGCAGGAGACGCAAGGCACGGCGGTGACGCCGATCCTGACAGGACTCGGCATCGACGAATACGTCGCGCGCCCCGAAACCTCGGGTGCCGCCTACATGCTGACCGATGCCCAAGGCAGCGTCATCGGGCTTACCAACAGCAGCGGGGCGCTGATCCAGCAGTACCAGTACGGTCCCTACGGCGAAGCCGCCGCCATCAACTACGGCACCGGCAATCCCTACCAATACACAGGACGCGAGAACGACAGCGACGGCCTCTACTACTACCGCGCTCGCTACTACAACCCGATGATGAAACGGTTCATCTCGGAAGACCCTGCAGGGATTACGGACGGGCTGAACAACTTCTATGCCTATGTAGGCGATAGCCCGCTCATCTATTCCGATCCGTACGGTTTATGGGCGTTATCGCTTTCTGTCTATGATCTTGTCGGAGGCGGCATTGAACTCACCGGTGCCGGTTGGCATGTTGCGTCAATCTCATTTTCAGGGGGCGTAGGCGTGGGAGGGGGGGGCTCACTGGATCCAAATGCGGCGCCTAAGAATGAAGAAGCTGACCCGTGTGCAAGACCGGGATCAAATGCAATAGGCTTGTTCGCTAAGGCAGGAGCTTCCTACGATGGCATCGGTGCCGAACTATCAGCGGAGGGCGGTATTAATGTAGATCAGGATGGTAGCTTCCACAGATATGGCAGTGGCGGCTTAACAGGACCTTCGTTCTCCAAGCCTGGCAAAGGTGGAGAGCTTGAGGCGGCTGGCGGCATTGTTCTTACGCATTATTTTTAAATCAATGAAAAAAATTTTTCCGTGGATTATTTTTCTGGCTATAGCTGGGTTTTCCTTTGGCTGGGTATATGTCATTCATAGTGATCCCTATCAAGCAGGATTGGCTTGGATCAGGAGAGATCCAGTCGTTATTGGCGATGTCGGGATAATAAAGCACGTTTATCCCGATATAAGCAGGTACAGAGTAAGTAGCTCAGACGGGTTGAGCCAAGCGCACTTTTCGCTTTTTGTTTATGGTGACAAGAAGACGGACAGGGTTGAGCTTTTTGTTCAAAAAGAAAACAGTGGCTGGCACGTTGTTAGGGCTAACAAGAATGGTAGAAGTCTAAGCGTTGAGTAGATTTCGTGTTCTCAATTATCGCCTCTATAAATTGGCCATCAATTAATGACGCCTAATGTTTACAATAATTGCGCGCTTAGAATGTATAGGCATCGATTGACGATATTGACGGTGATGTCCATTGGCGTGATTCTGGTTGTGGCACTTTTTCTAATGAAAAAAGACATTTTTGGATTTGCTTTGGCTGGACCACTCGTTTTTTTCCCATGGACGATATTTTTATTGTGCCACTGGTTCCGGCCTGGAATTAAACATTGGCCCATCATTTTATGGTGCAAGGCAGTCGCTCTTGATGTTTTGGTGATTACCTCTTTATCGTGGCCTTTAATGTTTGTTTTTGGTTAAACCGCTCCATTGACCACATATTGCCCCCAGGGCCATGCCGCGCACCTCGTGCAAGGTTGTGACGACGTAACGGTGATCTCCGTATCACAGCACGGACAGGTTGGTCTTGCTGCCGGTCAACAGGTGCATGGCCAGTTGTGCCGCGGAGGTCTCATATCACGCGACAGTCGGCTGAGCGTCGTCGCTAATCAGGTAACAAGATACGCGTTACGGCACGGTCGATCTGACAATTGACCACAGACGCACCCAAGATCAGGGCAAATCCTTGTCCTGATCCAACGGTCTGGCTGCATGAAGACGCCAGTCCCCGTGAGCGTGAAGACCGACGGCTGGCTGGCCTGATCAAGGCTCTTTCATCCGGCGCCGTCATCGTCCACCCCAAATATCCACGGATTCGGCAGCCAATCAAATTGTGTCAAGCGTCTTCGACCGACTCAGTGTGTACTGCCAGCGAACTGACCACGCGTTGCCGATACTGTTGACCAAGGCTGGCACAGAACTTGATCAGCATCGCCAACGAGCTGACCATCGGCCGAGGGGCGCATGTCGGGTACAACCGACCGGCAGCAAGCGACCCAAAGTGGACTGTAGGAATACGCAGACCCGACCGGTGCCTCGCCCTGTGGATCAACAATCGAATTACAGCGGACCAATTGATTTGATGGCGTTGCGCGTGAGACCTTACCCTTACAGCTCGCCGCGAATCGCGGCGGGAGGAAACGGGGCGAGATGATTCTCACGGACAATGAGACCAAGGTCGATCTCCTCAACAACGAGGCGATCGCCAAGACCATCATCGAGCTGCTGCGCGAAAAGCCCGAGCGCGCCGTGACAATTGGAGTTCACGGCGACTGGGGTGCCGGCAAATCCAGCATCCTGGAGATGATCGAGAACCGCCTCAGTTCGGATGAGGACGTCCTCTGCATCAAATTCAACGGCTGGCGTTTTCAGGGATTCGAAGACGCCAAGATCGCGCTGATCGAGGGAATCGTCACCGGGCTTATCGAAAAGCGCCCCTTGCTTATCCAAGCCGGCATAGCCGTCAAAGACATCTTCCGTCGGATCGACTGGCTCAAGATCGCGCGGCACGGGGGAGGTCTCGCTTTCACCGCGTTTACCGGCATCCCCACAGCGGATCAGGTCAGTACGGTGGTCGGCACCTTGAAGGGGATCTTCTCCGATCCCTCGAAACTCGCCACGCAAGAGAATTACGACAAGGCCATCGACGGTGTGCAGGGGCTGCTGAAACCCGGAGAATCGAAGAATGTCCCCGAAGAGATCGAAGCGTTCCGAAAGGCTTTTGACGACCTGCTCAAGCAGGCGAACGTCAAGCAACTGATCGTCCTCATCGACGATCTCGACCGCTGCCTGCCGGACACGGCGATTGAAACGCTCGAAGCCGTCCGCCTGTTCGTCTTCACCGCCCGCACCGCGTTCATCGTCGCGGCCGACGAGGCGATGATCGAATATTCGGTGCGCAAGCATTTCCCCGAGCTGCCGGACACGACCGGCCCACGCGACTACGCGCGCAACTATCTCGAAAAGCTCATCCAGATCCCGTTCCGCATTCCGGCTTTGGGCGAGACCGAAACCCGTATCTACGTCACCCTTTTGCTCATCGGCGCCGAGCTGGGCGAGGACGACCCCGCTTACTCGGCGCTCATCACCGTCGCGCGTGAATTGCTCAAACGGCCTTGGCAAACGGTCGGGCTCGACGCGCAGACGGTCAAGATCGCCTTGGGCGACAAAGCCGGCAAGGTCCAGAACGCGCTTACCTTGAGCGATCAGATCGGTCCGATCCTGGCCAGCGGCACTCAGGGCAATCCGCGGCAGATCAAGCGCTTCCTGAACACTCTGCTGCTGCGCCATCAGACCGCGCTCGCTCGCGGCTTCGGAGAAGAGGTGAAGCTGCCCGTCCTGGCGAAGCTCATGCTGGCCGAACGGTTCCTCTCCAGATTGTTCGACCAGATCGCCAGCACCGCCGCCCGCGATTCGGACGGCCGCTGTGTAGATTTGGCGGTGCTGGAAGCCGCCGCATCGGAGGAGAAGTCAGCCCCCAAGGCGAAGCGGGCCGGCCCGAAGATCAGCTCCACTGATGACGCCAAGCCAACCGATGTGCCGGACTCCAAGGACAGCGCCATCTTGATGGAATGGAAGGCGGCCGATGCAATACGGGCCTGGGCGCGGCTGTCACCCGCTTTGGCCGACGTTGATCTGCGCCCCTACCTGTTCGTGACCAAGGATCGAAAGGACTATTTCGGTGCAGCCTCCGTCCTCGGACGGCTCGCAACGGTGGTCGAAAAGCTGCTCGGCCCGAAACTGGCTGTTCAGGCGTTCGAAGGTGAACTCAAGCAGCTCGTTCCGGCCGAGGCCGCTCAAGTCTTCGAGGAATTGCGCGGGCGCGTCATGGGTGGCGATGCCTTCGATACGGCACCTCCCGGCATAGACGGGCTTGCCGTGCTGGTTCGCGCGCACCCGACGCTTCAAGCCAACCTTCTCGATCTGCTCGAAGCCTTGCCGGCCAATCGGTGCGGCCCGTGGCCCGCATCCGGCTGGGAAGGCATCATCAAGGACTCCGACACCGTAGCTCGGTTCGAAAAGCTCCTCCAAGGATGGTCGACGTCGCAATCGGCCTTCTTGAAGACGACGGCCAGCGCCGCGCTTCGCACGCGGAAAGGCGGCCGCTGAATGGGGACGTCGAACGCCTATGGTGGCGCGGGCGGCGGGACGCCGCTCATACCGAGCTGGCTGCAGGGCGAGGGTGACGGCGGGGCTGGCGCGGGGGATGGCGACGGAACACAATCGCCGTCGCCTAATGGATCGCCCCCAGCAGTTCCCCCCGCGCCGGCGCCTCGGCCGACCGCGCCGGCAGGAGCATCGGATCGGTTTACATCTGCCCGAAATAATTTTACGCGCTTCGTAAGCTCGGGTGCCAGCGACCGCAGAAGCCTCGGCCGCGCTGTCTCGCAGTATGTGTCCAAATCGGCTGGCGGCTCGCGCCAGGCCGCGCAGCGCATGGGCTCTTCGCGAGGGGCGGGCGCCGGGCTCGTCCGATTCCTCAACGACGCCAGCGCTAATGGCGTTCGCGGAGCGCTGCGAACGCTCAACCTCGAAAGCCTCGCCGGGCGGCCGATCGAGGAAGTGTTCGCGGGGCTCGCCGATTACATCTGCCCCGAAGGTGGGTCGATCGACGAGGGGATCGCGCGAGACGCCTTTGTTGAAACCATCGCCGATCTCGCCGGCGCCGGCATTACCGACATCGACGCGCTGACACCGGGCCAGATCCAGACCGTCTTCGAACTATACGCGACGCACGCGATCGAGGCGCGCATCTGCAACGACATCGGCACCAAGGTCGTGACCTTGCCCGCCGATCCAAGCGCGGCCGAGAGGGTTCAGGCGCAACTGCGTGATTTCATCCAACGTGGTGTCAGCGATGCGATCAACGCCACAGGCGTAAACATCCAGTCCATGACCCCTGATGCGGTGATGGGCTTCGTGACCAACGTCTATCAGTCCGCCTTCGACGTGTTGCAGACGATGGGCGACGGGGAGGCAGCGAAATGAGGCGCCATCTCATCATTGGCCGCTTTGGGCCGGACGATAAGACTCGTGTTCCGAAGGCGTGCGACGAGGTTGCCTCGACCTTGCAGTTAGTCGCGGGCAAGCGTCTCGATCATGGGATCGGCCGCGCCTTGGCCGACCTCAAAGCTTTGTATCTGACACCGAGCGAGATCGGCGCGGACATGCTGGTGGTCGCGGCTCACGTTCACGCAGCCGACACACGCATCGCCCGCTCGACGGAATCGCAGGACGCCTGGACGCGCGAGATTCGGCTGGTCATCCCGGTGAGCGATCCGGCGCGATGGACCGCCGCCGCGCCCATCCTGGTCCGCGCCTTGAACTTCCTGACCGGCGACAGATGGGATGTCGGATTCCGCAAACGGGCCAAAGACTATGCGAAGCTGGTTCCCGCCGCGGCGCCAACCCTCATTCCCGCCTCGTTCGATGGCGTGAGTTTGTTTTCCGGTGGCTTGGACAGTCTGATCGGCGCGATCGACAGCTTGAACTCCGGTGAGACGCCGCTCTTGGTCAGCCATGCAGGCGAAGGGCTGGTGAGCAAGTCGCAGGAGCAGTGCTTCGAAGGTCTGAAGGCCGCTTACAAATCATCTGCATTCGATCGACTACGGGTGTGGATGAGCTTCGATAGCGGGCTCGTCGAGGATGTCGGATCAGAAGACACCACGCGCGGCCGCTCGTTCCTATTCTTCTCTCTAGGCGTAGCCGCCGGCACCGCTCTTGGCCGCGACTTCGTGCTCAAGGTTCCGGAGAATGGCCTGATCGCGCTCAATGTGCCACTCGATCGGCTTCGGCTTGGCGCGCTCAGCACCCGGACCACGCATCCATTCTACATGGCCCGGTGGAACGATTTGCTCCAGGCGCTCGGCGTCGGAGGGAAGGTCCAGAATCCGTATTGGGACAGGACCAAGGGGGAGATGGTCGCTCAGTGCACCAATCCAGCACTGTTGAAGCAGCTCGCCCCGCTGTCGCTATCATGTTCGTCACCAACGAAGGGGCGCTGGTCCAAGAAGCCGCAGGGGCACTGCGGATACTGCCTGCCATGTCTCATCCGGCGGGCCTCTCTACGAGGCGAGGATTCGACAGTTTACGGCGTGCCCGACCTGAAGGCTGCCACATTGGACACCAGGCAGGCCGAAGGTCAGCAGGTCCGATCCTTCCAGATCGCGATCGCGCGGCTATCCAAGCGCCCGGAACTCGCCAAGGCCCTCATCCACAAGCCGGGGCCACTCTATGATGATCCTTCCCGCCACGACGACCTGGCCGATGTCTATCGCCGCGGATTGGAGGAGGTTGGGCGCTTGCTGACTGGCGTTCGCGCCGCACCGGCGTAAGAGGCCGCATGCGATCGGGTCTCGTCGATTTTCATTGCCACCTCGATCTCTACCCCGACCATGCGGCCGCGGTGGAGCGTTGCGAGCGCGATGGCGTATTCACCCTCACCGTGACTACCACGCCCAAGGCTTGGCAGCAGAACCACGATCTGGCGTCTGCCACACGTCATGTTCGGGCGGCACTCGGCCTGCATCCTCAACTAGTCGCCGAACGCGCTCATGAGATCGGGCTGTGGGAGGAATTGCTGCCGCGGACCCGCTATGTGGGCGAGGTCGGGCTTGACGCAAGCCCGCGATTCTACAGGTCGTTCGAGACGCAAAAGGAGATTTTTGCTCGCGTGTTGTCGCTCTGCACGGCGGCGGGAAACAAGATCGTCACGACGCATAGCGTCAGAGCGACCAAAGCCGTGCTCGATATGATCGAGCAATACATGCCGCCTACGCGCGGTCGCGTGGTGCTTCATTGGTTCACCGGCACCGCAGCGGAGGCCAAGAGGGCGGTAGATCTCGGCTGCTATTTTTCGGTGAACGCGGACATGCTCGCCAATGAAAAGCGCGCCGCGATAACCAAGGCGCTGCCGTTGGATCGTGTTCTGACGGAAACAGATGGGCCGTTCACCCAGACCGATTCCCGTCCAACCACGCCGAGCGATGTCTGGATCGCCGTGGAAGGTTTGGCGCGTCTGCACGGAATGCCGCAGGCTGACATATCCGCGACCATAATGCGGAATCTGAAAAGCCTGCTCGTAGAACAGGGTTAACTTACGCGCTGCGCCCCAATGCTCGTCGGAGCCGGTGGGCATGGTATGCATGCGGTTTTCAACGTCGCTTGCGAGAGTGGCTTCGCCCGCACCATTACCTAACAGCAGTTCCAAAGCCCCAAAATCCTGGCCAGAAGAGTGTAGTTTCGGACGTCGGCTCCTGGCCGAAACCCACGCTCGATCTTTTGGTGAGGAGCCGCTACTTGATGTGAGGCGCCGACGGGGAGTCAATGTTGAAGTGCTGCCCTGTCCCGGTCGTAATCCACCAAGCGGCCGAATTTTCGCGTAGGCTAAGGTCTCCGATCCACTCCGAAAAGGACCACCATGGCCATAAATCTTGATTCGCTCTCCCCGGCTGAACTCCAGGCTCTCATCAAGAGTGCAGAAGCGCAGATGGATTCCGCGCGGAAAAATCACGTCAAGGAAGTGCGGGCCAAGATCGATGGCATCCTGGCTGGTGCCGGATTGACCATTGGAGAGGTGTATCCGACACGCGGGGGTAAGTCCGCGAAGGGCCCGAAAGCTGCCGTTGCCCCAAAATACAGCAATCCCGACAACGCGTCTCAGACTTGGTCAGGCCGTGGCAAGCGGCCACTTTGGTTCGTTGACGCGTTGAAGAAGAAGGGTGTGACGGCCGAGAGCCTTTTGATTGCTGGTTCTCCGGCGAGGGCCGTACCCGCCAAGAAGGCCGTGAAGAAGGCCGTGAAGAAGGTTGCGGCCAAGAAAGCCACGAAGAAGTAGTCCAAACTAACGGCGCTGCGGTTATTGCTGCTCTGTGGCGCTTGGCATGCTGCGGTCAAGCGCCCTCTCTCGTCTTTGGTGGGCCGGTTCCGACCGATTCTGTTGGTCGGAATCTCTACCGGCTGATGGCCCTGGAATCGGGGGTGAGTCACGACCATGGTGCAGGTCGCATTGACCTCGTCGGTACGGTGGGCCGGCGTAGCTTCTACATCCATAATGATCCCGGCTTGGGTGTCGATCAGGTAGTTCGTGGAATAGGCGTAGAACACCGGGCCGCCCGGTGCTGCTGTCCAGCGCGCCGCCGGGTCGGTCAGCGAAATACTCTTAGCAGGCTGTTGAGGAACACCCCCCGACAAGTTCCCCGATAGGCGTCATTGATCGTAAAGCAGCATCAATCGCCTCCCCGGGAGGCATTTCGGACGCAGGTTTCCTCACGTTGGCGAGGGATTCCACCACTCACCGATGCCGCCAAGCTGGATCAGTTTGTACGCGGCGAAGTTCCAGTGCACCCATGTTCAGTTGTTGTGGCGAGCGTGGTCAGGTGGCTTGCGTTTTGCAACTCAGACTGCCGAGGCGGAGGAGCCACCAATGCCATGGGTGCGAAGCATCACCTTCCGAAGAACTGGATCCCAGCGTGGCAAACCTCTGGAAGAGGCGCGTCTGGTTCCACGAACAACATGTCAAGCGGAAGATCCAGATCGGTTGAATTGGTCCTTAGGGCGAGCGTGGCAAGCTGGAGCAACCGCTCGTGATAGGCAGGCGCTGCTACGATCGCGAGTAGCAGGGAGATCTCAGCAGACTCTTCTTTGCGGTGGATTTCGACGAGATACGCCGCCCTGACCGTCTGCTCTTGCTCGAAAAGATCCCGAAGCGCAATGTCGAGGCAGTCCGTCGGCACAGATGGAGGACACGCACCTACTGATGTCCCCGCCTCCACCGAATGCTTCGCGAAGTAGCCCAATTCCCTACCTTCTAAAAGCGCGACAATTTCAGGCGGGTACAACGCTACCTGGTCAAGGTTTGGGTTGAGCATCAGCGTTGCACCACGCGTTAGCTCGAACAGGCGCCGACCCGACATGGCGACAATCGACGCATCCGTTCTTTGTGGCTGCTCGGCTTGGGCTCGGTCGCTGAAGAACGGTAGGACAGTCTGTCCGTTGTCCGGGCGCACGAACTGGATGAACCGTATGCGCCCTAGCGGTGCCCCCTCGATCGGGACATGGGCATAGACGGTCGCATCCAAAAGGGCCTTGAAGACCGCCTCTTGTGCTTGCGCTGCTTCTGGGCCTTGTGGCGTTGAGCGTGCTGCCGCAAGCAGCTTCTCGAGATCTTTCGTGGTCACTTTACTCAAAGCAGCACCCTCTGCTCGACGCTGATCTGGTCATTACTCAATGGATAGTTCGGTGGCGGGCAATCGCTGAAGAGAGCGTTGACATCGAAGGAGGAAGCGCCAGGTACTCGTCGCCCAACCGTGTGACTTCGTGCGCGAAGATGGTCGCCAACGTGCTCATGGGAAGTTCGGTTGGCCGCGCCATTCCGCGGATCGTCCAGTGCTCCAGCGTCGCACGCTGCGCAAAGCTGGTCACTGCACAGGCGAACACACTTCCCAGCCGTGTCGCCTCCGTACCCCCTTGTTGGTGGGTGGTCGCTAACGAGCGCATCGCCAAGTGCGTCACATACATCACCTGGTTCACGCCGTGCCGCGTCAGCGCTTGGCGCAAGCCGTCCGTCGCTAGGCTTGCCCATGCCGGGTTGTAACCCGACTTGGCCAAGATCCATTGGGCATACTGGATTGTTTCGGCCAGCGCGAGGTCTTCCCAAAGGGCCAGCAAAGTCTGTATAGCGTCTTCAGTCGGCTCGATGTCCTTGAACAGCATCTTCACGAGGTCCTGCGGACGCATGCAGTCCCGAGGCGCCCAGCGGATCCGCCATGCCACGCTGTCGAAGCTGTAGCGCGTCCAGTCACGTGCCAACAGCCAGTCGTCGGCATGGGATGGCGACAGCTCCGGCTCGATGACCCCCATGGCTTGCAAGGCGAGGAGAACGCGTTGCGAATAGTGATCATGCGGTGCAAGCGGTAGGCGCAGCGCATCCAGCGGAAGGAGCCGGGTCAATGAAACGTCGGCGGCCACACGTACGACCGCCGAGAAATAGAGGTTGGCGGTCAGGTCACTCGAATTCACGGCGCACCTTCTGCAGGTTGAGATGTGGCCGTCCATGCCATCAGGATGCCAGCCGGCGATATTAAGGAACTCTTAGTATGCAGGCAAACCGCTGCCGTCGAAGCTGCCCTGAGTCGTGGCAGAAACGGGTCAGCAGGTGGCACGCGGAGGTAAAAAAGAAGCGGTCGTCGCGGCGCGCCTGCGGGCGGCCAGACTGGAAGCCGGCCTGTCCCAGCGGGAGCTGGGCATGCAAGCCGGCATGGATCCGTCCGTGGCATCGCCGCGAGTCAACCAGTACGAGCGTGGCAAGCACACTCCTGATACCGGCACACTTCTTCGCTTGGGCCAAGTACTGGGAGTCCCCGTCCCCTACTTCTTTGCCGACGACGAAGATCTAGCCACGCTCATCGTCGCGTTCCACCGCATGCCGGCGGCGCCACGTCGCGGCCTTCTCGCGCTGGCTTCACGCTCGAAGCAGGGCCAGCCTTAGCATACATAGCCGTGCACGCCGCTCCCCTGTATTCGTTGTGCCACTGCGGAATAGCAGTTCCACATCAATCGACATTGGGAATGCGGTCCCCCGATATCATCCGAGCCCGTTGAGCTTCATCCATGTCGGCCGTGGCTCAACGTCTGTTCTGTATGTTCCTTGCAAAGCTAGTCCCTTTGAGGTTGCTAAGCTATCGGGAGCTCATAAGCCCCTTAGTTGGTCCACTTTACCCTGAACAAAAAGGCCTCCAAAAACCTTGACAACATAAGCTCGGGCAAGACCGTGGTCGCCGCGCTGGCCGCGCTGGCCGCGGTGGAGTCGGGCCGCCAGGTGGCGCTGATGGCGCCCACCGAGCTGCTGGCCGAACAGCA
>Ga0134125_10000957_pt1 | contig 36816 bp, 34 predicted proteins | sample KB31751_FD_96464 | JGI IMG/M metagenome (GOLD analysis project Ga0134125, IMG submission 96464) | Terrestrial soil microbial communities with excess Nitrogen fertilizer from Kellogg Biological Station, Michigan, USA - KB3-175-1 | ecosystem: Environmental > Terrestrial > Soil > Unclassified ...
GAACGCCGAAGGCGCTTGCGAATTCCAGCCTGGGGCAACGCCCCAGGAATAACGCAAGTGTTTGCTTCGCTAACGCTGAAAGCGTTGGCGAGTAGTGCAGTGGGTCGTCACGAATCTTCCTAAACTCAACTCGCGAACGCTTACAGCGTTCCCTATTAGCTTGGTTCCTTTTCCTGGGGCGCTGCCCCAGGGAATAACGCAAGGGTTTGCTTCGCTAACGCTGAAAGCGTTGGCGAGTAGTCCGGCGCGGCGTCACGAATCTTCCCAAAAGCTCAACTCGCGAACGCTTACAGCGTTCCCCTATTAGCTTGGTTCCTTTTCCTGGGGCGCTGCCCCAGGCTGGAATTTGCCAACGCCTTTGGCGTTCGACTACTGACGTTGATTAGTCAAGTATGTTAATGCCGTTTCAACGGTTTCCGCTTCCTACTTGGAGTGGAAACCGTTAGAACGGTTAAAGTGTTTTTTCCGTACCCTACACACCCGGTTGAAACCAGCTGTGAATGAGAGGGGAGTTTTGCAAGGAGCTCCGAAGATTTGACACTAAACTCCTGCAATCGTTCCAATTTATTTACCCAAAAATATCGCGGACCTTATCTACCAGGCCTTTGTCTTCAAGGTCCTTGTTCTCCACGTTAGCGAGCTGCTCTAACAGCCGGCGTTGCTCTCTGTTCAGGCTCGTGGGAGTGACAACAGTAACTGCCACGAAAAGATCGCCCTTACCGCGACCGCCCAGCACTGGCATTCCCTGGCCTTTCAAGCGAAAAACCGTTCCCGTTTGTGTGCCGACCGGAATCTTCAAAGGCTGCTCGGCGTCGAGCGTCCGCACCGGAATTTCTGCTCCCAACGCTGCTTGCGCAAAAGTAATCTTCACAGCGGAGTAAAGGTTGCCGCCCTGACGCTCGAATCGATCATGCTCAGCAACATGAATGACGACGTACAAGTCGCCAGCCGGACCGCCATTCGCGCCAGATTCACCTTCGCCCTGCACCCGCAATCGAGACCCAGTCTCAACGCCTGCGGGGATCTTCACCTCCATCGATTTCTCACGTTCGATTCTGCCCGCGCCACGACATTCACTGCAGGGAGTCGAAATTACTCGACCGACACCTCGACACGCATGACAGGTTCGCGCGACCGAGAAGAAGCCTTGCTGATAATGCACCTGACCAGTGCCGGCACAAGTCTGGCAGTTTTCCGGATTAGTTCCGGGAGCCGCGCCCACGCCCTTACAGTTCTCGCACGTCTCGAGCCGAGGAATGCGCAATTGCGCAGTCAGACCATTGGCTGCTTCCTCGAGTGTTATTTCCAGGTCGTAACGCAAATCAGCGCCACGCTGTGCCGCGGACCGGCGCGCTCCCGAGCGAGCACCGCCGAACACATCACCAAATCCGAACAGATCGCCGAGAATGTCTTCTATGCCGCCGAAGCCGGGTGCGCCCCAGCCCGCGCTGGCACTGCTCGAGACACCGGCGTGTCCAAAGCGATCATAACGTCGCCGTTGTTCACCGTCTGACAGCACTGCGTAGGCTTCGGCGATCTCTTTGAATTTTGCTTCAGCAGACGCATCAGTCTGGTTGACGTCAGGGTGATGCTTGCGAGCCAAGGCTCGATAAGCGCTCTTCAGTTCCTGATCGGTGGACGTGCGCGCCACGCCTAAGATTTCGTAATAATCTCGTTTGCTCAACTGCTTTTGATAACCTTTCTAAAAGTGCATCTTTGATCTTTTAAGGGCGGACAGGCCGTCCGCCCTCGGTCTTTGAAATTTGAGATCTGAGATCCGATGTGATAATAACCCGGGTACCAACCCTACACTAAGTCTCGACCTCCGAGGTAGCTTCCTCATTCTCGGGTTTCATCATAGCGACCGTGAGATCCGCAGCTATTCGCTCGAGTTTTGTGAGCGTTGCATTGATGTCATCCAAATTGCTGCCGTGAACCGCGACTTCGCTTTCAGCAAAAACTCCTTCGGCCATCTTTTGGTCGTTAGCCGACAGCAGACCGCCAAACTTGGCAAAAGACTTCTGCGTGTTGCGTAACAAAGTTTCGAGCTTGTTCCGCAGCACGACCGCCTCTTTTGTTTGCCGATCGCTTTCGGCGGAAGCCTCGGCATCTTTGATCAGGCGGTCGATTTCATCAGGTGGTAAACCTGAGGTAGGAGTGATTCTCATCTGCTGAGCACGACCGGTCGCCTTATCAGTCGCCGAAACTGAGACGATTCCGTTGGCATCGACTTCAAACGAGACTTCAATTTGTGGCACGCCGCGCGGATTTGGGGGAATGCCAACTAATTCAAACTTTCCAAGCGAGCGATTCCCTTCCGCCAAGTCACGCTCGCCCTGCAGAATGTGAATCTCGACCGAAGCCTGGTTATCGACAACCGTTGTGAAGGTCAAACTGTTCCGGAGCGGAATGGTCGAGTTGCGCTCAATGATCTTGGTGAAAAGTCCGCCGCGCGTCTCGAGTCCGAGACTCAGCGGCAGCACGTCCAATAAGACGATGTCTTTGACTTCGCCGGTCAACACCCCGCCCTGGATAGCTGCGCCCATCGCCACAACTTCATCGGGATTAATTTCGACTGAAGGCTTCTTCCCGAAGATTTCGGTGACGGTTCTTTCCACGATGGGTGAACGCGTCTGACCACCAACGAGAATCACTTTGTCTACATCAGCCGGCTGAAGCTTGGCGTCGCGAAGCGCGCGTTGGCACGGCTCAATCGTCTGCTTGACCAGATCCGCGACGAGATCTTCGAACTGTTCACGACTGAGCGACTTGTTAAAGTGCTTGGGACCGCTCGCATCGGCGGCAATAAACGGAAGGTTAATCGTGGTCTCCGTCGTCGACGAGAGCTCGCACTTGGCACGCTCGGCAACTTCCTTGAGACGCTGTAGCGCCAGCCGATCCTGTCGTAAGTCGATACCTGAGTCTTTGAAGAACTGGTCGGCCATCCAATTCATGATGCGGTCGTCGAGATCTTCGCCACCAAGGAAAGTGTTCCCGGCCGTCGCCAGCACTTCAAAAACCCCGTCATTCATTTCGAGGATTGAAATATCGAACGTGCCGCCACCCAGGTCATAGACCGCGATGCGCTCAATGCCTGATTTTCCCAAACCATAAGCGAGCGCCGCCGCCGTCGGCTCATTAATGATGCGCTCAACCTTGAGTCCCGCGATCTTGCCGGCATCTTTCGTGGCTTGCCGCTGCGAGTCATCGAAGTAGGCTGGGACAGTGATGATCGCGTCGGTGACTGGTTCCCCGAGGAAATCTTCCGCCGCTGCTTTCAATCTTTGCAAAACGATTCCGGATAACTCCGGCGGGCTATAGCTGCGGCCCTGAACTCTGATGCGAGCGTCACCGTTTGGCGAATCAACAATTTCGAAAGCCGAAGTCTCGCGCATGCGCTCGACCTCGGTCGAATTAAACTTGCGGCCAATCAACCGTTTCACGGCGTAAACAGTGTTCGAAGCGTTCGTGACAGCTTGTCGTTTGGCTATCTGCCCAACTAATCGCTCGCCCTTATCGGTAAAGCCCACCACGCTGGGCGTTGTGCGGCCACCCTCCTTGTTCGGGACGATTTGAACTGCGCCGCCTTCTAACACGCAGACGCAGCAATTAGTCGTGCCCAGGTCTATGCCGATTGCTTTTCCCATGTTTAGTCGATCAATTCAAACTAATTATTTCTTCACAGCGACTTTGACGAGGGCTGGTCGCAACAGCTTTTCGCCCAGCTTGTAGCCGCGAACAATTTCCTGCATCACCGTATCGGGATCGTGCTCATCAGTCTCTTCGGTTACAACAGCCTCATGAACATGTGGGTCAAACTTTTGGCCCACTGCGGCGACCGGCTTAACGCCCATCGTTTCAAGCACTCCGCCGAGCTGACGATAAATAAGATCAACCCCGCTGAGAAAGTGGCGAAACTCGTCCGATTCCGTCGCTTCAACCGAGGCTTCGGTATCGAGCGCGCGCCCAAGGTTATCAAGTACCGGCAAGAGTTTGGTCACGAGATCGGCTGCTACGCGATTATGAGTTTCTGACCGCTCACGTTCGAGGCGCTTGCGAAAGTTTTCAAAGTCCGCCTGACGCCGCGCGAACTTATCACGCAGGTCATTTGCTTCGGCTTCGAGTCTCTTCAGCTCTGCGCGTGTAGCGATCAATTCCGCAAAGACCGGCCCCGAGGCCTCGCTCGATGAGGGCTCTGGTATGTCCTGATCAGCGTCCCAATCCGCTAATCTGCCTGTATCACGTTCGTCTTTTGCAGAGTTAACGTCGTGGTCAGCGCCGTTGCCTCCGGTAGTGTCTGTCGCAGTAGGCGACACCGGATCTTCCTCATTCTCGTCGGGTGTGTCAGCAAATCGGATCGGGATGCGGCCCCACTTGCGCTCTTTCTTGTCAGAGGTCATCTGTTTGATCGGTGTACAGTCTTTTGTGCTGCGGTTGGACTCGACTTGAATTTACAACGACGCTTTTTCAGTAAGTCGGCGCTCTATCAGCCGCGCCATGTAGTTTACCATAGCCATCATGCGCGAATACTCAATTCTCATTGGCCCAACCACTCCGATCGTTCCGATGCCTTCATCGTCGCGAACGCGGTAAGGAGCAGTGATCAAAGCGCAGTGCTGCATTGAAGGCGCCAGGTGCTCGCGACCAATCACGATGTGAATATTGCCGTGGGCCGCCGGATCTCTTGAAATACATTCGTTGAGAATCCGTATGAGGCGAGATTTCTCTTCAAAGGTGCGAAACAACTCTCGCATTCTGTCGGCATCGACAAAATCCGGCTTGGCCAGCATATTCGAAGCGCCGTCAATATAAACGGACGGACTCTCGACCGCGTCGCCTTCGAGACTCATATCACAAAGCATAATTGCGTTGCGAAGCAATCGATCGTAGAGCGCCTTTTCCTCGCGCATTAATTCAAGCACCCTGGCGCGAATTGCCATCAGACTTTTGCCGGAAAACTCGACGTTCAAATAGCGCGCCGCCCGGTCTAAGTCATCCTGCGAGAGCACATCGTCAAGCCGAATAATCTTGTTGTGGACGATGTTCGAGGAGGAAACCAAAACCACCAGGATGCGTTTGTCAGCCAACTGCACGAATTCAATGTGCTTGAGTCGATTCTCAGCCAGGGATGGCGAAACGATGATCCCGACATTCTCGGACAATGACGAAAGAGCGTGAGAGGCTCGCTCCATCAGCCGATTGGGGCTAGCTGCAGAGTCTAGATCGTCTGCGCCGATCACTTCGTTTATCGCCGTCAAATCTGTTTCGGAGAGTGTCGCCTCGGCAAGCATGTGATCGACGTAATAACGGTAGCCTTTATCCGTCGGCATTCGACCAGCAGAAGTATGCGGCTGCTCAACCAGGCCCGACTCTTCCAGTGCCGACATGACATTGCGAATGGTCGCAGAGCTCCATCCGGCCGCGTGTTCAAAGCGGTCTGACAAGATGCGCGAACCGACCGCTTCGCCGGTGACCAGGTGTTCCTTGATGATTGCGGCAAGGATCGCCTGTCCTCTGGCGTCAGGTTGGTTTTTCTCGGCGCTTGCTAAAACTGAACTGCGACGGGGCATCAGATGAAAGTGGGAGCAGTTGGCTCCTTCGATAAACGGGATTGGGAAGCTGAGAGAGCCAGGGCGCACGCAACGACCGCGAATCAGTATAAGATATTAGCGAATAACGCTGCAAATTGCTGCTAAGGCAGGTAAGGCACTAACGCATACACTCGAACTAAGCGCCGTTTTCGATCTCGACGTTCTCAGCACTGCGCCAACCGCATTCCCTGGCGCGACTTAAGATGTTGTATTACCGAACGGGCGCTGTCGCGGACTTCACGTTTTGGGACTCTCATTACCGATCATCGTCGCGATTGTCTTCATCTCCAAGCTCCCTTGAAAAGGCTGCGCAAAGTGGTTTTTTGCGCTTCAAGTACGCTTCGACAGTCGCGAACAACGACTCTGAACACCACTTAAAGCTCTGCCAGTCAGGCCTTTAGCGGAACTCCCCGCGCTCAGATTGACGCCGTACAGGCCTCGTCTTTAAGATTTCACTGGCCGTCCCGCTCCAAATCATCGACGGCTTCTCCTAAGTGGGATCAAAGATTTCGTTTCATAACCAGGTAACCTTCGCGCTCCAATTGAGGATCGAGTGAGCTCCAGTCTCGAAAAATTGTTTGGTGAAGCCTTCAGTCACTTGGGTGGTGAGCGCTCTGTTCCACCTCTCGATGTGCGGTTCTACCCATACGCTGGCCTTCATCACACCATTCGTTTGCGTTCAGGTCGAGCATACGTACGCTTGTCGGACATTTGTAAAGACGCTCCCGTCGAGGTGCATCGAGCGCTCGCCTTCGTATTGGTGGCGCGGCTGCTGTCCAAGCGAACGCCGGCAATTCACGAACGCATTTACAGAGCTTATTCCATGCAGCCGGAAATTCAGAGGCTGTCCGACATTGCGCGTCGCCATCGAGGCCGGAAAATGGTCTCCTCAGCGCAAGGCAATGTTTACGACTTGAACCGGATGTTCGCGCGTGTGAATCGAAAATACTTTCAGGGTGAGCTGCCGACACCGACGATTACCTGGTCAAAGAGACGGACCCGTAGAATTCTGGGACACCACGATCGCGTTTATGAGACGATCACGATCAGCAAGAGTCTGGACTCAGCCGAAGTACCGGAATGGTTTACCGAATTTATTCTCTATCACGAGATGCTCCACATTAAACATCCGGCCAAACTCTTGAATGGACGCCGCTACTATCACACCGAAGCATTTCGGACGGACGAGCGCCGCTTTTCTCACTATCAAGAAGCGCAGCGTTGGCTTGAAAGAGTTGCGAGGCAACAACGCATCGCTCGCCCTCGGGCCGCCTGAAAGTTTCGAGGGAAGAGTGTCATTAAAGTTTTCGGGAAGATTCGGAACTTTGTAATAACTCGTACGTTTATGTGATCGAGGTAGATGGGCTCCTCAAAAAGACGGCTCGTTCCGGAGAATCTTAGGGCTCTGGAAGGGGCCGTCTTTCGTTGTTTGCTAAGTGGCACGGGCGTCCCGCCCGTGGGAATGCGCAGCAGACGCCCCTATCCGTTCTGCACGAACCCTGTTCGGCGGCAAACGTTGACCGTACGCTCTGAAAGAATTATCGTTGCGCCGTGAAGGTTCGCGAGATCGTGAAGTTGATCGAAAGTGATGGTTGGTATTGGGTGCGAACCAAAGGAAGCCATCATCAATACAAACATCCGACAAAACCGGGTCTCGTCACTGTTCCTGGCAAACCGGGCGATGAAATGGCTGTTGGTACTTTGAACAATATCCTCAAGCAGGCGGGTCTGAAACCATGAAGAAATATCTAATCATCGTTGAAAAAACAGAGACCGGCTATTCGGCGTTTTCACCTGACGTGCCGGGATGTGGTTCCACGGGAGAAACGAAAGCCGAAGTTGAGCGCAACATCCAGGAGGCAATCGAATTTCATCTTGAAGGTTTGCGTGCGGAGGGCTATCCGATTCCCGAACCCACTACCTATTCCTCCTACATCGATATCGCCGCCTAGGCCACACCGAAGAAATCGTTGGACGCGAGTCCCGATAAAGTTGGGATCTCTTACTAGCATCAACCCGTGGACTACCGTTTGCTCCGAGATCTCAATCAGAAACGACCTGAACCTCATTCATGGCCGTTCTTGAAGCGAAAAGCGTTCAAAGACGAACAGGAGTATCGGATCATTTTCGAAAGCGCCACAGATAACGTGCTTATGCCGACATCTTTGGGGTGGGCTCATTTGAACTTGCAGAGCGTCGTTTCGACTCCTATTCTAGCCTCGTGAAGATTCGGTTCTATCTTGATCCGACGAGTGGCCTTCCGCATATTTACAATCACGATGCTGACGAGACTGAGGTTGAGCAGGTTTTGAGGAACGCAGATGAGGACCGCCCAGGCACCGGGAAATCTCGCGTGGCGATCGGTCGAACGGAGTCGGGTCGAATCCTACGCGTAGTCTATGTTCGTGATCCGAAACCCGACAGTGTATTTGTCATCACAGCCTATGATCTAACGGGCAAGCCGCTCGTCGCATTCAGACGACGCCTGAGAAAGAAACGATAATGAAAAGACGAAACCGATTTCCAAAGGGTTGGAATGAAGCTCGAGTGCGAGAAGTTCTCGAACACTATGAGGGCCAAACAGAGGCAGAGGCCGTAGCCGAGGATGAGGCTGCTTTTCGAAGGCGCGATCAGGCGGTTATGGTCGTTCCAAAAGGACTCGTGCCAACAATTACAAAGCTGATCACACGAGCGGAGACTGCCGGAAACCGGGCACGGCGTAACAATTCTTTGGACACGAGCGGCGGGAGAGCGTCTCGCACCTAGCGTAGTGCCACGGAGGCTGCTTTGATGAGCGACGCCGCGTCAGGATTCGGTTTGCCTTAAAGGCGAAGCGACTTAACAAATCGAAGCGAACTGCGGGAGCTAGTCTTAGTTGGACCCCAACCTTTCTCCCACGCCAAACCGCGCGCGGCTGGACAAGGATCGAGCCGAGTAGCTAGACTAACGGGTTTTCCGAGAGACCGTTGGGCACATCCTTATTGGCGCCACACAAGTTTAGAGTGGAGATCGAATAGTTATTATGGCAATTCCGGCAACACAGATTAGGCGCGGCATGGTAATCGTTTTCGAAGGCGCGCCTTGCAAAGTAGTAGAGTTTCGTCATCACACTCCGGGCAATCTGCGCGCAATGGTGCAAACCAAGCTGCGCAACATCAGAACCGGCGCCTCTTTCGAGCACCGCTTCCGTTCAGCCGACACCATCGAGCGCGCCGCGCTGGAGCAACACGAAATGGAGTACCTGTATTCCGACGGCTCGCATCATCATTTCATGAATACCGAGAACTACGAGCAGATAGCTTTGAGCGAGGAAGATCTTGGCGATGCGGTGCAATGGCTGAGCCCGGGACTGAAACTTCAGACCGAATTCTACGAAGGAGCGCCCATCGGCATCGATCTGCCGCCATCGATGGAGTTGTCCGTAGTGCAGACTGAACCGACGATGAAGGGCGCCACTGTTTCAAACGTGAACAAGCCGGCAACGCTCGAGAACGGCGTGACGATCACAGTTCCACCGTTCATCAATGAAGGCGATCGCATTCGCGTGGATCCATCCGAAGGCCGCTATATTGAGCGCGCCAAGAACTAACCCAGCTTCACTATGTACTTAGTCTATAGCCTCCTGCTTGGACTTGGGTTCGCCATCATGCTTCCCAAGTTCCTGCTGGATGCGTTGCGACATGGCAAGTACATCTCCGGCCTCCGCCAGCGCCTCGGCTCACTCGAACCGCGACCCGGCAGTCAACCAGCAATTTGGCTCCACTGTGTGTCAGTAGGAGAAGTGCAGGCTGCTCGTCCGCTTTTTCAGGCTCTGCGCAGGGAGTTCCCGGATCACGCAATCTGTATCTCAACCGTCACGGTTACTGGCCAGGAGCTCGCCCGCCAAGCCTTCGCTGAAGCGGCGCGTGTGTTTTATTTCCCCGTCGATTGGCGTTGGTCAGTTCGCAGAGTCATGGATGCCATCAGACCTTCCGTCGTATTACTCATGGAGACGGAATTGTGGCCAAACTTCCTGCGCGAGTGCCACCAACGAAAAATCCCGGCCGCCGTGGTGAATGGCCGTCTTTCTGAGAAGTCGTTTAAGCGTTTCCAACTAATCAAGTCTTTCATTGGGAAAGTCCTGAACAATTTGACACTGGCTGTAATGCAGACTCAGGCTGACGCGGCCCGGGTTCGCGATCTGGGTCTGCCTCTCGACCGGATTGAAGTTGCGGGCAATATGAAGTTCGACGCCGGCGAGGTGGCTGAGCCAAACCTCCTCGAGAACGAATTCGCGAGCCGGTTCGGATTTCGAGATGGGCGTCCCATATTACTGGCCGCAAGCACGCACGATTCTGAAGAGCGAATAATTCTGGATTCGTTCACGAGGCTGCGCACCGCGGGGTTCAGCCAGGCGAGGCTCGTCGTCGTGCCTCGGCATCGCGAGCGCTTTAATTTCGTGGCCTCTTTGCTGGAGGAATCAAAGTACTCGTGGGTGCGACGCTCGCATCCGTCGGACCCAACAGATCGGGATGTTGATATAGTTTTGTTCGACAGTATTGGTGAGCTCAGGTCCTTGTTTCCATTGGCAACGATTGTCTTTGTCGGTGGGAGCATTGCCCGCATAGGTGGACACAACGTCCTCGAACCAGCAGAAGCCGGCGCCTGCATTGTTACCGGTCCATATACAAAGAACTTCGACGAGATTGTCAAAACGTTTACGTCGCGCGAGGCGTTGATTCAACTCGATGAGCAGCAGAATGGCGCCATGGCAACGACGCTCAGCGAAGTGTTCGTTGAACTGCTGAACGACGCCGACCGAAGGAAAGAGCTGGGCGCTCGCGGCAAAGTACTTGTCGAAGAGAATCGCGGCGCCACAATTCGCACTCTCGCTCTCTTGAAACAGATGCTCGCATCCACCGAGAGGAAATCGATCTCATCCTAATGGCGATCACGTCATCGCTCATATTGCCGCCTTTCTCCTTTTTGTATGCGGCAGCCACGAGAACGCGGCTGGCATTTTTTCAGCACGGCGTCCTCAAGCCTACCAAGCTCGACGCACCCGTCATCAGCGTTGGCAACTTAACTGCGGGTGGAACTGGCAAAACTCCACTCGTCGAATACATCGCGCGAAGAGTAGCGGGCTCGGGTCGTAAGGTTTGCATCCTCACACGCGGATACGGTCGTGAGAATCCGGCTCAACGCGTGCTGGTGTCGGATGGAACGACAGTTCTTGCCAAAGAAGCAGCAGCTGGAGATGAACCGCTCTTGCTGGCTCAGAAGCTTGAAGGGCTCGCTGCAGTTATTAGTGATGTGAATCGAATCGCGGCCGGCCGTTGGGCAATCTCAAACTTAGGCTCAGAAGTTTTTGTGCTCGACGATGGCTTCCAACATTTGCAGCTGGCGCGAGACTTAAACGTCCTCGTAGTGGATGCAAGTAATCCGTGGGGAAATGGACGAATGCTGCCACTGGGCCCGTTGCGGGAACCGATCTCAGGATTGAGCCGGGCGGATTGTGTTGTGCTGACGCGGACCGACCAGGCTGAAAACCTTGACGAGCTTCAGCGCAAGATAAAGACCCTGAACAGCCGAGCTCCGTTGTTCAATTCTCGCATGGTGGCTCGCGGCTTCAAGCGCGTGGATGCAAACGAAAAGATCAATAAACTGCCCGGTGCGGCTTTGGCTTTCAGCGGCGTCGGCAATCCCGATTCATTCGTTCGACAACTGAAGACTGAAGGAGTTGAACCAGTAAATGTGGTCCACTTTCGCGATCATCACCGCTACACTCAGGGCGATATCGACGAGCTGGTTGCCGAAGGCAAGGCTGCGGGAGCAGAGTGTCTAGTCACGACAGCTAAAGATGCGGTGAAACTCACCGATCTTTTGATCTCACTCCCCTGCTATGTCCTCGACATCGAGATTGAGATTGATAACACGGAGACATTCGTTGAGTTAATCCAGACGGCCTTCATCGCGTAAAGCAAAAGTTGATATAGTCAGCCCGCGGAACGGCGCGACAGCATAAAGCCTGGGGTGAAGCGAGGCCGAACCCCAGGGAAGCAATCGCCACCACACATTTCAGCCAGCGGAGCGGGACGGCAGAGTTAACTTGTAGAAGCAGCTGTCGCCCACTCCGCGGGCTTTGCTCCTCGCCCGTCGCAGTTAACCTGGGGTTCCGCTTCGCTCCACCCCAGGCTTTATGCTGCCGCCGGCTCCGCAGGCTGCGGAACACGCGGTCAGATTAGGCCGAGCCTACTTACAATTCCGCAAGTTAGCTTCAAGTCCCAGTTTATTTTCCAGGTGGGATCGGCGCGGTAATCGTAGGCTTGGGAGACACCGGAGGCAATGTGGGTGTCGGCACTAAAGGATTCGTCGACGCCGGAGTTGGCTGAGTGCTCGGTTTAGGCGAAGGCAATTCGGGAGCTTTATTCGCGTTAGCCGGCGGATTCTCATTCGCGTTCGCAGCATTCGCATTTGCATTCACGTTCTCAACAGGCGACGGAGAGATGGCAGCATTTGCATTCGTGTTAGCGTTCGCCGTTGGATTGACCGCGCCGCCAAGCGGGATTCCCTGCTCGCCCTGTCCGGTTGGCGGAGTCGTAGGTTGAACCGGCTGGCTATTTGGATCTGCTGACAACGTTGGCGTTTGATTTGTATTCGCCGGTTGACTGCTGTACGTGAATGCGTAAATGACTGCGAAGACAACCAGGAGTCCTGCCAACGATGGAATCACAATTCGCCAGGGATTGAACTTGCCTGGAGGTGCTGGGGGTGGCAACGGCACATTAACTGTCGACCTGGTTGGCGGCGGTACGTATGCTGCCACTCGAGGCGTCACCAATGTCTGTTCGTCATCATGCAACGGCGGTGCAGCGGGATCATCCGGCGATATGGTGCTGTGTCCACCCAGCTCAGGAATAACCAGACCCGTACCTTCGGCTATTACCAGGTCTTCAACCATCGCTCCCGCAGTTTGATAGCGATCTTCCTTTTTCTTCGAAAGAGCTTTGGCGACAACCGTTCCCACACCGGTGGGTAAGTCTTTTCTTTCAGCTAAGACCGATGGCGGCGTCTGCTGAAGATGTTTGAGCATGACTGCCGTCGGCGAGTCGGCCAGGAAAGGGACGTGTCCGACCAGCATCTCAAACAAAATAATCCCGAGAGAATAAATGTCGCTGCGCGAATCTATTTGGTCAGACTGCGAGCACTGTTCCGGCGACATATATTGTGGCGTGCCGATGATCAGATCCGGAGAGGTCAAACTTGAATCTTCAGCGCCGATTGGTTCCTGAATCTTAGCGATGCCAAAGTCCAGCACCTTTGCATAATCAGCGCCGGTGGCGTTGATCAGCATGATGTTGTCGCTCTTCAAATCCCGGTGCACCACGCCTACCGCGTGCGCAGCGTCGAGGGCGCTGCCAACCTGCCTCATGATCTCAACCGCGCGTACCAGCGGCAGAGGCCCTTCTTTGCGTATTAGTTGTTTGAGGGTGGGTCCGTTCAAAAACTCCATGATGAGGAAGACTACACCGCCCTCATCTTCACCAAAGTCGGTAACACTCAGCGCGTGAGGGTGAGAGATCTTGGAAGCGGCACGAGCCTCACGTGAAAAACGCGCCACGATTTTTTCATCGGCGGCAAGTGAAGGCCGCAGCACCTTGATGGCAACAGTCTTGCCCATCAAGATGTGCGTACCGCGATAGACCGCACCCATTCCACCTATGCTGAGCCGTTCCTCAACGCGATACTTCCCCGCCAAAAGCTCGCCCACCAGAGGATCGCCCGTGGTTTCGAGAGCTGCACCGTCGGCAGGACATAACGTGGTGGTATCCGAGTATTCGGCTCCGCAGCGCGGACATTTTTTCATTAGCGGGTGTGCCTCTCTGTTCTTGCTCGGGAGAAGCGCGAGCGTATCACACCGCTTTGTTAACGAGCAAAGGAACGACTCGACAACAAAAATACCGGGCGAGAGCATGACGCTCCGGCCCGGTATTCAATTTCCGCAGTGCCTCATTTGGAGTGCGCCGACCTGTCGGTGCTTTGGTCGCTGTGGCGGCATCAAGCCGCCGCTTGCGAAAGCGGTGAGGTCACCGCACTCCGAATTAGGGTGCACTACTAAAGCTTAGCTGGGTTTGACAACCGCGAAGATCACCAGCAGCGCAAAGAGCACCAGTGATTCGATCAGCGCCAAACCAAGGATCATCATGGTTTGGATTCTGCCGGCTGCGCCGGGATTGCGGGCTGCGCCTTCCACGGCCGAAGCGCCGATGCGCGACTGACCTAACGCGCCACCGAATACGGCGATCGCGAATCCAATGCCTGCCGCCAGCGCTCGATACTTGCTAACCGAGCTTTCGTTATCAGCAGCACCTTGTGCGAAAGCGCTCATCGCGGTCATCATGAAAATAACCACGGCAAAAAACGCCATTCTGAGTTTCCTCATTTTTCTCTCCTACGCGACGAAGTGTCGCAATGTGATTGGCGAATGGTTCAGCAAGAGCCGCTGGTATTATTTCGCCTGAATCCGGTATCCACCGCCCCTCGAACAACGGCGCTCCAGCGATACAGACTTGGTCGTTGCTTTGATCCCAAAGCGTATTAAAGGCCGGCTTCTTCTAATCGAAAACCAAACCGCTCGTCCAGTAGATTTCAGTTGGCGCTCAACGTGGTCGGGCGCGATGCCCGCATCGCTCGAGACGCGCGTTCATAAAGCCGTTAAGTTAGAACCGGAACAATAAACTCTCCGCTTTCATCCTCGTGGTGCGGGGCATGTGAGTCATGCGGCGCGTGCGAGACTTCGCTGAGATACAACTGTGAAAGCAAAACAAAAACAAAAGTCTGAATGAAGGCTACGAAAAGGCTGAGCGGCATCAGCACCACCGGAACTACAAACTGCGTGTACGGCGGCGCCAGATGGGCGATGGTCTCCATCACCTTCTCGTCCGCGAATAAGTTTCCGAACAGACGAATGCCGAGTGAAAAGGGCCTGATGAAATTACTGATCACCTCGATTGGAAAAATAAGCGGCGCAATCCACCAAATCGGACCGGCAAAATGCTTCAGATGCCCAAACAGTCCGTTTTCTTTGATCCCGACTGAGTTGTAATAGAGGAACGAGGAAACGCCGAGCGCAAAGGTCACACTCGTAGCCGCCGTCGGTGACATGAACAGCGGGAACAGTCCCATCAGATTAGAAACGAGGATCAAAACCGCAAACGTCATGACCATCGGAAAGTATTTCAATCCGTGCGGTCCAATAATGTCCGCGAGCATGTCCCGGATCGCGAGCACTCCCACCTCGAGCGTCTGCTGACCGTGACTCGGATCTTCGGCTGAAAGTTTACGTTTGAACAACACGATAATCAGCAGGCTAATGAGGCACGCGATGACGAACATTATCGTGTACCACGGTATCGCGTTTTCGGGCGTGTACGGACCAAACGCAGCCTCTGGTGAGCTGCCAAAGAACCCAAGTATCTTCGTCCAGATTGGCTTGGTGTATTTGAGCTCGAAGTCGTAAGCCCAGTGGCCAAAATACTGGTTAACGTATTTGACTATGATCGGGACGTGCTCGGCGACGTGCTCCTGAGCTTTCTCAGCATGAGCTCCAACCGCTTCTGCGTGCTTAACGGTGCCCTCGACGGCATCCGCTGCTTTCTCCTGCAACCAAAACATTAATTAGTACCCTCTCGATGAACGGGAAAAAAGAACTGTCTAAAAGCTTCTGCGAACAACGCGATCACGAAACTGCATAAGCCAATGATCGTTGCCGGTAATGAAACGATATTCAGCGCGTACGCAGCTACGACCGTGCCCGCAATCACGAAATACCTGAAGATGTATCGCGAACCGTTGGCGCTGGCATTTCCACCGGCCGCGCGCGCCTGGATTAGAGACGCGATCGAAGTTCGCATCCAGTGATAATTCAGCAGCGACAAAGCCCCGCCCAGAAAGAGCCCGGTCGTAAAGCGCCAGGGCATGAACAGCGGCGATAGTAATACGGCTGCTGCCACAGCGATGCCCATCACGCGAAATATGCGTGTTTCCAGATCGTTATCCGGAGTGGTAAGCAAGCTTCCACCCGTGCTTTCTTCGGATTCCTTCATTGGCAAAGCCAGCGATTTTACACGTGAATTGGCGGGTTTGTCGAACCTGGCTGGCAGGTATTCAGAGTTCAAACTTCAGTTGGCGGTATCCACACTCACAATCTAATGACTGAACTCTCAACGCCTGCAATCGGAAATCACAGCCTGGACGTCAACCTGATGAATTGATAAAAGCCAACTATCGAGCCCAACACAATGCCGCCGACCAAACACCAGGGAGTAGTGCCGAGCCAGCGATCAAGCATCCAGCCAAGCCCACAACATGAAGCAACCGAGAAAAAGAGGGAGAGCGCCGCTCCGTAAGCGATGCCGCTCTTCACATTCGTTTCCTCGTCGCCTGGCTTGAGCGCCATCACCAGGCCTCGCGTTTAAGATAGTTCTTTGGCACCTCATAAAGTAGGGCTTTACGCGAGTGCCGCATCGAGTCATGGATAAAACACACGTGGGTACACCAGCAAGCCTTACCACCGTCGATCGCTGAGAGCTCATCCTGCCGCTCGCGCGCTGACCAAAGAGCGCCAAAGTCAAAGTCATAATCGCTCAACGTCGCGAAGCTTTCGCGCAGCTCGCAAGCTCGCACATCTCCGTTGTAATCGATGACAGCGGTGGTTTCGCCGGCTGTGCAGGGGAACGGCCATGGTTGAGGTTCTTGAAAGTTTTCGTGCTGCGTCCGATAGTGTGTCGTGATCGAGCCGACGTAAGCGACATTCTTAATGAAACGGCGGCTGGCATCGTCATCGGCGAACATGCGATCGCCGTACCGCTTGGTCAATCGCGAGACGTGAGCATACATGGCGGGCAACACCTCGGGCGGCACTTGCTTGATGGACTCGCCCACCAGCGTCTCGCCTCGGATGATATTGAAATACTGGCCATCAAGCTCAAAATTCTCCCAAAGGTACTCAGCGAGCATTTCTATCTCGGTGTAATTCTCCGCGCAAACCACCGTGTTCACGTTCAATCGAAAGCGATCGGCAAACTTCTTTTTGAGCGGGTAAAGATGCGTAATGCAGTCAAGCGTCTTTTCCCAATTGCCCGGCACGCCTCTAATGCGATCGTGAGTCTTGCCGTAGCCGTCGAGCGCAATGTTCAAATAGAGATCCAGGTCCGGATTGTGGCTGAGGGCGAGATCAACTATGTCGTAGACACGCTGCTTGATCAGGCCATTGGTGGGAATGATGACGCGGTTGACTCCGTTCCGAGTCACAAACATGTCGATGATGTCGCTGAGATCACGCCGCAGCGTTGGCTCGCCGCCAGAAAGCCAAAGGTCAGTTATCGGCGGCATCGTCCGCGAAACCTTTTCTATCTGTGGGAAGGTTAGATCGCCGGGCTGGTTCAGTTCAGCGTGATAGAAACAGGTTTGACAGAAGGCGTTGCATCTCGACGTGACGAAAAGGATCACGGTCCCAAGCCGCAGATCGCGTTTGGTGCCCCGCAATAACTGAACTAATTGTGCAGCTTTGTTAGCCATTTGAGTCAGACTCGCGCGCGATGATGACAGCTTCGACGGGTGATTTCAATTCGTAGCTGATCCCGCGCCATTTGATTCGTCTCGAAATGGCCGCCGCAATCGCGTTGATAAGAAACAAAGCAGAGGCAACCGGCCAGAGCAACACGTGCCACAGCAGATCTTTTCGCAATGACACTCCGTAATTCGTTAGCGCCAGCTCAACGGCATTGAGCCGGATCCAGGATTTCGCCGCGCCCAACACAAAAATGATCGCGAGGAGGAACGCAGTAGTGGCTGGCAGGCCTAACCACCAGCGCCAAAACGTCAGCAGGAATCCTCCAAAAAATACGAGCACAAAATGGGCGTTGCCTAACAATACAGCCCTCCAAAGATGCGGCGCATAAACACGCGTAATCTTTAGTTGTCGCGTGGTGAACTCGAGTAACTCAAACAGGTCACAGCTATCTTCAGAGACGATCAAACATTGAGGCACAAACTTGATTGGCTTCCTGGCTTCTTGAAGTACGCGTGTGAGTGCAAAGTCGTCTGAGACTGTGCCGCGCCACCGATCAATCACGTTTAAGTTCTCGAAGGTCTGCCGTCGAATTGCGGTTGAGCCTCCCCAGCAGAAATTCTGGCTGCGCACTTCGCCAAGCGCGGAAGTGATGGACGCGTTCCAGACGGATCGTAGCTGGGCGCTAAACGAGAATGCCGAAGCGACAAACCACCGGTAACCCGTCGCCGCACCGAGTGTCTCGTCAACCAGCGGCGAGACCAACGACCGCAGCCAATTCGGATGCGGGCGCGCATCGCTATCCACGAATACTATTACCTCGCTCCGCTCATCGATCGCAGCGACTGCTTTTTGAAGATTGTGAACTTTCTGACCTGAGTCTGCTGCCGGTCCCGCGATTACGATCCTGGTTCCGACTGTGTTCAGATTGTCGGACTTTTCAGCACAAACTTCTTCGACGATTCGAAGTCCCGGGTCGTTGGCGGAGTCCGTCACGAAAACGATTTCGTAAGCCGGGTAATTCTGTTCAAACAGGGCCGAGAGGTTTTGACGCAGGTTCTCATCAACTCCGCGAAAAGGAGCAATGACTGAAACTAAAGGAGTGTAGTGTGGCTGGAACTCCGCCATCTGGCGCCGAACGTACGCGGCAAACCTTAGCCCACCTCGCAACGAGGTGAATCCGAGCCAGATGGCAACGAGGGACAGAAAATAATAAACGACCACAGAAACATCCATTAGAAACTGAAAGAGGCGATGCGGAGCACATCGCCTCGAGAACTTTGTCTGGATCGTCTGATCAACTTAATGCAGCCATGCATTTATCAGCCCCTGTGTGACGCTGATGATTGGCTGTGGGTAAACACCAATCACCAGGATTCCGATTGCTGAGATGCCTAATGCCGACCACAACGCGGGTGAGAGCGACAGCGGCTTGTCATCGGCTATGCGATCTCCGAGATACATGACCTTCACGAACCGCAGGTAATAGTAGAACGAAATAACGATATTGATGATCGCCCACCCTGCCAGCCAGTAATACCAGTTCTTCTTCTCAGTCTGGCCGCGTTCGAACAGGCCCAGCAGAAGATAATACTTACCAATGAAACCGCCCGTAATCGGCAGCCCTCCCAAAGAAAGCATAAAGAGGCCCATCATCGCTGCCATGCCCGGAGCCTTGTGCGCGAGCCCGGTCAAATCATCGACGTTGTCGCCAATGATCCCGCGCCGCCGCAAGCTGATAATAATTCCGAAAGCCCCCATGTTCATGAACGTGTACACCAGCAAATAGATAACAATGCCGATGTAGCCGTTCATATTTCCAGCTACCAAACCCAGCAGGATGTAACCGGCGTTCGAGATAGACGAGTAAGCCAGCAACCGTTTCGAATTGTCCTGCGTGACTGCGGCCCAATTGCCGACAAAGATGGTTATCGCTGCCACCAGCGCCAGCAACACTGCCCAGTGCTCTCGCATGGGCCCCAAAGCTGAAACAAAAATTCTCGCGTAGAGCGCGAAGCTAGCCGCTTTTGATCCGGTTGAAAGGAAAGCTGTAACTGAAGTCGGGGCGCCTTCATACGCATCCGGGGCCCACATGTGAAACGGCACCGCAGAAATCTTAAAGAACAATCCGGCCGCCATCGCGATCATTCCGAGCAACAGCAGCGGCCTCAATCCAATCAATTCACCCTGAGCCTGCGGGCCGGTCACCGAACTCATAATCGACGCGACGCCTTTAGAGATTTCGCCGACATTGGTCGAACCAGTCATGCCGTACAACAGCGACATCCCGTACAGAAGTATCCCCGAAGAAAAGGCCCCCAAAAGAAAGTACTTCATGGCAGCTTCGTTGGATCGTTTCTCGCGCTTGGTAAAAGCCACCAACACATAGAACGTCAGCGCCATCAACTCGAGACTTATATAAAGGAGAATGAGGTCAAAGCCGCTGCCGAGAAACATCATGCCGACAGTAGCGAAAAGAACCAGCGCGTAGTATTCCCCGTGCTGTTCGCCTTCGATATCGAGAAAGCGCATTGAGATGGCGATCGCCAGGGCCGCTGCTATCAGGAAGATCGCCTTGAACAAGAGCGCAAAGCCGTCAACACGGACCATGCCGTAGAAGCCCTCGAGCGCTCCGCCTTCCTTTATTGTCAGCCCGAGGAAAATCAATGACACTGCCGCGAGGGCAATGCCGGCGATCGAGAAATAGCCCGTCCACTTACTGAGTTTGCGCGGGAGCATTACTTCCATCACCAGCGCGATACAGGCGCAGACGGTCAGAATGATCTCAGGCGTGATCAGCCGCAGATCGCTGGGGCTGAACAGTGCTGAGGTATTGGCTTGAAGTAAGAGCAGCATAGTCACCGAGAAATGCTAACGAGGCTGAACCGTTACCGGAGGAGAAATAGTAATGTTGCCCTGCGAATTCGGAGTTGGCGCCAAGGTGCGCTCAGGTGTAGCCGGCAGACCCGGAATTGGATATGTTGGCCGCACTTGCCGCACGACAGCGTTGACAGGCTTGCTGATGTAATCCATGAATGGTTTGGGATAGCAGCCAATCCAAAGCGCAAGCACCACCAGCGGCGTCATGTAAACCCACTCGCGCCAATTCAAATCCGGCAACTTCTCGTTCTTTGGGTTCTCGATAGTGCCGAAGAACATTCGCTGATAGAGCCAGAGGAAGTAACCGGCATTGATGATGATTCCCAGCGTGCCCCAGCCGGCCCAGACCGGATTCGCTTCAAACGCTCCTCGCAACGAAAGGAATTCGGAGATGAAGACCGCCAGCAAAGGCAAGCCGATCGCAGTCATCACCATCGCCAAAAACACTGCTGCGTACCCCGGCATGACGTGGGAGAGCCCACCAAATTCAGCGACGCTGCGCGTGTGACGCCGCTCGTAGATGATGCCGACCAGTAAGAAGAGCGCGCCTGAGTAGATGCCGTGATTGATCATCTGCATCACAGCGCCATTCACGCCGTTCGGATTCAGCGAAAACAGTCCCAGCATCACCACGCCCATCGAAGACACCGATGAGTACGCGACCAGTTTCTTGACGTCGCCGTCCTTCTTAACGACGAAGTACATTGCCGCCAAAGCGCCGTAGAGAATACTGATGATGGCCAGGAAGACCATCACGCTGCGAACTCCGAAGCTCCCAAAGAACTGTTCGTCCATCGAGGCTTTTGGAAACATTGGAATGTTGAAGCGAAAGAATCCGTAGGTCCCCAGCTTGAGCAGGATGCCCGCGAGAATCACTGAGCCGGCCGTCGGCGCCTCAACGTGAGCGTCAGGCAACCAGGTGTGAAACGGAAACATGGGCACCTTGATCGCGAAGCCCAACGCAAACGCAAAGAACAAGAGCACCTGCATAGTGCCCATGTCCATAACTGAGCCGATGGCTTGCAGGTAGATGATATTGAAAGTACCACCGCCCGCCTGGGCCGCAGTCGAAAGCGTGCTGTTAACCAGCGCCGCAGCCTCGGTGTTTCCGGCCATTAAGGTTATTGTTGCTTGCGAGACCTTGGACGTGAGATCCGGATCAATCGCCGCAAAGTACATCTTCAGAATGCCAAGCAGCATCACCACGGAGCCTACCAGGGTGTAGAGAAAAAACTTGATGGCAGCGTACAGCCGATTCTCGCCTCCCCAAATTCCAATCAGGAAGTACATCGGCACCAGCGAGACTTCGAAAAACAAGTAGAACAAGAAAAGATCCATCGACGAGAATACGCCGAGGACCGCCGCCTGCAGGAACAGCAGCAACGCGTAGTACTCTTTCTCGCGCTTTTGGATGTAATTCCATGACGACAACGCGGCGATTACGCCGAGCAAGGTCGTGAGCAGAATTAACAAGACGGACACGCCGTCAACGCCCATTTGATAGCGGGCGCCGATGACCGGGATCCACGTGTGATCTTCGAGAAACTGCATACCGCCCAGAGCACGGTCATAGTTGACAAGGTATAGCGAGGCAATGAAATCAAGACCAAGCCAGGCTGTGGCGAATCGCTTGATCAACGTGGATTGCTGCTTTTTGAAGACGGCAATAATCAAGATACCGCCCAACACCGGCAGCCACGTGATAACTGAGAGAATGATGTTCTTCACTTCAAATCCTCGCTAGTGGCACGGGCGTCTCGCCCGTGATGCATACTTAACCTCTGAGATTCAAATTCAAATTAGGGTCTTACGAGGCCAACAAGGTCCGGATAGAAGAAAACAGCCACGGCGATTAGCAGCCCAATCACCATCACGAGCGCGTAGTTCTGCGCCAGTCCTGTTTGCGCCGCTCGCAACAGCGGAGACACCAGCCGAATCACAAACGCAGCGAAAGTATTCACCAGCCCATCGACGACGTACTTGTCAAAGCCTCCGCTCAATCGGCTCGTAAGCCGCGTGACCCAGGCGATGCCATTCACGCCTCCGTCTACCACCTTCGAATCAAAAGCATAAATGCCGCGCGCCAAATCCATGGTGCGACGCGTGATGGCCCACCCGTAAAACTCATCGACCCAGTACTTGTTGTAACTTGCCTCGTAAAGCGGTCGCAGACGTTGCGCCCAAATTCCTGGCAGGCGAGTGTCTTTGAGATAAAACAAATAGCCCAGTCCTATCCCGATGCCGGCAGCCGCCAGCGAGATCACAATGAAAAGCCATTCCGTAGCGCCGTGGCCAATCTTATGCGCGATTGTATGAGCGAGATTGAAACCAGTATCGCCATACGGAGCGGCTGCTTCGCCTGCAGCGGCTGCGGTTGTTGCTGTCTCGTGCGACGCTGCCAGTCGTTCGGAAGATTCAGCACCAGTCTTCGGTGCCTCGGCGTTATGAGCTTCCTTTCCAAAACCATGCGTCACCGGATTCCAAACAATCGGGTCCAGCCAATTAACAATATTCAAGCGCGCGCCGAAGTGTTCGCTGTGAGTGAGTTTCTCCCAGGCTGGCCCAATCCCCACGAGTCCACCGACGGTGGCGAGAACTGCGAGCACAGCTAACGGCGCCCACATGCTTGCAGGTGATTCATGAGGTATGTGCACGTGTTCGCCCGGTTGATGATGCGGACGATCGCCGGCTGAGCCTTTTTGTGCGTCGTGAGGCTTCTGTCCCTTATCAAACGCGGAAGCATGAGCTTCGTCGGCTTCACCACCAGCGTGTCCGCCGAGGAATCTTTCCTTGCCCCAGAAAGTCATCGCCATCAGCCGCGTCATATAAAATGCGGTACAGACAGCCGCGATGGTTGCGACTATCCAGAAGATCCAACCTGCCGGAACGTACGTGGTGCTGACCGCATTCCAGAGAATTTCGTCTTTGGACCAAAAGCCGCTGAAGGGAATGATGCCGCAGATGGCAAGCCAGCCGGCAAAAAATGCCCAGTACGTGTACGGCATGTACTTCTTGAGGCCGCCCATGCGCCGCATGTCCTGCTCGTGATGCATGCCGTGGATAACACTGCCGGCGCCGAGGAACATCAAGGCTTTGAAGAATGCGTGCGTCATCACATGGAAAATCCCAATGGCAAACGCCCCGACTCCGCAGGCCAGGAACATGAAGCCGAGCTGGGATACGGTTGAATACGCGAGGACCTTCTTGATGTCGTTTTGCGTGATGCCGATTGTCGCCGCGAAGATCGCAGTGGCGGCGCCGACAATCGTGACCACCAGCAACATCGTCTGCGAGTGCTGGAAGATTACATTCGTGCGCGTCAGCATGTACAAGCCGGCCGTAACCATCGTGGCGGCGTGAATCAGGGCTGACACCGGCGTAGGTCCGGCCATCGCGTCGGGCAACCACACATGCAACGGAAGTTGGGCTGACTTGCCGCAGGCGCCGATGAAAAGACCTAGCGCAATCCACGACATGACACCCCAATGCCCGAGGGTTTCGATCGGATAACCAGCCGCCTGTCCCATCACGTCCACGTACTGGCTGGTTCCGAAGGTGGCAATCACGCCTGAAACTGCCAGCGCAAAACCAAAGTCACCAACACGATTGGTTATGAATGCTTTTCTTGAGGCGTTCGCTGCTTCCTGCCGATCGAAATAGTAGCCAATCAAAAGATACGAACAGAGTCCGACCCCCTCCCAGCCCACAAACATCATCAGGAAGTTCGAGCCCATGACGAGAACAAGCATCATGAACATGAACAGACCCATGTAAGCAAAGAAGCGATAGAAGCCGGCCTCGCCGTGCATGTACCCGGTTGCAAAGATGAAGATGCAGAGGCCGACGCCCGTCACCACCAGCATGAAAATCGAAGTGAGCGGATCAAGTTGGTAGCTCCACTCGACATTAAGAATGCTGCCTCGATTGGTCGTTGGATTAATTACGTTCGGCGCGCCTTCAGCGGGATGTTGTCCTGCCGTAAGGCGAACTGCGCCACCGGGAATCCAGTTGTAGGAGAAGGAGCCATCTTCGCTGGTGACGTAGGCCTTGGGCCAGCGAGCCGAGTCCTTTGAAAAACCGTACGAGTAGACTGCCGCGATCGCGATCAGAAAGGAAAGCGCCACTGAACCAACCGCGACGCCGCTGATCACCTGCTCTGTAAAGCGCAGAGCTCGGCCCAGCAACCCGTTGATGGCTGCACCAATTAGCGGTAGCAGGGGAACTAGCCAGATGTATTTATACATTAGAAAAAGACGTTCTTTGTTCCTGGTCCTTTGTTCTTAGCGCTTGAACATAACCACGGAGATTCATTACCACCCAACTGCAAAGCACAAAGAACTAAGCACTAAGAACGATTTACCACTTAAGTAAATCTATCTGATCTAAAAGTATCGTTTCCTTATTTCGGTAGAGCGCGATCACGATGCCGAGACCGATTGCGGCTTCAGCGGCGGCCACCACGATTATGAAGACGGTAAAAATCTGGCCAGCCAGCGCGTTCGGATTGTTGGTCTGCAGCAGGTATCGTGAAAACGCAATGAAGTTCAGATTTGCCGCATTCAGAATCAACTCAATCGACATGAAGATCACGATGATGTTGCGACGCGTCAGCACTCCAGCCACGCCAATGATGAAAAGAATTGCCGCTATGACCAGAAACTTTGAAAGATCCGGGTGCTGGACTTTGTCCCAGACAGTTTGCAGCCGCGAACCCTCGTTCTCTACAAGTATCAATGCTGGTATCAGAGTACTAAGCATTTGGATCCGAAACGGACTCTCCTTCCTCGTGCACAAAGGGCGCCAGCTCGGGTTCCCGCTTGGCCTCGTCCTGCAATACTTCGGGTGCGAGGTCGTCGGTCGCCGCCTCCTGCTTGATCGTTCGCGCGAGCATTACTGAGCCGATGATTGCCACCAGCAGCAGCACGCTTGCGACTTCAAACGGAAGCGCGGCATAGCGGTAGAGACTGGCGCCGACTCGCTCGGTTTCTTTACTCAGCCTGGAGGTCCTGGTTGCTGTCACTGCCAGACTTTTGTCTCGATCGGCCGGGCTTTCAGTGGGACCGTCTTTCACCTGGTCCCTGTTTTCGAGAGCGCGGACGCCGTTGTTAACCGCGAAGAGCAAACCACCCACCATCAAGAGGCAGAAAAAAAGACTGGCGCCAACCTGAGCTGAGCGATTGAAGATCGGCGCATCACCTCGTTCTTCAAGCCCGACGTTGACGAGCATGATTACGAACAGGAACAAGACCATCACGCCGCCAACGTAGACGAGAATTTGAACACCGGCGATAAACTCGGCGCCAAGGATAATGAAGAGCGCCGCGATTGATACCAGCGATGAAATCAGGAAGAGCGCGCTGTGAACGGTGTTGCGCGCCATCACGGTCAAGAGACCCGCGAAGATAGCGGCGATGGCGAATATCCAGAAAAAGACTGCTTCCCAACCAGAAAGGGTCATATGATTTCGGAATGCTGATTTCGGATTGCGGATTTCAGATCTGAATTTCCACTTGAGATCTTCAATTTGAGATCTTCAACTTGAGATCTTCAACTTGAGATCTTCCATTTGAGATCTGAGATCGCTTTTGTTCTTAGTTCTTTGTTCTTTGAGCTCGAGTCTAATCAACCGTTCCCGGTTCAATGTCGGTTCAAACAACCATAATCGAAAGCTACTCAACCACAGCGACACTCAAGTACAAAGATCAAAGATCAAAGACCTAAGATCATCTTTACGCCGTATATTTAACCGTTTCTCTGCCCTGCTCCAGCATCTCACGATTCCAGACAAATCCCGCGCGTGAGTACGTCGCCAGTTCAAAGTCCTGCGTTAGCTCCAGACACGAAGTCGGACAAGCCTCCTGACACAACGCGCAGAACATGCATCGCGAGGTGTCGAAAATGAACTCATCGAGCACCTTCTTACGCCGCGCCTTGCCTGCCACCACAACCTCAACATCCATTGCCAGCACATCGATGCAATCTTCAGGACAAGCAAGCGCACAAAGATTACACGCGATGCAGAGCGTGTCATGCGTTTCCGGATCCATGTTCAAGCGCGGAGCGCCATGAAAACGCGGTGCTACGTCCGGACGCTCTTTTGGATACTGTTCCGTGTAAATCCCCTTGCCCGCGACTGAGTCTTTGTCGGTGGCGGCGCCGATGTTGTACTTCAACGTCAGACCCAACCCCTTTAAGAGATCGAACAAGAAGAACCGTTTCAACTTTTGGATGAAGTCCGGTTTCGGAACCTTAACTAATGGCATTCCTTTTACCTCTTACGCTTCAGTCGTGGCTGCTGTTGTCTTAGTCGACGCAACCGCGGATGTGCCGGAGGGCAGATTTACTAATCGAATGTCGCGGCGCTGCCGCTTCAAATTAAAGTCTCGCGAGCGCCAATTGATGAAAGACAGCAACCCTCCGGTTATTAATAAGCTGACTATGCCCATGACAATCATCAAAACCTTGCCGGTACCGGTTAAGTTCAGGCCGTTAGACATATCTTCAATTGTCTTCAGCTCGCGCCAACCGTCGAGGGCCTGAACCAGAAACACACTGAACGCGGTCAGGACGATATTTATCAGCGCCGCCGGGATCAGCCACTTCCATCCTATGTCCATCAGCTGATCGTAACGGAACCGCGGCAATGTCCAGCGCAACCAGAAATACAAATAAAGAATGAACGATAATTTTATTATGAAGACGAGCGCGCTGACCACGACGTATGCGTTGTGCCAGCCCGCAGCTTCAAGTTTGTAGACAAACGGAAAATACCATCCACCAAGATACAACGTGGTGGCTACAGCAGAAACCACAACCATCGCCGCATACTCGGCCATAAAGAACAACGACCAGCGAAAGCCCGAGTACTCCGTATGAAAGCCTGCTACTAATTCTGACTCAGCTTCAGGCAAGTCGAATGGAGCGCGGTTGTTTTCGGCAATTCCGCTGATTAGGAAAAGCAAAAATCCGGCCGGCTGATAAAAGATGTACCAGATGGAATCCGACGCTTGAGCCGTCACCACACTCGACATCGAAAGCGTGCGCGCGAACATCAGCCCGCCAATTAGGGCCAAGCCCATCGAGACTTCGTACGAAACCATTTGCGCGCTCGAGCGCAGCCCGCCCAGCAACGCGTACTTTGAATTCGATGACCAGCCGGCGAGGATCAAAGCCAAAACGCCAACGCTCGACACGCTGATCACAAACAACAATCCGATATTGACGTCGGTGATAACTGCCCAATCGGGACCGAAGGGCATCACCGAAAAGACAATGAAGGCAGCGGCGACTGCGATGTAAGGCGCAAAGAAAAAGATCCAACGATCAGCTTTCTCGGGAATAAAATCTTCTTTTGTCAGCAGCTTGATACCGTCGGCGATGGGCTGTAACAAGCCCCACGGGCCAACTCGCATGGGACCAAGCCGCGCCTGAATGAAGGCTGAGATTTTTCGCTCGAGATAAGTGCCGTACGCCACCCAAACCGCCACGATCGTGACCACCGCGCCGATCTGAATCAGCGGCCAGACGACGTAATTAATCGTATGCTGGCCGAACCCGACCTTCAGCAACACGTCGTCAATGAAGTTAATTGGAGCGAATAACAGCGGGCTGAATTTCATCATCATGAAAACGTGAGCTATCTGTCGATCTCTCCGAGCACAATATCAAGCGTGCCGATAATGGCAACCACGTCAGCGACCAGGTGGCCTATACACATCTGTCTAAGCGCCTGCAGATTGATCAGCGATGGCGGACGCACGCGAACACGATACGGATGCGCTGAGCCGTCTGAAACCAGATAACAACCAATCTCGCCTTTGGGTCCTTCAATCGAATGATAATAGTCGCCGGCGGGCGGCTTAACCACCTTCGGCAGTTTCGCGCTCACTGGTCCATCGGGCAACTTGTCGATTGCCTGTTGCACGATACGACGTGATTGGCGCATTTCTTCGAGCCTGACCAGGTATCTATCAAACGTGTCGCCGTTCTCGCCAAGCGGGATTTCAAAATCCATATCGGCATAGGCGGCATACGGTCTCGATTTTCGGATGTCCCACGCGACGCCGGAGCCTCGCAACGCCGGCCCCGATAATCCGATCGCAACTGCTTCAGGTCCCGAGATCACTCCAATGCCAACAGTGCGACTCAACCAGATGCGATTCTCAGACAGCACCGTTTCGTACTCATCGAGCCGTTTCGGAAAATTATTTACGAAGCGGCGGACGTCGGTTTCGAAATCATCGTAGGCGTCATTAATCATGCCGCCAATTCGCCACGCATGACATGTGAGCCGGGCTCCGAACTGTCGTTCGAAGATTTTCAGGATCTCCTCACGCTCTCGCAAAGCCCAGAGCAAAACTGTTACCGCGCCAATGTCGAGCGCGTGGGTCGCGAGCCACAATAAATGCGAAGCGATTCGATTCAGCTCCGTCAGGATAGTGCGCAGGTAGTGAGCCCGGGCCGGAACGTCGAGTCCCATCACCTGTTCGACTGTCTCGACCCACACCAGGCCGTTCGACACTGCCGCGATGTAATCGAGCCGATCCCAGTAAGGAGCAATCATCGGATACTGCCGATTCTCGGCAATCTTTTCCATCCCTCGATGCAAATAGCCAATGTCGCAGTCGAGGTCCATGACCGTCTCACCATCGAGCTTGAGAATGACACGCAGCACTCCGTGAGTCGAAGGATGCTGCGGCCCCATGTTCAGCACCATCTGGGGGCTGTCCAGCAGGGTCTCTTGTGTAGTTGCTATTTCTACCTGATGCATAAAATTCTCAAGCTGCCGGAACGCCGGCTTCTACCGGAAGATAACAGCCAGTGACGCTCCAGGGTTCGAGGACTAAGCCAATCTCTGCGACTTCGCCTGCTTCTCTCTGTTTGACCAGATTGAGAATGATCGAATTGGCGGCACTGGCTTTGTTCCAGACATTGCGTGGCGTCATGGTATCCATGAGGACAAACCCCGCGACCTTCGCCGCTTCCGGCGTGTCGAACACTTTCGCCTCATACTGTGCTGCAATCTCTTTTGGAGTCACTTATTTTGTGATCTTAATTTGTTTTGTGATCTTAATTTGTTTTGTCATCTTATTTGTTTTGTGATCTTAAATCTGAGATCTGCTTTTCTTGTTCTTTGTCCTTCGTTCTTTGTACTCAGTGCCGCCTAAGCTTGAGACTCTCAAGGTCGTGCACTCGCCCTCTAACACAGAATCCGACAACTCCGCGAACACTCAACCACAAAGATCAAAGAACTAAGACCAAAGACCAAAAACACAAAGCCAAATCGTCGCCACTCACCGTCACTTATCTTTCGGCATCACTTCTTTGCCGGAATGGAAAATCTCTCGCATCATGCGCTCTTGCGGCACCGAGAGGAGCTCCAGACCATACGCGCGCCGCTGTTCCAGTTGCTCTCGTTGGACGTCCGTCATTTCCGGCAGGTGACGTTCAGTCCAGGCATTCTCGACAAATTCCAGAGGGTAATCCTTTCTGAGCGGATAACCTTCCCAATCGGGAGGCAGCAAGATCCGCCGCAGGTCCGGATGATTTACAAATTTCACCCCGAAAAGATCGTAGACCTCACGCTCCATCCAATTCGCAGCGGGCCACACTGACGTTACGCTTTCAACTCCATCCTCTGCGTTGACCGCAACGTACAAGCGCACGCGAACGTTTCCTTCGATTGAATAAAGATTGTAGACCACATCGAAAGGAGTGCTGCTTTGATTCGGATAATGAACGCAGGTCACATCGCTTAAGTAGTTAAATGGCGCCTCGGCGTCAGCAATAAGAAACCGGCAAGCCTTAACTATTGACTCACGGTCAATCCGAACCGAAAGCTGCCCCAAAAACTCGGAAGCCTCCATGACGGCTGCTCCGAGCTCACCCTTCAATTTCTTTACCAATGGATGATAGGAAGCGTCTGTCGGCTTAGGAGCCTCTTCCTTTTTCTTGACAGGAGGCTTGGGTGGAGCGGCCCCGCCAGAGACGGCAGCGGCCTTTTCAGCCAAAGCATCCTTGGCCGCAACCACGCGAGCTTTGGCATCTTCTACTTTGGAGGTTTTTTCGCTGTCAGCGCTGGCGGACACTTCGGCCGGCTTAGACGCATCCGTATCGGGCTGCTTGGGGTCTTCGGCCATGCTGTCTGCTTAAGTTGCACCTGCACAGGAACGATCCGGTTGCGCGACCGTCCGCGCACGCCTGCGCGTGTGTATATGCTAATAAATAGAAGGGCAATGGGATTTAAGCATGCGGATTAATCGCTGTCAACACACTTGTCTGCGGCCCAAGTCCCCATCCAGCTTGACGATACAAGCGCTCGGCCCATATCATATGACGTTTGTAATTACAGCGTGAAATCAGACACGAACGATTAGAGGACGGTAAGGAAATAAGGAAATGAAATCAGGAATTCACCCGGAATATAACGAGATAACTGTCACCTGCGCCTGCGGTGAGACGTTCAGCACCCGCTCGACGCGAAAAGGCGACCTTCATATTGAAATTTGTTCAGCCTGCCATCCGTTTTTCACTGGAAAACAGAAATTAATAGACACGGCCGGGCGCGTTGATCGATTCAATAAGCGTTACGGAAAGAAGACTGCTGACACGACAGCCGCGGCGCAGTAATCGAGCGTTTTGTCACGGAAGGTAATGTTCAGGAACCAACACTAGCTTTATCTGTTAACTTAGACGCCGGCGTTGCATCGTCGGTCGCCAAAGGTGCATCCATCTGATCACCTGACGACCGAAAGCAAACGTCGGCGTTGTTGTATTCACGTGGCACGGGCGTCCCGCCCGTGAAGGGTGATGAGTGGCACGGGCGTCCCGCCCGTGAAGTATGATGAGCACTGACTTTCCCCAAATAAGTTCCTACATCGGCAGGCTTCCGATGCCACTATCGAGAGGAATATTGTGAGCACAAACGAAAAAGATCTCATCGTTGGCGGACAAGCCGTGATCGAAGGCGTGATGATGCGCACACCTAATGCTTACGCCATTGCGGTGCGCAAAGCCGATGGCACGATTGCCAACATCAGCGCTCGCCTTCCAAAGTGGAGTGACAAATATCCGCTGCTGAAGTTGCCCGTGTTGCGCGGCAGTGCGGTGCTCTTGCAGTCGATGGGTCTCGGCATCAAGGCTCTGAATTATTCAGCCAACGTCGCCTTCGGCGAAGCAGAAACTGCCCAGGAAGTACAGGTAGCACTGACACCGGCGGTAATCGAAGGCGAAGGTGATTTCGCTGGTCTGACGGGAGCTGTGCCCGGACTTTTTCCTGTACCCACGCAAAGCCAGCCGAAAGATGAGATGAAGAAGGGCGGAACATTTGCCGCCGCCGGCTCAATTGCTTTCGCACTCCTATTCAATGTGCTGCTGTTTGTTGCTGCGCCGCTGTTACTAACCAACGCCCTGTTCATAGCGACGGGGTGGGCAACGACTCCAGCAGTTGAGCAGACGGCGCAAACTCAAGTCAGCGTCGCCGCTTCGAACACTGCGACAAGCGAGACTGATACTCAGAACACGTCCTGGTACACGCGAGCCTGGCAAACGACGCGCACTTATCTACGACCGGTGCGACCGTCCGTGCTCTTCAATCTCATTGATGGAATGATTCGCATGAGCTTCTTCCTGATCATGATCTTCAGCTTTTCGCTGTTGAAAGATATCAGGAGAGTTTTTCAGTACCACGGCGCTGAACACAAGACTGTGTTTACCTGGGAAGCTGGTCTGCCCCTGACGGTCGAGAATGCTCGTCCGCAACCGCGCCAGCACCCCCGCTGCGGCACGAGCTTTCTTATGATCGTAATGCTGGTGTCGATCCTGTTGTTCTCGGTCATCAAGTTTGACTCGCTGGTTTACAACTTTTTGGTGCGGCTGGCGTTGGTTCCGGTGGTCGCGGGGATTTCGTACGAGATTATTCGACTGGCTGCGAGAAAAGAAGCCGGTGCGCTGTTTAAGCTCATGACGCTGCCCGGTGTGTGGCTGCAAAACATTACGACGCAGGAGCCCGATGATTCACAGCTTGAAGTGGCGCTCGAGGCGTTGAAGGAGTCGCTCAAGCTCGAGCCCCAGCCTCAAGAGGCTGCGCTCGCGCCCCTTTCCTAGGTGTAGGGGCGGACCAGTGTGTCCGCCCGTTTGCTGGCTACACGAGGGCGGACACACAGGTCCGCCCCTACATGGATTAGCGACAAACTGAAGTTGTCGGACGGAAAAAGCAATGCTGGAAAAACTCGAACATATTGAAGCGCGTTACGAAGAGTTGACGAACGAGCTCTCCGCGCCGGAGCTGCTCGCCAATCCCTCAGCCTACGCCAAAGCTGCAAAACAACTGCGCACGCTGGGCGAGATGGTCGACAAATATCGTCAGTTGAAATCTTTGATGGAGGAGTTGGCTGGCGCTCGCGAGCTGGTTGATATCGCTGATGACGAAGAGATGCGAGAGATGGCGCGCACTGAAATCAGCTCCCTGGAAGCAAAGATCAAGTCCACGGAAATAGAATTACGCCGCTTGTTGATTCCGTCCGATCCGAATGACGAGAAAAACGTGATCATGGAAATCCGCGCCGGCACTGGTGGCGATGAGGCTTCGTTGTTTGCGAACGAAATGCTCCGCTTGTATGGACGCTATGCGGAAAAGCAGGGCTGGCGATTCGACATTGTCGAAATCTCAGAATCGGGAATTGGCGGCATCAAGGAAGCGGTTGCTTTGATCGAAGGGGAGAAAGTTTATTCGAAGCTCAAGTACGAATCCGGCGTGCACCGCGTCCAGCGGGTTCCGCAAACGGAAGCCAGCGGTCGAATTCACACTTCTGCGATCACAGTTGCTGTTTTGCCTGAAGCTGAGGAAGTCGATGTCAAAATCGATCCCAAGGATTTGCGCATTGACACGTTCTGCTCGTCAGGTCCCGGCGGACAGTCAGTCAACACGACGTACTCAGCTGTGCGTATCACTCACCTGCCGACTAACGTCGTGGTCTCGATGCAGGACGAAAAGTCGCAGATCAAGAATCGTGAGAAGGCCATGCGCGTACTGCGTGCTCGACTGCAGGAGATCGAGGAGCAGAAGCAGCACGACGCTCTTGCCAGCGAACGGCGGTCGATGGTGGGCTCAGGCGACCGGTCTGAAAAGATCCGCACTTACAATTTCAAAGAAAACCGCGTCACCGATCACCGCATCGGCCTTACCATTCACCAGCTCGATCTCGTCATGGAAGGCAACATCGACGACTTCATCCAGGCGCTCTCAACTCATTACGAATCCGAGAAACTCAAACGCGAAGCCGTCGCCGCCTAGCTACCGGGGAAGGCGAGCTCGCTCGGCTTCGGTCCAGGCGCATAGGGTCTTGATATCTTCGGCGGTTGGCTTTGAACCTGGATGCAACGGCGTGTAGGAGCTCAGTGGCATTGAACCGTCCTTAACAAGGTCGCACATCTGCTGCAAACGCCTGCCCTGCCGCCTTTGATCGTATTTACCCCATTCCGAAAAGTTCAGGTCTTTGCGGGCATGATCGACGTGGTCGACGACAAACCACGACACTGGTGAGATGTTCGTGTACAAGGGCCACGCGGTTTCGTTGGAGTGGCAATCACGACACGACTGGTTGAGGATCTGCTGAACCTGCGGGGTCATTTGTGTGTGAGCGGTGATTGTCTGTGCTTGATCCACCGGCGGGTTAGTCCGCGCCGGCCGCTTGAATTGAATAGCAATAAAAAGGCAAGCCACGACTAACATCAACCACTTTAGTATTTTGAGAACTCTCATCGGCCCATCCTGTACGTTAGCTTTGTGTTTTGTTCTTTGTCCTTAGTTCTTTGTTCTTTGTTCTTTGTAGTTTGATTTCATGAACTTTTTCAGTCAAGAAACAGATACCTGTAATCGCATACGCCAGCCATCACTCAAGCACAAAGAACAAAGTACCAAGTACAAAGAACAGAAGCTGATTACTGATTACTGATTACTGATTACTTTTGGCCTTGGGCGCTGTTGTACTTTTCCAGCCCGGTAGCCCAAGCCTTCTTCAAAGCCTTCATCGCCGGCGAAGAATAATTCCCCCAGTTTGATTCCAGCTTCCCTTTCCACGAATCGAGCATCTGCTGATTAAGCGCAAGCACGCCGTCTCGCGAAACTCCCTCAGGAGGCGGTACCAGCTCAGCCATTCGATCATACACTCGTGCTCGATCATCGCCACTCACGCGCGCCACCAAGTGCCACAAGGTCAGCGTGTCTCTTACGCGGGCGGCCGCCAGCAACGAATTCAGACTCTCCTGTTTGTAGCCCTCCTCAAAATCAATTTTGCGCAGCGCCTCTCGAAAGTCTTGCGTCGCATCTTCGAAGTATGGAGTTCCCGGACCAACTCCAGGCCGCGTCGCACATGCTGCGCCGGCGGGAACCATCGACTCGCGATCCTTGAGCTGCAAAGCTACCCAACCTGAAGTCACTCTCAGCAGAGTGGCGCCCTTGTCGTCCACCTCAAGCGAATAAGCGCAGCCCAGATCGGCCGCGACTGCCGACGGAGTATCGACATAAAAGAGTTTCGGCGGCGCCCAAATTCTTGCACTTAACCGACCCTGAGCCAGCTCGAGCCGGTGTTCGGTTGGCTTTGTCTCAATAAGCCGAACGCGAGTATTTGGATCGATTTCGACCTGGCCAATGCTGCCGACTGCAATCTGAGCTCGTGACGCACCGTCAGTCTCCAGCCACTGTCCTCGAGACAATCTTCCCTTTTGCTTGATTCCCTTCTTTCCAATTTGTGGATTCCCGTCAAGCTGCACGACCTCCCAAAAAGGACTGGTCTCTTTCAAGTAGAGCCAGGTTCCGGCAACGCCGACAACGAGAACCAGACAAGCTGCGACTGCGATGAATCGCGGCCGCAACAGATGGAAAGAGCGCCGCGGAATATCCCGCGATTCAGCCCGTCGCTGAATGGTCTGCCAGAGGTCATCCGGCGCTTGAACTTGCGGTAGGAGTTCAGCGAACTTTACGCCCAGCTTGATCTGATCGTAATCAGCGCGGCAAGAGCTGCAGCCAATTAAGTGCTCTGAAACCTCGCGCATGGCTTCGGTCGATAATTCGCCGTGGCAGTAAGCTGACAATTCCTGATGTACGTGCCTGGAAAACATTACTTGTAGCGTAGACTTCAGTCTGCGTTCTACCCTCCCTAAAGACTACAGATTTGAGCCACTGGTGTTGGTGCCGCTGAAGTCGAGAGTGGCTACTCGCTTCTCGCAAACTTCGAACGTCTTTCTTTTGTTTCTCGAATACAGATTTAAGTCACCTCCCTAAAGATTACCGATTTAGCCACTGGTGTTGGTGCCGCTGAAGTCGAGAGTGGCTACTCGCCTCTCGCAGACTTCGAACGTCTTTCTTTTGTTTCTCGAATACAGATTTAACTCTCCTCCCTAAAGATTACCGATTTAGCCACTGGTGTGGGTGCCGCTGAAGCCGAGAGTGGCTACTCGCTTCTCGCAAACTTCGAACGTCTTTCTTTTTGTTTCTCGATACAGATTTAACTCTCCTCCCTAAAGATTACCGATTTAGCCACTGGTGTGGGTGCCGCTGAAGTCGAGAGTGGCTACTCGCTTCTCGCAAACTTCGAACGTCTTTCTTTTTGTTTCTTGATCAGTCTGCCTCCTACCCTCCCTAAAGACTACCGATTTAGCCATTGGTGTTGGTTGCCGCTGAAGTCGAGAGTGGCTACTCGCTTCTCGCAAACTTCGAACGTCTTTCTTTTTGTTTCTCGAACACAGACTTAAGTCTGCGCTACTACTCCAAAACACCTTGTAGATGTCCCAACCGTTTCGCCAGAGCTTTGTGTGCTCGATTTAACCTTGAAGCGACAGTACCTTTGGAACAGCCCATAACGTCCGCGATCTCTTCGTATGACAGCCCCTCGATATACTTCAGCAAGATCGGCAGCCGAAACTTCGGCTTAAGCTCCATAATCGCTGACTTAACCGCGTCGGCGATCTCCAAACGCGCGAAATGTCTTTCCTGCGGCCTTCGTTCTGCAGTCCTACTAACTGACACCATGTCTCCGAATGGTAAAAAGCGCCGTCTCCGTCGTTGTTCATCGATGCATGCGTTAACCACCAAACGATATAACCAGGTCGTGAATTCCGAATCACCTCGAAACTGAGTGATCGCCGTCAAGAGTTTGAGAAAGATCTGTTGCGTCACATCGCTGGCGGCAGTTTGGTCCCCGCCGAATGTGTACACTGCGATTGAGAAGACCCGATCCTTATAAGCTTCAAAGAGCAGCCGGAAAGATTCGCGGTCACCTCGCTGGCATGCCGCGATCAAGTCGGTCTCGATTGTTGGCTGCTCCATTACAGCGCACTGCTCCATCTGCGCCTCCGACGATCAAACAACACTAATTTGACGAAGGCTGCGGAGATTTTCTTCCCGTTACTCAAGAGTTTCTACCACTATTTTGAGGGAAAGGGTTTACTTGATCGTCGCACCTTCGGCGCTCGGGATTCGAATGTACTACAACCCCGCCGTTACGGGCGGGGCTACTGAATGCTGGCGCTACGGGCCTAAGCACGCCGTCGAACAGTGCGCCAAGAAAAAGTAGGTAAAGCATAAATGGTGAACTGAGTAGCCGATACCACAGGCTTGCCCTGTGGTGTTTCATGTTCACAGCTACAAAAACAGGCTCATCCATCGGTTCGCAAGAGGCCACGGGCTGGCCCCGTGGTGTTTCACGTTGCCGCCTGCCAGCAGCATGAAGCGTGAACACTCCACGGGACGAGCCCGTGGCATCACCAAAAATCTCGGCCCGCCTCTGTTAGCGA
>Ga0134125_10000958_pt1 | contig 36815 bp, 30 predicted proteins | sample KB31751_FD_96464 | JGI IMG/M metagenome (GOLD analysis project Ga0134125, IMG submission 96464) | Terrestrial soil microbial communities with excess Nitrogen fertilizer from Kellogg Biological Station, Michigan, USA - KB3-175-1 | ecosystem: Environmental > Terrestrial > Soil > Unclassified ...
ATTCGGCGAAAGCGGCAGGTTCGACCAGGGATTCGGGCAAAGCCGCAGACGACGAAGATGATTCCGCCGATGATGCGAGCAGCTTCAGCGTGGTACGTCGCGAGGTGCGGCTCAGAATTGTGGGAATTGTGACGAGCGAGCCCTATCGCGGCATGCGGCAGGGCAGAACATCCGCGCTGCTGCCGATGGATTACGCTGAATCGCTCAACATGATGCAGCCGGCAGATGTGAGCGGGATCGTCCGGCCGGGTGAAGGCAAGACTTACATGGCGCTGGTAGTGCGTGTTGCCAAAAGTCGCGATGTAACGCGCGTGGAAGAGGCCATTAAGAAAGAGGGTTACAACACGTTTTCCATTGTGGATGCTTCACGCGGCTTGCAGAAGGCGTTCGTTTTTCTGGACTTGTTCCTGGGAGTATTTGGCAGCCTGGCGTTGGCGGTGGCGTCGCTGGGCATTGTGAACACGCTGGTAATGGCGATTCTGGAGCGGCGGCGCGAGATCGGCATTATGAAAGCGCTGGGCGCCAGTGACGGCGATGTTAAACGTATCTTCTTTGTGGAAGCTGGATCGATGGGCGCGCTTGGAGGATCATTGGGCGTGGCGCTGGGCTGGATGATTGGCCGCGTGATTAATCTGGGGACCAACTGGTACATGATTCGCCAGGATTTGAAACCGGAAAATTTCTGGTATGTGCCCATGTGGCTGGTCATCGGCGGCGTGGCTTTCTCGGTCTTTGTAAGCCTGTTTGCGGGGCTCTATCCGGCGTCGCGCGCGGCGAGATTGGATCCGGTGCAGGCGCTGAGGCATGAGTGAAAAGAAGCCATTAGCTATTAGCCTTTAGCTCTTAGCTCAGACAAGGCAGCTTTACGGGGAAAAGGACCCTTTGAAATATTGGCATCAACGTCTCCGATCCGAAATTAGAAATCTTGTAACCTGATTCCTTGACTCCTGCAATGTTAGCCATGCAATGTTAGCCATTCGATCGCGAGTTCTTCTTATCCCGGTTTTGCTGCTGTTGGTTTCGGCGGCGACCGTGTGCTTTGCAGCAGAGCGCGTTGAGTGCAGCACCCTGAAGAGCCGCTTTGTACCGAATCCGGTCGGATACTGCGCGATGTTGCCGCCAAGTTATGACTCGCAACCCGCCAAAAAATTCCCTGTACTGTATTTTCTGCATGGGCTCGGCGGCGACCAGAGCTTCCTTGTATCGAGTGGTGGCTGGCAGGTAATTGAAGACATGTGGGAGCAGAAGCGGCTGGGTGAGTTTGTGATTATCACTCCCGCGGCCGGCCGATCTTTTTACATCAACTCCAAAGACGGAAAGGTGAAGTACGAAGATTTTTTTATCCGCGACTTTGTGCCGCGAATGGAGAAAAAATTTCGGCTAACCGGAACGCGCAGCACGCGAGCGATAGGCGGGGTATCCATGGGAGGCTATGGAGCGCTGCGGTTTGCTTTCAAGTACCCGCAGATGTTTGTCTCCGTCGCCGTGCACATGCCAGCGCTGCTAGAGACTCTGCCGCATGGCCTGGGCAACGCGGGATTCACACAGTTTTTCGGAACTGCATTTGGAGATCCAGCGGATGAGGCGTTCTGGAAGGCGAATTCGCCATTCGTGTATGCGCGACGCCATCATCTGCAGGGCTTGAAAATATATGTGGACTGCGGGGATCGTGATGACTATGGCTTTGACGCGGGAACGCGCCAACTTGAGAAGCTGCTCAACGAGCGCCACATTCCGCACACGATCCATATCTATCCTGGGCAGCACGATTGGCAGTTTGTTGCGGCGCATCTGGAAGCGTCGCTGGAATTTCAAAGCAAGGCGTTGGGGGCGGGGAAGTGATGGATGATCCCGTTTGACTCAGGGCTCCTTGTGGCCTAGCGCTGAAAGAGTTTGAAGATGCTGTCCTGTACTTTGCCCCAGACGCTCGATTTGGGATCCATGATCTCAAAGTGTCCGACCTCTGGCATCGTTAGCAGTTCGACATCTTCGCCCGATGGTTTCTTGCGCTCAGCATAGCTCTTGCTGATTTCATAAGGGACGTCGGCGTCGGCGGTGCCATGGATCAGGATCTGTTTTGCACTAATGCGCTGTTCCGCCGGCGAGGCTTCGCGGTAATGATCGGGGACTTCACTGGGAGAGCCACCAAGAAAACCGGACACAGCGTCATTGCTCAGGTGCAATTCCCAGCCGCGATGAAGATCAAGCACGCCCGCCAGAGAAAGAGCGTGCTTGATTGCCGGCTCATGTCCGGCGAGACAGAGAGCGAGTTGGCCGCCGGCAGAGTGTCCGGCGACGCCGAGCCGGCTGAGATCAAACTGCGTTGGAGTGCGCTGCTTGTGACTACTTTGCAGAAGGCGGTATGCCGCGCGAATGTCTTCGAATGTGCCCGGCCATCCACCGCCCGGATTGCCGACCCGTCGATATTCGATGTTCCAGGTGGCAATGCCGGTACTTTTCAATGCGTGACAGAAATGCCCGGCATAGGTCAGATCGTACTTCGCACGCCAGTAACCGCCGTGAATAAAAAATACAACCGGGTGCGCGGCTTTACCTGCCGGAAAGCGCACGTCAACAAACTGATTTGGATCGTGGCCGTACTTCAGGCGGAGATCAGGGCCGGGCGGCTTTGTATTGAGGATATCTTCACTCTGCACGGGGAAGAAGTATAGCAGCGCAGCGGATGGTGAAACTGTCCGGCCTCCCTAGTGCAACAGGAACCCATAAACAATCACTGCTATCCCGAGGACCGTCGTGATAAAAGAAAGCCGCCAATACGCTTTGTTCTCCGCCAGTAAAGCTATCGAGCACAGAACGATTGAAATCTCAAGGAAAAGCTCTGATGCATCGTAGAAATTCGCGCGGTGCTGCGTCGTCTTCATCTCATTATCCAGTTCGACTGCCCGCTCGCGAATCTTCTCCGTCCCCTCTCTCGCCGGCCCTCCATTCTTAGCAGGTTCGCCTTCTCGCTCAAGACGAGCTTTCTCTTTGAACTCCGCAGCTTTTTCTTTGCCTTCAGGAAGAATCGAAGTGAGGTCCGCCATGTCCTCATGAACCACGCGTTGCATTCTGCGAGTATCAAAATTAACCCACTGAGTGTTGCGTTCGCCCTGGAGAACAACCTCCTCAGTATGAGCCCGATGTCCCATCAGCGTTGCAACCGCCAGCAGAACGGCCGTGACTGCCGTGGTAAGCCCGATTGCTTTCTGGCCCGAGTGGTGTGCGTGCTCCGTTTGCTCGTTGAGTTCTTCTGGATTCATTCTTTCGCTCCAAAACGGAAATCGTTGTTCTCTAATCGCGACTTACCATACCTGGGCCAATCGTCAGTTGCGCTGCAGAAATTTCAGTCGCCGGTGCGGCTTCAGGTGATCCGGCACGTCATCGTATTTCAACACGCTGATGGATCCATCCACTTCCAGCACGGCCAGTGCGACTTCCTTTGTGGTGCTTACGCCATGCTCTCGCAACGCCCGCTGCACCTCGTCGGGCGAAATGTGTTCCTTGGCACAATGTGCAGTCACCAGCTCTCCGTTGTGAATCAGCAGAGTCGGGGAGCCCTGAATAAAACGCCGGAACCTGCGGTTCAATCCGGAAGCTTCAGCCAGCAGGAAGTTGAGCACCAAAAGTACCAACGCTGCCGCAACGCCTCCGACCAGCGACGTATCCGGGCCCGTCATAGCGTTCTGCACCGAGTTGCTGAGTAGAAGCAGCAGTGTCAGGTCGAACGGCGTCATCTGTCCGACCTCGCGCTTGCCGGTCAACCGTATCCCGAGGAGCACCAGAACGTAAATCACCGTGGTGCGCAAAACAATTCCCAGCACGGCGTGCCAGCTTGTAAGCATGATGATTTGAGTGTACGAAGGAAATCTTAAAATTTAAATTCAAAATTGCAAAGTGGTAACAGAAATGGCTGTGTCGCAATTTTAAAACGCAACCGGCCGTACCTGGGCTTCGGTTCCCGGGCAGCGTCGCTCATGTTAAACTTTATTATTGTCTCGCCGGGGCTGCGCGCCCTTAGCTCAGCTGGATAGAGCGTCTGACTACGAATCAGAAGGCCGGGAGTTCGAATCTCTCAGGGCGCGCCATAAGCATTCTTCCCACGAAAAGCCCCGGAAGGCAACTTCAGCAGTTCAACCGCAAGTTGCAGCTACGAATCCATTTTTTCAAACTTTTACGGAAATCGCGCTTGGTACTTCAGTCTGTCTTGCTTAAAGCTGTGCAAAATTCAGCGGGGGGATGGAATACGTCACAGCCACCTCAGCAATAGGTACAAGTGCTCCGTATCTTTCTCAAATCCTCATGGCCGGATCAATTTCCGCGGTCGTCTGGTGATGTGCCGCCAGAAAAATCGAGGAACATCGGCTGCCGTGATTGCGTAAACTCTTCCGTGAAACCTGCTGCTCGACTGAAATCAACCGCTGGCCGCGAGCCCTTCAATATTGCCATCGTCGTCTTCTCAGGTGTCTTTGTTGCTGTTCTTGCGCTCGCCGCCTATTGGGACAGAACCATACGCGTCCTGCATTTGTTTGAATCCGTACCTTATCTCGCTGCCGCCGTTTTGTGCGTGCGCAGTCGCAAGTTCGGCTACGCTCTTGCTTTCGCTGCCGGCGCATTCTGGCTCTGGACCGCCGGAACTCTCACCACATTTGTGCGTAATGGATTCGAGCGTCTAGCCGTGCTCGTGACAACCGGGCACCTGGACCGTCCTGACATCCTGATCGCGGTTCCGGCAGCTATTGCCACGGCTGGGCTTGCGGTATGCGGTCTCTGGAGTTACTGGCGTTTGCCTGATAAGAAGTGGAGAGATCTCGGGACCTTCATAGTAGCTCTGATGCTCGTAGCCGCGTGGTTTGTGGGTATTTTTGCGCTGTTTGCACCCCGATACCTGGGGATGTTCAGGCGTATCCTTCCGTGACAACAGCGACTGGAGCCCAGCACAAAACCCGCCCTCACACCGTCCGCATATATACTTAAAATGGATTCGCGAATCATTGCCAATCGTGTAGAAAAGCCTCGATGCGTTGCGCGTCGAACCCCTCGAAGGCCAGCCAGTCTGTTGGGTTATGTGCCGCCAGAAGCTTACCTTTTGCGTCGAAAACGTAGACCATAGGGTAGCTCCGGGTATCGGGCAACTTCCTGAGAGCACATTCGTCGCCGTCTCCGGCGTTCAAGTACAGCGGGACAAAGTGATCATGCAAAATCGCCGTGAGCCTCGAGCTTTGGGTAATTGTCCGTTCCAGCGCGACACAAGGCGCGCACCATTCGCCACCAACAAAGATGAGTACCCGCTTGCCCAGCTGTTCCGCCTGAAGCTGGGCGCGAGCGAGATCGAGTTGTCCGTTTCTCTTCGGGTCATAACCAGCGCTCGGCGCTAAAGTAGATTCGCGAACCTCAGCCTCGGAGGGTTTAGTGCAAACAGGCTGCTGATAAGCTGCGTCTTTCATCCCGCTATCGACGTCAAGATAGAGTTCGACTTGTGCTTCGTTTCTTAAGAGGTTGAAGCCTGGGACAATGCTGGATTCCTTAAACCCGTGGGCTCTTAACGCACCCTGAACAGCTGCCATTGTGGTTCCAAGCTTGCTCATGTTGAACAGATCTCCCACATGGATACCGCTCAGACTATTCAGCTCAGTTTCCGGAAGCGGTGCGGTAGGCTTCCAATTGATGCTTTTCACGTGATACCTTGGACCCGCATTTACTGTGACCAGCATCGTCACGTGTTCCACTCCGTTTACCTGGCGGGAGGAATTGACCCTGGTTGTTACCGCCGCGTCAAAGTATCCGGTATTGATAAATTCGCGCTGTGCTCTTGCCTGAAATCGCTTTAGCCAATCCGGATGGCGCGTTTCGCCGCGAAGAGCGCTTGTAATCTCTGCCCTTACATCCTCACTGAGTGTTGCTGCGCCTTCAAATGTGACCGCTTCGATGACCGCGACCGGCGCATCAGAAGCTTTGCTGCTTTTTGCGGGCGGTTGTTGTGAAAGGGAAGAGGCTGTCGTGAAAATGAGCGAGATCCCAAAAAGCACCGACAATCTAAAGAGTCTCATCTGTGTGACTCCTGCGATCTGGAGATGGCCCCGGTTGTTATCCTGAAGGGCAAGCCATTATAAGAGCATATAGCCGGCGTGATGGCTGGCGATTTCATTCAACAGGCAATTTAACTCAGAGGAAAAACAGTTTCTACTATGGGCCGGGCGCGTCTCATCCGAGCCAACTGGGATCGGAGCAGGATCATCTCACCAATAGATAAGCCTTCGGGAGACACTTTCTTGTTCTTGCCAAAAAAGGTTCTCACCTGAGAATCTGTACTACGGCATTGGGAACGGCTGCAAACTAACATTAGCTTCTTCGGTAAGCCTGCGGCTTAAGCGGGGAAGGGGATGGAGCAACGTGGCCGACGCTTCCCATGTTCGGACTGCGATATCTCAATCATCATTAAGTATTGTTGCGAGCGAACCTGCTCCCCGCATTGAGGATCACGCCTTAATCGGCGACATGCGTACGGCAGCGCTGGTCAACAAACATGGCGCTATTGACTGGCTGTGTCTTCCTGCCTTTGACTCGGACGCGTGTTTTGCCGCTCTCGTGGGAAACGCGAAGAATGGGCACTGGACAATTGCTCCGACACTCCCGGTCAGGGAGGTGAGAAGGCGCTATCGCGCGAACACTCTGATCCTGGAAACGGATTTCTTCACCGACGCTGGAACGCTACGGCTCGTGGACTTTATGCCGCCGCGGCACGGCCGCGAGCAATCTTCGATTTGCCGGTTGATTCGATGTATCGAGGGCAACGTTCCGGTATGCTCTGAAGTTGTTCCGCGCCTCGCGTTCGGACGAGCCGTGCCTCGAACGGTGATAACAGATGGCGCGACCAAGGCATTTGCGGGCCCGGATGCCCTCTACCTCCGAGGCGGTCCTACTGCTGCACCACCTTCGCTGATCGCGAATTTTCTCCTGTCCGAAGGGGAAGAAGTTTCGTACACGCTTAGCTTTGGTTTTTCCTACGAGGCTCCTCCTCGGGCCGAAGATGTACGTCACGTTGAGCAATTCACAGAGTCATTCTGGACCGGTTGGTGCTCAACGCTTCGGCTACCTGCACTCTACCGCGACCTTGTCCTCCGCTCTTTGATCACGCTCAAAGCATGTATTTATGAGCCTACCGGCGGCATTGTTGCGGCGCCTACTTCGTCGTTGCCTGAGACCCCGGGTGGCGTGCGCAACTGGGATTACCGCTTCTGCTGGCTACGCGACGGAGCACTTTCCCTGCGGTCGCTGATATTCGCCGGATTGCGTGATGAAGCACGAGCATTCTTTGACTGGATGCTGCGCGCAATCGCCGGAGACCCGGCCCAGGTGCAGATCATGTACGGCATTCGGGGGGAACGCCGGCTCTCGGAAGTCGAACTTACATGGCTCGACGGCTACGAGGGCGCGAGACCGGTCCGGGTCGGCAATGCTGCGTATGACCAGCGCCAGCTTGATGTCTTTGGTGAGGTGGCAACCGTGATCTACGAGGCCGGTCAGCGCTTTGATGAACATCGGCCCGAAGCTGTAAGCACTCTTGTTGGCATTGCAAGATATGTGGCCGGCGTGTGGCGGCTTCCCGACCGTGGCATTTGGGAAATGCGTGGCCCGGAGAGATCATTTACAGCGTCCAAAGTGGCCGCGTGGGCTGCACTGGACCGTGCGGTGCGATATATAGAAGAGCATCGCATCAATGAACCCGCTGGCGAACTACGGATGGCTCGACAGGCGATTTTCGAAGAGGTCTGCCGCGAGGGCTTTAATCAGAAGCTCAACACTTTCACACAGTACTACGGAGGTACCGGTCTGGATGCCAGCCTTCTATTCATTCCATTGAGTGGCTTCCTGCCGGTGAACGATCCACGTGTCATCGGTACCGTTGCGGCGATCGAGCGCGAACTTCTTGAGGATGGGTTGCTGCTTCGCTTCAAACCAGAAGCCGACGTTGACGGACTTTCTGGCGACGAAGGAGTGTTCCTGGCCTGTTCGTTTTGGTTAGCCGGAGTCTATCAAATGATGGGCAGAGAAGAGGACGCTCGAAGAATTTTCGAGAGGGCTGCTTCCACCGGCAACGATCTAGGATTGCTTGCCGAGGAGTACGACCCAAACGGCAAGAGGCAGCTCGGCAACTTCCCGCAGGCGTTCAGCCACTTTGCCCTGGTGAATGCAGCATTCGCGCTGTCAGAAGATAAGCAGATGATTCACGGCTGAGTTTCCCAGGCAGTCGCAAGCGTGCACACTGCAGCCGTTGCCGCGTGACGTTCCGCTTCGGACCTACGCCACTTTTCCGCGCGTCTTTCCTATGCGCGCCTCTTCAAAAATATGGACAAATTCCTGATACCGCCTTTTGATCTGTTCAACAGCTGCTTCTCGCGTGATCTGTTTATCGCGCCAGGCCACAAGCGGGTCCCAGAACACCGTTCGACCCACAGCAAAGCCGATGAATCCAGGAACAGGCGCGGCCGTTTCCAGCCACTCGCGAACTTTCCTGTCGTCCTCACCGCGACCCAAAACGATGCAGCCAACCTTGTCTCGTCCTCCCCGGCGCGCGGCGGTCGCGACCTTCTCGCAGTCTTCACTCCGGTCAAGGCCTTCTATCTTCCAGAGATCTGCTTCAACACCGGCGTCCTGTAATTCATGGATCGCCTGGACCATCAGCTTGGGGCGAAGCTCCAGGTCGTATTTCTTCTTGTCCCCTTTTAGACGGTCTAACTGCACCTTGTCAGGCGGGACTAGCAGCTCGAACATGAACAGGCTGCGGCTCTTTCCGTGCAGGTAGTCAGAGAGCAATTTCAACCGCGCGGCTTGACGCTGGTTCATCTCCTTATTGCCCTCGGGATTGTAGCGGACCAGCACTTTGCAGAAGGTGGGACGGAAAGCTTCAATATGTTTGCCGAAGTCTTCACCGAATTCGAAATCGAATTCGTCCAGACCACTTTTCTCCGCGGGACAAGCCGTAAAGAAGCCATCTTTTGCTGCGTCCCGCAGCACTGCGGAACCGAACTGCTCATCCACCAGCACGCCGGCTTTTTCCCGCGGTACGCCGGCAGCCACGGCGGCCTTCAGGCCGTCGTAGATTACACGCTTAAAGGTGCCAATCTGGTCTGTCTGTTCCTGGGTCGGTGTGCCCTTCCAGCCAAACATCTTCTGATGGAATGTGGCACGGTGGTCGAAGGGAAGAACATAAAGTTCCTTATCAAAGCCAACTGTCATTGTGCATACCCCCTGGTCTTCCGGTAGCGCCGGATCAGGTTGTTAGTCGAACTATCATGTTTGAGAATTGGTTCGGTTTTGCTTTCGAGTTCGGGAACAATGCGTTGGGCCAACACCTTGCCCAGTTCAACGCCCCACTGGTCGAAAGGATCAATGTTCCAGATGGCGCCCTGCGTAAAAACGGAATGTTCGTAGAGAGCAACCAGCTTGCCCAGAGTTTCAGGTGTGAGCCGTTCCGCGAGGATCATGTTTGATGGGCGATTGCCGTCAAATACACGGTGAGGGGCAAGCCAGTCAGCAATGCCTTCGGTTTTGACCTCCTCGTGAGTCTTGCCGAACGCCAGGGCTTCCGCCTGGGCAAAGACGTTTGCCATGAGAATGTCATGATGCTCGCCCAGCGAGTTCAATGTTTGGGAAAATGCAATGAAGTCGCAGGGAATCATTCGGGTTCCCTGGTGAATGAGTTGATAGAAGGAATGCTGGCCATTCGTCCCCGGCTCTCCCCAATAGACGGGTGAGGTCTGATAATCCACGTGATTGCCATCCAGAGTGACGTGCTTGCCGTTGCTCTCCATGATCATCTGTTGCAGATATGCCGGGAAGCGCTTGAGGTACTGCTCGTAAGGCAGCACTGCGACGGTGGTTGCGCCGAAGAAGTTTGTGTTCCAGATGGCGATCAGGCCCATGAGAACCGGAAGATTGTTTCTGAAGGGCGCAGTATGAAAGTGCTCATCCATTTCATGAAGGCCGCGGAGCATCGCGCGGAAATTTTCCGGACCGATCGCCAGCATTGTAGACAGGCCGATCGCGGATTCCATGGAGTAGCGTCCTCCCACCCAGTCCCAGAACTCAAACATGTTGGCGGTATCAATGCCGAATTTTGCTACCTCTGCGGAGTTGGTCGAGACAGCGACAAAATGCCGCGCGACCGCTGCCTCTTCCCCCCCGAAAGCTTTCAGCAACAAGTCACGAGCAGTTCGTGCATTGGTCATTGTTTCTAAGGTTGTAAATGTCTTGGAAGAAACGATGAACAGGGTCTCAGCCAAATCGAGATCACGAACCGCTTCGGCAAAGTCGCTGCCATCAACATTGGAAACAAACCGGAACGTCATGGCCCGTTCAGAGTAGTGCCGGAGAGCTTCATAAGCCATGACGGGGCCCAGGTCTGATCCGCCAATGCCGATGTTGACCACATTGCGAATCCGCTTGCCGCTAAATCCCTTCCATTCACCGCTACGAACGCGGTTGCAAAACCGGGCCATCTTATCAAGTACCGAATGGACCAGAGGGACCACGTTTTTCCCGTCGACAGCGATGGATGCTCCCTGAGGTGCTCGCAGAGCAATGTGGAGCACGGCACGGTTTTCAGTAATGTTGATCTTTTCGCCGCGGAACATGGCATCAACCCGGGAGCGCAGGTCGGATTCCTCGGCAAGATGAAGCAGCAGCTTTAATGTGTCCTCGGTGAGACGGTTCTTTGAATAGTCCAGAAAGATGCCTGCAGCCTCGGCAGTGAAGCGCTTGCCGCGCTCCGGATCCTGCGCAAAAAGCGTCCGAAGATGCTCTTTTTGGATCTTTTTGAAGTGGGCCTCAAGCGCTTTCCAGGCTTTTCGCGCGGTCAGCGGCTTCATTCCTTCAAGTGTGATAGAGGCACGTGTGGCCATTTCCGTGGTCCTTTCGGCTAACCAGTTCGTTGGGCCTGGCTCTCCGTGGAAATTATGCAGCTCCCAGGTGCGACACATGGCGCTCACCTGCGACGCAGCGAACTGTATCGCGAGCGATTAGCAGTTCTTCGTCGGTCGGGATCACAAACGCATGCAGTGTGGAATCGTTTGTGCTGATCTGGCCTTCGAAGCCACCGCTCTGCTCATTCCTGCTGTTATCAAGCTTCAGGCCAGCCCACGCGAGATCGCGGCAAATCATATTCCGGATTCCCGGTTCGTTCTCTCCGATCCCGCCGGTGAAGATAATGGCTTCTGCGCCGCCCATACATGCGAGAAATGCGCCAATATATTTCCTTGCGCGATAACAGAAGACCTCAATGGCCAGACGAGCGCGCCGGTCATCGTGATCTTTGGCTTCACGCAGGAGCACGCGCATGTCATTCGTCAAGCCCGATACTCCGAGTAGTCCGGACTGGATATTGAGCAGGGTCTCTACTTCCTGTGAGGAAATACCTTCTTTGGCTGCAACGATGTTTACGATTGCAGGGTCGATATCGCCGGAACGCGTGCCCATCACAAGACCTTCGAGGGGTGTCATGCCCATTGTGGTATCGATGGAACGGCCCGCGCGAATAGCAGTCGCGGAACAGCCGTTGCCAAGGTGAAGTGTGATGACGTTTGTCTGTTCTTTGGTAACGCCTCGCAACTCTCTGTATCGCTCTGACACAAATCTGTGTGACGTGCCATGAAATCCAAAGCGTCGAATGCGATGGCGCTGATACAGGTGGTACGGCAAGGCATAGAGATACGCGTGCTCAGGCATGGACTGATGGAAGGACGTATCAAAGACCGCTACTTGCGGCACATCAGGGCCGAACACCTTTCGGGCGGCCATAATCCCTCGAATGTTGTTGGGGTTATGCAGAGGCGCCAGATCGATACATTCCTCAATTCCTTTCAAAACGGTGTCCGTAACCAGCGTGGATTCCGCGAATAATTCTCCGCCATGTACGATTCGGTGGCCAATTGCTTCAATATCAGCACGGCCCTTTGTAATTCCCGAGTCGTCCATCCAGTGCAGAATCCACTCCAGCGATGCCACCGCGTCGGCAAGGGAAGCCGTAAGCTTCTGCTTTGAACTCCCTGACGATTGGACGGTGATGATCGCTTCTTCGCCTGCTCGTTCGATCTGACCGCGACACAAACGGTCGTCGCGGTGCGCTTTCATCCGATCAAGGTCAGTCGAGATGAGCTGGAACTTGAGAGTGGAGCTGCCCGAGTTAAGAACAAGTACGTTCATCTTCACCACACAAGTCCAGCCATGGTCATTGAAATGCCGTGTTGTCCGGTAACCCGAACTACCTACCGGCCGACTACAGTCAGCTAGGCGGCCTTTCGTGTCCTCTCCTGCGGCCATTTCCAGCCCGCGACATCAGGCCTGTCAATGCCATTCTTGTAAGCGTAGTTCCGGCAGTCAATCTGTTCATTGAGAAACTTTGCCAGGGCGGAGCCGCCAATTCGCTGCAGTCTTGGAACATACTTGATCACATCCATGGCAAGGGTGAAGCGATCAATCCTGTTCTCAATCGCTAATTCAAACGGAGTATTGATATTGCCATGCTCTCGATATCCGTGGACATGCATGTTGTGTTGGTTCGTCCGGCTGTAACACAATCGATGGATGAGCCAGGGATACCCGTGGAAATTGAAAATGATCGGCTTATCCACGGTGAAAAGCAAATCAAAGTCCGGATGCGAAAGGCCATGCGGATGGTCGGTCTGCGGCTGTAGCCTCAATAGATCGACGACGTTGATGTAGCGGATTTTGAGATCAGGAAATTCTTCTCGCAACAGGGTGATGGCCGCAAGAGTTTCCTGCGTGGGGATATCACCTGCTGAAGCCATAACCACATCAGGTTCCACGCCCTGATCGCTACACGCCGGTTCCCACCTGCCAATGCCCTTGGTGCAGTGGACAATGGCTGCATCCATATTCAGATATTGCAAGTGCTTCTGTTTGTCGCAAACGATTACGTTGACGTAATTTTCGCTTCTCAGGCAGTGATCGGCGACGGACAGCAGAGTGTTCACATCAGGAGGAAGATAGACGCGTACGACGTCTGGGCTCTTGTTGAGAACGACATCCAGAAAACCGGGATCCTGGTGAGTGAACCCGTTGTGGTCCTGCCGCCAGACGGTTGAGGTCACAAAAATGTTTAGAGACGAGATCTTGTGCCGCCACGGCAAGTGGTCACAAATCGCAAGCCACTTTGCGTGCTGGTTGAACATTGAGTCGATCACATGGATAAAAGCCTCATAGGAGGAAATGAAGCCGTGACGGCCAGTCAGCAGGTAACCTTCCAGCATGCCCTCCACGGTGTTTTCACTCAACATTTCCAGCACTCGTCCGTCAGGAGCGAGTTCTCCACCGTCGGAATCTTCCGGAAAGTAGTTCTCCAGCCACAGCTTCTTGCTGACCTCGTAAATATCGTTAAGCTTGTTTGAGGTGGTCTCGTCCGGGCCGAAGACGCGGAAATTATTCTTGTTAAGCTCCATCACGTCGCGGAGGAATGCTCCGAGTGGACGGGCATTTTCTGCTTCAGTGCTTCCCGGCGCCGTTACCTTCTGGGCGTACTCCCGAAAGTCCGGAAGATGCAGGGCCTTCTTTACGCGCCCTCCGTTCGCACTAGGGTTGGAACCCATACGGCGGTCGTCAGTCGGCGCAAGCTCCCTGAGCTCAGAAATCAGCGTTCCCTTATCGTCAAAGAGTTCTTGCGGCTTATAACTGCGCATCCAGTTTTCCAACTCGTGCAGGCGTTTTGGATTGCCCTTTACATCAGCCATTGGCACCTGGTGCGCTCTCCATGAGCCTTCCAGCTTGTGGCCGCCGATTTCTGCCGGAGACGTCCATCCCTTCGGGCTGCGCAACACGATCATAGGCCAGCGGGGACGCTCGGCTTTGCCGGCCTTCCTGGCTTTCTGCTGGTGTTCTCTGATTTCCGCTACGCAATGTTCCATGGTCGCCGCCATGGCCTGGTGCATGCTCTCGTGGTCAGAGCCTTCCACAAAATATGGCGTCCAGCCATAACCGCGGAACAAGGATTCCAGTTCATCGTGCGGAATTCGCGCAAGAAGGGTGGGATTATTGATCTTGTAACCGTTCAAATGAAGGATTGGCAGCACAGCGCCGTCGCGAACTGGATTGATGAATTTGTTGATGTTCCAGGAAGTAGCCAATGAGGCAGTTTCTGCTTCGCCATCCCCCACAACTGCGGTGACAATCAAGTCTGGATTGTCGAATGCCGCGCCACAGGCGTGCGAGAGCACATATCCCAGTTCGCCGCCTTCGTGGATGGAGCCCGGCGTTTCCGGTGTGCAGTGACTTCCAATGCCTCCGGGGAAAGAGAACTGCTTGAAGAATGCCTGCAATCCTTGCTCGTCCTGACTCTTGTCGGTATAGATGTCAGAATAGGATCCTTCCAGATAAACCGGGCCAAGCACGCCTGGCGCGCCATGGCCGGGACCGGCGAGAAAAATAGCGTTTAAGTCGTATTTCTTGATCAGCCGGTTCATATGGATGTAGATGAACGACAATCCAGGACTTGAACCCCAATGCCCCAGTAGACGGTTCTTGATGTGCTCGTCCTTCAGCGGCTCTCTCAGCAGCGGGTTCTCCTGCAGGTAAATCATGCCAAGAGTCAGATAATTACAGGCGCGCCAGAATGCTTCCGTTTTGCGCAGTTCATCCGCGCTGAGAGGCGATCCTGAGATGGTGGACCGGGCTGGGCCAAAGGCGCTGATACTTTTGTTGATTGGTTCGGCAGCTGCTACAGGTGGCATTTTTCCTCCTTCGCCACGCACCGCGGCATGGGCCCAGGTCGCGACGGTCATCTCTCAGAATTGTTTCAGGCCCATAGAAGTTTTTGGTGTAAAACACATAAATGTTTGCAGGTCTGTTTTATCGGCAGGAAAAATTATTCGCCAACGGAGACGGAATTTCAAAAGCCTTCATCTCCTCAAATTCGGACATCGCATTAGCGAAGAATGCATTCGTACTGCCGGGAACCGCGATTGGCAATGGCATAGCATAATTTCTCAGTATTGTTCGGGCACAAACTTCCTGCCTCGAAGCGTGGCTTGATCGTCGTACTCTCCCTTGGTGGAGCGTTTGGGAAGCTTGATCTTTTCCCTGGGTACTTTCTTGTATGGAATCAAATCCAGGAGATGAGATATGCAATTGAGTCGTGCCCTCTTTTTGTCGTCGGAACGTACGATATGCCACGGAGACTCGGCCGTGTCCGTCGTCTCCATCATCAGGTCGCGCGCACGTGAATAGTCGTACCACCGCACGCGAGAGGGTAAATCCATGGAACTGAGCTTCCACTGGCGCAGAGGATCGCGTATGCGGGCCTCAAACCGCCGCTCCTGCTCTTCATTACTCACTTCGAGCCAGAATTTAAACAATAAGATTCCGCCTTCCACCAGGTATTTCTCAAACAGTGGACAAAGGTCAAGAAACCGGTCGTGCTCTTCCTTACTACAAAATCCCATCACGTATTCCACGCCGGCCCGGTTATACCAGCTGCGGTCAAAGATCACGATTTCGCCCGCCGCCGGAAAATTCTGGATATAGCGTTGCAGGTACATCTGCGTCTTTTCGCGATCGGAAGGAGCGGGAAGCGCCACCACCCGGAACACACGCGGGCTTACGCGCTCGGTAATGGCTTTGATGGTACCGCCTTTCCCGGCTCCGTCCCTGCCCTCAAAGACGATAATGATGCGGCGGCCAGTGTGTTTTACCCATTCTTGCAGCTGGCAGAGTTCAGCTTGAAGACGGCGGAGTTCTTTCTCGTAATCCTTCCTCTTCAACTTTTGGTTCCCATCGGCATCGCTTTTGTGCTGCTTTGCCATCATCACCTCATTCGCTGGTCAGAGTTCGAATTGCGTTACGTCTTTCTGAATCGCCAGGCGCTAATCCCGAAAAGGATGATCGAGAATACGGCCAGCGCAAGCAGGTTTGGCCACAGTGCACTCCACGGCGCAGTCTTTAATGTCACACCGCGGACGATCGTCACCATATACCGCAACGGGTCGATATATGAAAGCTTCTGGAAAAGATCGGGCATGTTTTCAAGAGGCGAGGTCGCTCCCGAAAGAAGAGTCAGGGGCGGATTCACAAAGAACGTGAGCAACTGTGCCTGCTGCTGGGACTTCGAAACCGTTGCCACCATGACGCCAATTCCAATGCCCGCCAGTGCCGCCAGACTTCCCGAAAGGATAAATAACCACACTGACCCTCGGACTGGCAGGCCAAATACCACAATTCCAACCAGCAGAGACACGATCAGGACCACCATCATCAGCACGAGGACCGGGGTTGTCTTGGCGAGCAGCATTTCTCCTGTTTGCGCCGGGGTCATCAGCAATTGCTCGATGGTGCCGGTCTCCTTCTCCTTAACCGCCAGGGCCGATGCGACCAGGGATGCCGTGATAAACATGATGACGCTCATCACGCCCGTTACGTAATACCAGGCTGTTACCAGACCGGGGTTATAGAGGTACGCGGGCTGGACTTCGGGGACCCCTGGCGGCGTAGGAGGATGTGTTGCGCTCACCAGTTGCAGCATATGTCGCGGACCAACATCCGGTGTCATGACACTTTCGGCGTTATAGGCCTGCAGTGCCATCTGCAGATAACCTTTCGCAATCTGCGCGGTGTTTGCATCCACCGCGTCGATTACAACCTGGACGTCAGGAGTCTGGCCACGGCCTAATGTGCGCGAGAAATCAGCAGGAATTACAAGAAACAGCGTCAGGTCCAGCCGTTTCAGGTCGGCTTCCGCATCTTCCGGGCGCATGTATATCCGTGTAACTTTGAAATTCACATTCTGGGAGAGCGAGTCGATAAGATTGCGGCTTTCCACAGTCATGCTTTCGTCCACCACCCCCAAACGCAAATCGCGCACTTTGGGATTCAGGGCAAAGCCAAAGATGATTAGAACGACCGTAGGAGGCAGCAGCAGCTGTATCACAAGGACACGATTGCGTCTCAACTGGTCGACTTCCTTGACCAGAAGAGCAAGATAGCGACGTATCATCGCGGGCATAGAATCTCCTATCCCTTGAACTGCATGGTGCGCTTTTGCAGCACGTTCACAAAGAAGAACGCGAACGTCAGGATTATCAGCAAGACTATTGGCAAATATGAGATACGCCACCCCGCGTCGCGCAAAATGGAATTGCGAACGATCTGTATGTAGTGGGTTGCGGGCAGGAAGAATGAGAGCCAGCGAATTTGGACCGGAATATTCCGGATGGGAAAAAGGTATCCGGAAAGCAGCAGGGAAAGCAGGAAGGAGCCCATTTGTACAGCCTGAATGGCTGCGCTTTGATTGCCTGTGGCGTTGCCCGCCATCATTCCAAAGAACACCCCTGCCATCAAGTAAAGGACAGTGGCGACCAGCAGAACACTCGGGTCTGCCGGAAACCGGAATTCAAATACAAGCAGACCCAGCGCAAAGCAAAGAACAAATTCCACAAGGCCGATCACGACATAAAGCATGGCCTTTCCCAAAATCCATTGCGTTGCCGTAAGGCTGGAGGCATACGCCTGAATAATGGTTCCACTCTCATATTCCTTTGCCGTGGTCAGAGCGCCCAGCAGCGCAGGAAAAATGATCAGCATCAGGCCCAGCCCGCCGGTTCCGAAGTAGACCCGATCTGAAAGTCCGGGGTTATACCAGAGCCGCTGCTCCAGGTCGACACCTTTGGCCGGGGGCTTGGTAATGCCGTTCTGCAAGGCGAAACTCAAGTTAAGCGATTCTGCATAGTTCCCCAGAGCCGTGGCCGCGTTGGAGTCTGTGGCATCTATCAACATCTGGACCACTGGCTCACCTCCGCGGCGAAAATCGCGTTCGAAGTTCTGCGGAATGATGAGCGCAGCACGGGCGCGCCAGCTTGCGAGCGCGCGCTCCGGCGATTCTTCGGCTCTGCGCGGCACCATCCGGAAAGTCAGGGCAGCTCCATAGGTTTCCAGGTAGGTACGGCTGAGCGGGGTGTTGTCATAGTCATACACCAGCAACGCCACATTGCTCAGTCGGAGGGAACCAGTTATACCGGCGAGTAACATCAGCACGATCGGCATCAAGACAGCCATAAGGATGAGCAGCTTGTCACGCCGGAACAACATGAACTCCTTCCAGGCCTGAGAGAAGATTTTCTTCACAGCGGAATCTCCGATCTGCGCGATTCAATCAGCGAGATAAATACGTCTTCGAGTGAAAATGGCACTGGCTTGCTGGTTTTGATCAGAACGTCGGCCTGCTTCAGCACTGCGACAGCACGTTGTTTCTGCTCGTCGTTCTCCACTACGAGATGCAGCCGGTCCCCAAATAACGAAACCCGCGAGGCTCCGAACTCTTTCTTTAACGTGCGCAAAGCGAGGTCAGGGTGATCAACTTCCATCTCAAACAGCGAGCCCTTCATGTTGGCTTTTACTTCGCTGGGGGAACCCTGCGCAATGATTTCGCCCGCGACCATGAATCCCATCCGATTGCATTGCTCCGCCTCTTCGAGGTAGTGCGTAACAACCAGAATGCCGGCTCCACGGTCGGCAAATTCATTGATCATCCGCCACATGGAGCGGCGTGCCAGGGGATCCACACCAGAGGTGGGTTCATCAAGAAAGATTGCCTCAGGTTCGTGCATCACAGCGGCGCCGAAGGCCACGCGCTGCTTCCATCCGCCTGGCAAAGATTTGGTCAGCATCTTCTCTTCGCCTTTGAGTTCAGCCGCTTCCAGCACCCACTTCTTCCGCTCCTCGCGCACGCTCTCATCCACGCCATAGAGCCGCGCATAGAAATCCAGGTTCTCGCCGATTGTGAGATCGTCATAAAGGGCAAACTTCTGTGACATGTAACCGATTCTGGAACGCACAGCCGCCGCCCGCAGTCCTTTGGACTTGCCCAGGAGCGTGACGCTGCCGGAAGATGGATCAATCAGGCCGCAAATGATTTTGATCGATGTGGTTTTTCCCGCGCCATTCGCTCCAAGCAGCCCGTAAATGTCGCCGTTGCGGATCTCCAGTTGGAAATTCTTCACAGCACGAAATGATCCGAAGGTTTTGTTGAGGTCTTTGGCGCCAATCACTATTTCATGCTTGTTCAATGGAGGCTTCGGTTTGGGGAAGGGCGGTACGGTATGAGCCCCCCGCATCTTTCTCAACTGGCCGACGAAGGCATTCTCAAGCGTCGGCTGGGAGCGGACTATTTGCGTTATTTTCAAGCCAGCTTCTGCGGCGCGCCGATGGAGGTCAGCTTCAGCCGTATCAGGATGTGGGGCCATCACGTCCAACCGATCTCCAAATCTCTGCACGTCTTCCGCTTCCGGGGATTTTGCAAAAACATCCTCCGCCTTCGCCAATGGATCAACCTTGACTTCCAGGCGTGTAACTCCCATCTTGGAGCGGAACTGTGCGGGAGTATCAATGTCATAAATCTTTCCGCGCTCCATCAGCGCCACGCGATGGCAACGCTCGGCTTCATCAAGGTACGGAGTGGCCACGACAATTGCCATGCCGCCGGTAGCGAGCGAAGTGAGCGCATCCCAGAAATCACGGCGCGTCACCGGGTCCACACCGGTGGTTGGTTCGTCAAGGAGGAGGAGTTTCGGATCCGCAATCAGCGCGCAGCTGAGAGCGAGTTTCTGTTTCATACCACCGCTCAGCCGTCCTGCAAGACGATCGGCAAAATTCTTGAGGTCAAACAATTTGAAGTAGTACTCTCGGCGCTTTTCGAAATCTTCTTTGGAGACTTCGCGCATGCCACCTGCATAATTGAGATTTTCGTCCACGCTCAGATCCTGGTAGAGGCTGAATGGCTGCGTGAGATAGCCAACTGCGGGACGCGCGTTGCGGGGCGTACCATCCAGGACCTGAATTTCTCCGCCACCCTGCTGCAATACACCGCCCAGGATGCGGAAGGCAGTGGTCTTGCCTGCGCCATCTGCGCCGATGAATCCAAAGATTTCCCCTGGCCGCACTTCAAAGCTGACTTTGTCCAGTGCCGCAATGTCACCGTAATTCTTGCTGAGGTCCCGGGAATCGATAACCAGAGTGTCAGCCACCAGATTGTCAGTCATTGGATCTCGCCACCAGAATCTGCCCGTCCGCCGGCATACCGGGCTTGGCAAAGCCGGAAGCACCTTTCAGGCCAAGTTTCACGCCCATAACCTGCTTCACGCGATCGTCTTTGAAGTAAGTGTTCTCCGGAGTGAACATCACCTGAGGATCAATGCGGATTACTTCGGCCTTGATGCTCTCTTTGGGGTTCGAATCCAGATACACTTCTGCTGCCTGTCCTACTTTCACTTTGCCCACGTCGCCTTCCGGAATGAATCCACGCAGGTAGAGTTTGTCCAGGTCCACCATGGTGAGGATGGTTTGGCCTGCGGCAATCACGCGGCCCGGCTCTGCCGAGCGAGTAAGAACCGTGCCTGCGATGGGAGCTTTGATCTGCAGATCACTCACGTTGGCTTCAAAACGTCGGAGCTCGGCTCTGCTGGACGCAAGGCGCGCTTTCGCCGTATTAACCTGTTCCAGTTGCGCCTTGGCCTGGTCGAGTGCTGCTTCCGCTGCATTTACCTGCTTGCGAGCCGCTTCTGTTGAGGCGCGCGCGATTTTCTCCCTTGTTACTTGCTGGTTGCCCTGTTGCGCAGCGACAGCCCCGGACTCCACCAGGGGCGGATAGCGTTTGGCATCAGTCTCTGCCTGTTCCAGTTCCGCCTGCCAGCGCACCAGGTCCGCCTTACTCGCCGCAAGATTGGCCTCGGCCAGGGACACTCGCGCAGGGGCGGAAGCCTGAGCTTCCGCTAGCACGCGCTCGTCCGTGAGGACGTTGGCTTTCTGTGCCTCGACTTGCGCTTCATCCTGCGGGCTTGAGATTCGTGCCAGAATCTGCCCTGGCTTTACGGTGTCTCCTTCACGCACCACGATCTCGATCAGTTTGCCGTCCCTCTTGGAGGAGATATCGACCGTATCTCCGTCGATACGGCCGCTCACAAATAGCGTACCGTTCTCAGAGCCCTTGGTCACTCTTGCGCATCCTGCCAGCGCCAGCGATGCCAGCATCAGCCAGCAGATCCATTTTCGTTCCATAGCGTCCTCCCGTGCCGTTACTTGCGGTATGTCTTTTCAGCATTGCCCATGGCGCGCGCGAGATTTGCACGTGCCAGTCCCAGCGTGTACATGGCTCTGACGCGGGCATCGTCAGCCTTCGAAACCCGGTCCTGCGCGTTGACTACTTCCGTGTTGTCGGTAATTCCCTGTACGAAGCGCTGGCGGCTCAATTGAACTTCCTCCCGCGAGAGCTTCACGTTCGCACCGCTGGTCTCGACCTCTTTCTGTGCCCAATCCACTCCGGCAATAGCTGTCAGAACGTCCGTCTGGATCTGGAAACGCAGTTGGTCCAAAGCGGACTGCGCTTCATGCAATGCGCCTTGCGCCTCGTCGATCTGTCCGCGAATGCGCCCGCTTGTGAAGATGGGGAAGTTGAGTACGCCCGCGATGCGGTAGGTGTTTTGATTGTTAACCGGTGACTCGCCGCTTTGGCCATCGGTGAAAACAGCACTAAGAGTTGGATAGCGTGTTGCCTTGGTTGCCTGCACCTGTTGTTCGGCAGCCGTGACATTCTTTGTAGCCGATAGATAATCAGGCCTGGCGGCCAGCGCAGTCTGGATGGCCGTATTCTTGTCTGGCGGTGCTTCAGCGCCGTAGGCAGCAGTATCTTCAACTTCGTAATCTGCTGTGATTGGCTGCACCTGCAACTGGTTGGCAAGCGTGAGTTTGGCGGCAACATAACTCTGTTCAGCTTCCTGCAACTGCTGTGTCAGTGAATTCACCTGTTGCATCGCGCGATTGGCTTCCAGAGAGGCCGAGATGCCGTGGGTCACACGGTCCTGCGTGAGCTTGTACAAGTCATCCGCCAGCTTTTCCTGTTCCGTGACTGTATCCCGCGACGCCTTGGCTCTCAGAGCCTGCAGGTAAGCTGCTACAACATCCAGCACTACGCTCTCACGCGCATTTTCCACTTGCAGCCGCGAAGACTCCTGACGTGAACGGGAGCTTTTCCAGGACCGAAGGCTGGCGATGTTCAACAGATCCTGGGTAAGCACGATTCGAGCGTCCATGGAACCGAAAGGGTCTGATTTGCCTTGTGGCACCGTAGGGATGTCGATACCAATGCCTTTCAGGTTAATCGTCATGTAGGCCTGGTATGCCTTTGCATCCAGCTGTGGCAATAGCTCGCCTCGTGCCTGCGCATATCTTCCGGTTGCCTGTTCCATTCGGCTCTGCGCTCCGCGGACAATGGTGTTGTTGGAAAGCGCCATATTCAAAGCCTGTGACAACGTCAGAGAGCCCGGCATGGCCTTTTGTGCCTGGGCGGGCTGTGTTGCCTTTAGCTCCGTCGGATTTTGTTTTGTCTGCGGACTGGGTTGGGCCTGCGGAGCCTCCGGATTCTGCGAGTTCTGAAGGCTCAATGCGCTTCTGAACTCTTGTGCGCCCGCTTTCAAGGTTGCGAACATCGTTACTAACATGCAAAGGATGATTGCCAAAGTTCTTGCGCGACAATTGTGGGTTGTACTCGTGAAATTAACCCTCAAAGCAGCGCGCGAACGAAATTCATCGAAGGTTTCCGCTGCCGTTGGAAAGAATCTGTTTGCGATCAACACGACACGCCCTTCTGTCGCCTGCTCGGACTCTTGCGCTTCGTAACGCAAGACAACGCGGGATACCGCATTGAGGATTCACACCGTCTTTGCAGGCGCGATTCCTGAATGTTTACGCTGCTGGGATTCTGCGCAATCAGCCTCGAGATGCCGGTTTTGCGCCCGCACCAGATTTAATTTTCCTGCTGCTCAAGTAGGGCGGGATGGCAATTTCAAACCTGCAGGAAACTTGATTTTCCTGTAGCTCAAGTTTCCCCGCTTTGATTTCGACTGCGGCATGAGAAGCGCTCGCGGAGAGGAACGTTCAGAATTTAGAGGGGCGTGACCATTGGTTTGTCGGCAGACGCTACAACATTGCAGACTTCAAAGCTTCCTTGCCAGCGCGCATAGTAGCGGTTCACTCCAGGTCTGCGGCTGCCAACCAGTTCATGTCTGAAGCGAAGCGTAGCGTGTTAGGAGAAAGAATGAGCAAATGACACAGAATAAGCAAATTATATGGCTGCTCTAAAAATCGAGTGCTGGATCGCCTGCACCCAATCAAGCGATCACAGAGTTAACGAACCGCTGTTTCTTAACAGTAAATCTCCCCGCGTGGCGGCGCCTGACTGCGCATCACGGGTCAAGGACAGAGCATCCGACGTGGTCAAGGCGGAATACTTCTATGGCAAAAACCACAGCTGGCAAACACAATCGCGTTCGACTCCTCATAGCTGATATAGACGGAACTCTTGTTACGAAGGAAAAACTGCTCACGCCACGATCTGTGGAGGCTGTTCGCAAACTGGATCAAGCAGGCGTCCTGTTTGGCGTTACGACGGGCAGGCCGCCGATTGGGACCAAAATGCTCATTGATCATCTCGCTGGGTTGAAGTTCATTGCGGGATTCAACGGGGGGGTGGTGGTCCGCCGCGACTTTTCTGTGTTCAAGGTCAATCTGCTCCCGGCCGCAGCCGCAGAAGAAGTGGTGAAGATGATCCAGGAGCACGGACTGGACGTTTGGCTTTACACCGAGAAGGATTGGTTTGTCCGCGACCCAAAGGCATACCGCGTCGATCGCGAAGAGAAGACCGTCCAGTTCCCGCCCAAGGTCATTCCCAGCTTTGACGGTCTTTATGATCGTGTCACCAAGCTTGTGGGCATCAGTCAGGATTACGATGCCGTCGCGCGCTGCGAAAAGGACGTACAAACGAGACTGGGCGCGAGCGTCTCAGCCGCGCGTTCCCAGCCGTTCTACCTGGACGTGACGCATCCCAGGGCCAACAAAGGCGAGGTTGTGGTGATGGCTTCCGAGTTCGGCGGCATTCCGGTTGAGGAAATTGCCACGATCGGTGATATGCAGAACGACGTCACCATGTTTGAGAAGAGCGGCGTCAGCATTGCCATGGGGAATGCCAGCCCCGAGGTGCAGAAAGCTGCTACCTATGTGACGTCTTCAAATGCAGAGGACGGATTCGCAAAAGCGGTTGATGAATTCATTCTTCCCCGAAGTGGCGCCACAGCCGCATGATGCGCCGGTGACGCTTCAGCAGGGAACTGGTTTCTGTAGTCACTTTTATATGTCCCGCTCGGGTTCTGCTGTGACTAGTGTTTTGGCCGCTCCGGAGCCAGGGACCTCACAAGCGATCGAAAATCTGCAGGGATTTCGCAGTCCAAAGAGATCGTTTTTCCAGAGCGAGGATGCGTGAACTCAAGATGGGCTGCATGAAGAGCGACGCGGGAAATTCTCTGTTCAAGAGCTTCTTCTGGATGGTATTTTCTGTCGCCCACAACAGGATGACCGATGGCTGAAAACTGCACCCGGATCTGGTTCTGGAGTCCGGTCAGTAGCGTAACGCGTACAAGGGAGGCGCCGCGAAGGAAGCGCTCCACTGAATATTCGAGTTCTGCTTTTGATGAATTGCGATCGCCCGCGTTGCTCACCCGTTGGAACATTCCTGTTCGCCGCAAAAAGTGGACGAGAGCGCCACTCTCCTCCGCAATATGTCCGCGAACGACTGCAAGATACTGTCTCACCGGAGTGTGGGAGAGAAACTGTTCGATCAGCGCGGCCCGATCTTTCTGGGTCTTGGCAAAAAGGAGAACGCCTGACGTGAAACGATCGATGCGATGGACGACATAAGCCCGCTGATGTTTTCGTTTCAGCTCAGCAGAAAGGAGTGACAGCGCAGATGGCTTTTCACTCCCTTTTACAATGGGCACAGCAGGAAGACCCGGCGGTTTATTGACCGCCACAATGGCATCGTCTTCGTAAAGGATCTCCAGCCGCGCCTCGACGGTTCTGCGGCGGTGGTGTTCACCCCTTTGGTAATGACGGTTGTGCTTAGGTTTCATCTTTACGGAACGGTAGTCTCGAGGCCGCATTCTTGCGGTTCGAAGCGGCAAATGAGACTTCGAGCCCTGTCCGTCAATTATCGTAGCAGCCTTGTTGTAGGCGTGCCGTCATGCTGAAGTTAGCGGGGGCGTAACACTTCGTATCGCGAAATTGTGTAACCCAACGCGGCCCCGAGAAATACGTCGGAAGGGAAGTGAGCACTGCTGGTGACCCGGGAAAAGCTGATGGCTGTGGCAAAACCATAGGCCAGCCAGGGCACCCAGCGGTGAGCGCGATATCGTCCCGCGATCACTGTGGCTACAGAGAATGCTCCTGCCGCATGCCCGGAGGGGAAAGAGCTCCCCTTAAATGGCGACTTGCCGCCATTGAAAAACGTGTCATTGAACGATCCGCCAGGAGGAATGTCAGAAGGTCTTTTTCTGCGCGTAACGGCCTTCACCGCGAGGTCAACAACAGCGCTATTCGCGTATGCTTCTCCAGCCAGCAGCGCGGTGCCCACCTGGTAGGAGTCATGCCGGGCATAGCCCGCAATCAGCAGAGATGCTGGAACGGCTGCAACTTCTGCCGTGGTAATCAGCGAATCAAAAGAATCGTTCAGATCGTCCAGATTACCGGCATGGTTGCGGAAGTAAGGCATGATATGCGGGTCGGCTACGATCAGACCGGCGGTTCCACCAACGACGGTAAGTGTTGGCGCCCAATGGCGTCCTTTGATCAGTTGGGTGGGAAACAGCCAGATGTCTTTCTGGTCGTGCAGAAAATCTTTCGGCAGACTACTCCAGGAGACCTGGCGATCTGACGGTGAGTGGCTGGAATCTCCTGCGATTTGTGAGGCTTTCGCAGAATCGTCGGAGTGGGCGGTGGAGTCACTCTGCGCACCGGCCCTCATTGGTGCCAAAAAGCTGACCAGGCACAATAGTAAAACACACAAGTGCAGCTTGCTCATCCCGTTCATTGCAGATTTGGATGCAGCTTCTCAGCGCCGAGAAGTATGCGCCTTCTTTGATACGGTTTATCGGCCTCTGCGCTTACCCGCGAAGTAGGCACAAACGTCTTTCAGTTCGCACTGCTCGCACTTGGGTTTGGCTTTGCAGATCTCCTGCCCGTGCCGCTTCAAGAGCAGGTACGTTCTCATCCGCGCCTCAAATTGTGGGGGGATTTCGGCCTCCACGGACTGTTGCGCCTCACCGTAAGTCACGCCGTAGTTTTCCCGTTCCTGGCCACGCAGGACGCGGACCAGCACGTGTGGGCAGTTGGACGGAATTGCCGCAACAGGTGCGATCCCGGCAAACAGCAGGATCCTATCGGCGCCAGGATCAGCAATGTTGGGGAACTTTTTGAGTGTGCCGCGCACTTTACCCATGGGCCCAACCAAAGCGGCCCGCAGATCCCCTCCTAACTCATCTTTAATGCGTGCAGCAATCTCTTTGAGTCGCATCGCCCTGAGTTCCGGAACCATGCCGCCAGGCCGAAGAGCTTCCGTCAGTTTGTTGGCAGGAGCATGCAGAATGCTTTCAATTTCGACGCCAATGTGCTGCTTGAGTGAATCCCAACCCTTCGCGCACGCCTTGTCACTTGCGGGATAGCCGCAGTGCCACCAGATCAGAAACAGGTACGGATCTGTGGGCCACCCGGCTTCTTGTTTACCGTAATGGTTTTCCAACCTGTCGAGAAGGGCAGGGACTGTCATGCGACTCTTTGCGGCGATGTTCATGTCGTTGAATGAGCGGGGCCACTATACTCCGCAGGTCGAGAGAAAAATAGTGGTCTTTTCAGGTTGGGCTGCTTGTCTCGAGCAAAAAAAGCCCCTGCGTAAAGAGCAGGGGCTTAGGAGCGAGCTAACTTGTGGTTTATCCGCCGTACGGCATGCCGCCGTGCTCGGGTGCGCTGGCCTTCTTATCTTCCGGAACGTCGGAGACAAGGGCCTCGGTGGTGAGCATCAGAGCAGCGATTGAAGCCGCGTTCTGCAGAGCGGTACGGGTGACCTTGGTCGGATCGATTACGCCCGCTTTAACCAGGTCTTCGAACTTGTCGCTTTGAGCGTTGTAGCCGAAGTTCGATTCCTTGGATTCGCGAATCTTGCCAACCACAATCGCGCCTTCTTCGCCGGAGTTGTTCACGATCTGGCGAAGGGGCTCTTCCAGTGCGCGCTTTACGATCTCAATGCCAGTACGCTCATCTTCGTTCTTGAGTTTGAGCTCATCGAGAGCGGCTGCGCAACGCACCAGGGCAACGCCGCCGCCGGGGACAATGCCTTCTTCCACGGCTGCGCGGGTCGCATGCATGGCGTCTTCCACGCGGGCTTTCTTTTCCTTCATTTCTGTTTCGGTTGCAGCGCCGACTTTGATCACGGCAACGCCACCGACCAGCTTGGCCAGACGCTCCTGGAGTTTCTCGCGGTCATAGTCGCTGGTGGTGTTGTCCATCTGTCCACGGATTTCCTTCACCCTGCCTTCTATCTCCGTGCCTTTGCCCTTACCTTCCACGATCGTGGTGTTGTCCTTGTCGATCGTGATTTTCTTGGCGCGGCCGAGGTCGGTGATCTGAACGTTCTCAAGCTTCAGGCCGAGGTCTTCCGTGATGGCCTTGCCACCGGTCAGGATAGCGATATCCTGCAGCATGGCTTTGCGGCGATCGCCGAAGCCAGGCGCCTTCACTGCGCAAACCTGCAGCGTGCCCCGCAGTTTGTTGACGACCAGCGTAGCGAGCGCTTCGCCATCGACATCTTCTGCGATGATCAAAAGCGGACGTCCCTGCTTGGCCACCTGTTCCAGAACCGGGAGCAGGTCCTTCATGCTGCTGATTTTCTTTTCGTTGATGAGGATCAGGCAATCGTCCAGAGCAGCTTCCATGCGCTCGGGATCGGTAACGAAGTAAGGAGAGAGATAACCGCGGTCAAACTGCATTCCTTCCACGACTTCCAGAAGGGTTTCCATGGTGCGCGATTCTTCAACGGTGATCACGCCGTCTTTGCCGACCTTCTTCATTGCTTCGGCAATGATGCGGCCGATGGTCTCGTCGTTGTTGGCGGAAATGGTGCCCACCTGGGCAATCATGTCGCCACTGACTGGCTTGGAAAGACCGTCGAGGAAGCCCTTGCCGCGCTCGCCGTCTTTACCGAGAGCGCCGCAAATAGTATTGACCGCGCGTTCGATGCCGCGCTTCAGAGCCATGGGGTTGGCGCCAGCGGCAACCGACTTGACACCGTCACGATAGATGGCCTGAGCCAGAACCGTTGCGGTGGTGGTGCCGTCGCCGGCCACGTCGCTGGTCTTACTGGCGACTTCACGCACCATCTGGGCGCCCATGTTTTCCAGGGTGTCACCCAATTCAATTTCTTTTGCTACGGTCACGCCGTCCTTGGTGATGACCGGCGATCCGAACTTCTTGTTGATTACAACATTGCGGCCCCTCGGGCCCAGCGTCACTTTCACTGCATCGGCCAGAATGTTGACACCACGCAGAATTGCCTGGCGCGACTCTTCACCGTGCACAATCAACTTTGGCATTGCTCATATCTCCTATCGAAAAATGTTCTTCCGCTATTGCGGTTTCAAAACCGTTCGCCAGCCGCTTTGCAGCAACATTCGCTTCCCATGTTGAGGCTGGGTTCTGCTCGGACTACCGGCGTCCGGCGATGGCCTTTTCTTTCTCCGTGCTCTTTGCCGCCCCGGAGAGAATGCCGAAGATTTCTTCTTCCTTCAGAATCAGGAATTCTTCGCCGTCAATCTTGATGTCGCTGCCCGAATACTTGCCAAACAGGACGCGATCTCCTTCTTTCACTGTCATTGGAACGTGCTGGCCCTTGTCATAACGGCCGGTTCCCACGGCTACTACTACGCCCTCTTGCGGCTTCTCTTTCGCCGTATCGGGAATGATGATGCCTCCGCGGACTGTCTCCGCTTCTTGAACCCGGCGCACCAGAACGCGCTCTCCCAGTGGAGTCAGCTTTGCCATTGGACTACTCCTTCTTAAAAGGTTGGATTTACTAAGACTTTGTGATTTTTCTTGCTGAAAAACGGAGCTGCTAGCACTCATATCCGTCGAGTGCTAATTGTAGGTGCAATCCCTCAGGTTTGTCAAGTCTCGGGCTGTAAAAGTTGAGTGTAGCTCGCTAAAGTTTACCTATCGGCTGAAGATGTACTCGCAACATTTTTAACAACAGCAGCTTACAGGGAGCATCGAGTTGCTGCAACGCTGGCAACCTCAGGCTCGATCTTGTCCGTGGAGGGGCGTTTCTCCGTTTAGATTTCCTTCCAGGAAAGTATTTTGCTGGGTAGGTGTGCCGCGACCAACAAGCAGCAGCATAGTTTGCCTCTAAGCAGGAGTCTGGACTGCGTGTTCTGCGCAAAATCGGAAAGCACGTGGTTTTGTCATCTGCAGACTTGCACGTGGGGGTGTAAACGATGCAGCCTCCTTCATACCATACCCGACCCCGCCAGACCTCCTGCTTCCTCAACCGCTATTTGATCGGACTGGTTTTTCTCTGGACGTTCTGGTGTTTCGGAGGAAGCCCGACCTTTGGGCAATCAACCGACGCGCTGGGGGCAATCGCTCACCGCAGCCCGCATGATTTTGAAATCCTTGTTGCGATGGACCAGGAGCCGGTTGTTACCGCACCCACGCCATCATCGAATTCTGCTAAGAAATCAGACAAGCACCACAAGATCCCGGAAAAATATGATGTGAGTCGCATTGGAGAGCGTCACGTAGATCGGGGGCTCAACATGTACTCCGCGGATCAGGAACGGGCCATGGGAAAGGAGATGTCGGAAGAGATTGAAAGCCGGTCCAAAATCGTTGAAGATCCGGTGATCAATGACTACATCCGCGAACTGGGACAGCGTCTGGCCCGGAATTCTGATGCCAAGATGGACTTCACCATCAAAGTCATCGACAGCGATGAAGTCAATGCGTTCGCGCTTCCCGGCGGTTATTTCTATGTGAATACTGGTCTCATCCTGGCCGCCCAGAATGAGTCGGAACTAGCGGCCGTCATGGCCCATGAGATCGCTCACGTAGCGGCCCGGCACGCTACTCGGAATATGACCAAAGTGCAGATATGGAATATCGCATCCATGCCTTTGTTGTTTTTCGGAGGCCCGGTGGGAATGGCGCTGAGGCAGGTTTCTGGCCTTGCCTTGCCGATGAGCATTAACAAATTCAGTCGCGATGCCGAGCGCGAAGCCGATCTGCTGGGGATTGAGTACGAATATGCAGCCGGTTATGACCCTCTTTCATTTGTGAATTTCTTCGAACGGCTCAATATAAGAGAAAAAAACAAGGTAAGCATGGTTGCGAAAGCATTCGCGACTCATCCCATGAACCACGATCGCATTGAGCGTGCTCAAAAAGAAATTGCCACCATGCTGCCGGCGCGTGATGAATATATTGTCGACACCAGCCGCTTTGGTGAGATTCATACACGACTATTACGATTAAGCGGCGAAGAGCCCGTGCTGATACGGCATAAGTCGCGTGGTGATGGACCTGTGCTGCGGCGTCATACCACCGATAACATCCCTCCACAGCCGGATGATCCGGGCCCGCCGCACGACTAGCTGGCAAGCGAGGGATTGCGCCGGGACAGTTTTTTCCCTGAATGTTTTTTTGCCGCGGATTCGGCTTCGCGCCGGTACTTCCGCTCAAGATCCTGCTTCCAGGCATCAGACCACAAATTGCGCCGCTTGAGATAGTTCTCCATAAACGATATGGGATCTTCTGTACCGCAAATCTGACACTCAATCAGAGATGGTCCCAGACCCTGGCGGGCTCGACGGGTGCTTTCTTCCGCGACTCTGTACACGGCGACAGCATCGCTCCCGTCGACGGTGATCGCCGGCAGGAATTGCTGAGCCTGGCTGCGAATACTTTCCCGATCGGTTGCGCCTCTACGTCCGGTATTGATGAACACGACTGGCAACTTTCGCGCGGCCGCAAATAGAACAGCTTCACGCCAGAAACCCGGACTATCATCGCCATGAGCAATGCTGAGCGTTACCAGATTTTTGCTGAGCATCTTGCTCGCCAGCGCCATTCCGGCGGCAAGCGTGAACTGCTCAGCAGCAGAGCTGTTTCCGCGATCATAGGAGGAACGTGGTTGGTGATCGCCGCTTTTGCCATGTGAACTCAGGCCTGCAATGCAATCATCAAACGATGCACCTTGAACCAGTCGAGCAAAAGGCTCGAATGGAGAGGGCGCCACCAGATCCTGCGGATTGAGATGGACTGCGGCCCCGGAAACGATGGACTCAAAACCCTGCCAGGTATGGAGAGCGGGAGCCCACTTGCGAACCTCATCGTGGACGATTCGGCATCTGAGACCGGCTGCATACAGCTTCTTCAGTCGCTCAGCGTACATGGGAGAAGCGCCGTTTGCAGGCTTTCTGGCGGTCTCCAGCTCTGACGTTGTGGTTTGCAATGGACGATGGTGGCCGTCGCGAAGTGAGGGTTCCTTTGTTTTCGGGATGGACATGTAAAAGACGCGGAAGTCGGACCTCAATCATAAATGGCACGAGCATTTTTTGCTGCCACAATCTTTTCAGGAAAAGGCAGTGCGAAGTTTCCCTGGAATTGGCAACTTTGCTGCCAATCTTCAGGCCGAATTTTCAACAGCACAGTGAAAAAGGGTGTGGAAAATCGTCTTGCGATCAAGAAACAGCACTGTAAATTACAGACGTTTATCTCTTTGCACCGGATCGAGTGCGAAGATAAATTGTCTGTAAATTTTTTTTGAGAGTGAAGACTCAATGAGTTCGGAGCAAGCCTTCAAGTCTGTTCGCAGAAAATGAAGCAATGAAGATTCGCATTGACAAGCTGCTGGTGGAGCGTGGCCTGGTGGTTTCACGCGAGAGAGCCCAGGCGATGTTGCTTGCCGGTCGCGTGCTGGTGAACGGACAGAAACTGGAGAAGGCCGGCACCAATGTCGAGTCTGATGCGGAGATCCGCCTGCTCGGTGAGGATCTTAAATATGTTAGCCGCGGTGGATTGAAGCTTGAGGCCGCTCTGCAGCATTGGGCGATTGATTTGTGGGATAGGACCTGCATGGATGTGGGCACTTCCACAGGCGGCTTCACGGATTGCATGCTGCAGCACGGCGCTGCTGAAGTCATTGCTATCGATACGGGTTACGGCCAAATTGCCGCGCGCCTGCGCGCGGACCCGCGGGTAAAGCTCCTGGAAAATACCAATGCCCGTTATCTCACAACGGAGCAGGTGAGGAGCGTGAATGCATCGATTCCCGTCAGCTTCATCGCCATCGACGTGTCGTTCATCTCTGTTACACTCATCCTCCCGGCGGTTGGGCACGCGGCGTTCGAAGGCCCATCAACAGGCGCTCGCGAGATTGTCGTGCTGATCAAGCCGCAGTTTGAGGTGGGCAGGGGATCCGTGGGCAAAGGCGGTATTGTGCGCGATGAGCAGGCGCAGAAAAATTCGGTGCTTAAAGTTCGCAGTGCCGTGGAGGCGCTAGGAGGCCGTAAACTGGAAGTAATCGATTCACCTATTCTGGGCGGCGAAGGGAATCGGGAATTTCTGCTGCACGCGGAATTTTGATGAAACGAGCCTCAATTGTATGCAAGCAGGGTAAGCCGGAGCTGGAGCGTATTGTGCGCGAGCTTGCCGGATGGCTGACTTCGCATCAATACAGAATCACCGTGGACTCAGTCGCCCATGAGTTCTGGCCGAATGCAGAGCTGGCAGAACGGGAAGATCTGGTCAGCAAAAGTCCAGATTTCGTGATTGTCCTCGGCGGCGATGGCACGCTCCTTTCGACGGCCCGCAATGTCTCTCGTTCCGGAATTCCTATTCTCGGCGTGAACCTGGGGTCTCTGGGATTTCTCACCGAGATAAGGCAGGACGAGATTACAAAAGCATTGGAAGCGATCGATGCCGGCTGTTGTGAGCTAAGCCAGCGCAGCATGCTGCATTGCCAGGTGAAGCGCGCGGGTGAATGCGTCGCCAGCTATGACGCGCTGAATGATATTGTCATGAACCAGAGCGCCGTAGCGCGCATCACGGATTTTGAGGTCAAGGTAGATGGGATTTTTGTCTCAGATTACAAGGCAGACGGCCTGATCATCGCCACGCCGACGGGTTCAACGGCATATTCACTTTCCTCGGGCGGGCCTATTCTTGCTCCTGAAGTTGATGGCTTTGTGATCACTCCGGTGGCCTCTCACGCTCTGACGAACAGGCCGCTCGTGGTGCGCGACACCTCCGTGATACAGGTGTCAATCACGGTCACACGCGAACAGGCTTTCCTCACCGTGGACGGGCAACTTGGTGAACCGCTGGAGGAAGGGGATGTGGTGGAGTGTCGCAAATCGGAATTCAGGGTGAAACTGTTCAAGTTTCCTGATCGGTCGTTCTTCCATGTTCTGCGCACAAAATTGAAGTGGGGCGAAAGGTAATGTCCAGGATGACATTGCGTGAGCTGGGCAGCTTTGTTCTGGCTATTGCGGTGCTCTGCGTTCCGGCACTCGCGCAGTCGAAGCCGGCGGCCGATCTGATCGTAACGAACGCAAAAATCTGGACCGGCGATAAAGTCCGTCCGCAAGCAGACGCCCTGGCTGTCGTGGGTGAAAGGATTGTGGCAGTTGGGTCGGCCACAGATGTAGACGCCTGGCATGGGCCGCAGACGAAAGTCGTTGACGGTCAGGGGCGCCTGCTGCTGCCCGGCTTCAATGATGCTCACGTGCACTTCGTTGATGGCGGCGACCACCTGCAGGCCGTCCAACTAAAAGATGCGGCCACACAGCAGGAGTTCGCGGACCGCATTGCGCAACGTGTAAAGAAAACCGCCAAAGGTGAGTGGATTACAGGCGGCGATTGGGACGAGCAGAAATGGTCGCCGGCGGAGTTGCCGACGAAAGAACTGATTGATGCGGTCACGACGACCACACCTGTGTTTGTGAATCGTTATGATGGCCATGAGTCGCTGGCCAACTCAGTCGCACTCCGCCTTGCCAATATCACTTCTAAAACACCGGATCCGCCCGGCGGCCAGATCGTGCACGATGCCCAGGGGGAGCCAACGGGAGTCCTGCGGGACTCCGCTCAGGACCTGGTGGCAAAGGCGATGCCTCCGATGTCGCACGCGCACCGCATGCGGGCGATTCGACAGGCCATGGAACACGCTGCTTCGCTCGGTGTCACCAGCGTGCAGGACATGAACCCCTCCTATGACGATGTGAAGGCCTATGCCGAGTTGCAGGAGAGAGGCGAGCTCACCTTGCGAATCTATGTTGCTCCGATGGAGACGGACTGGAAGGATCAGGCCAAGATTGGCATTCGTCACGCATTTGGAACACCCTTTCTGCGAATGGGCGCCGTGAAGGGTTATGCGGATGGCTCGCTTGGGTCTGAGACCGCATACTTTTTTGACGCCTATACAGATGATCCCAAAAGCCATGGATTGCTGAGCGAGGAGATGCATCCGCCGTCAGCGATGCTGCAGCGTCTCAAGGGCGCGGACGCCGCCGGCCTGCAAATCTGCGTACACGCCATTGGCGATCGCGCCATTTCCATGACTCTGGATATGTTCGAGCAGATCGAGAAGTCCGCCGGCAAGCGCGACCGGCGATGGCGTATCGAGCATTCACAGCACATGGCGGCCAAGGATTTTGTCCGCTACTCGCGGCTGGGCGTGATAGCGTCGGTCCAGCCGTACCACGCCATCGATGACGGACGCTGGGCGGAAAAGAGAATTGGGCCGGACCGCATCAAGCGCACTTATGCCTTTCGCACGTTTCTGGACAATGGTGTGCGTCTGGCCTTCGGCACGGATTGGTCAGTGGCGCCGCTGAGCCCGATGTGGACGATCTACGCTGCCGCCACCCGAGCCACGCTGGATGGCAAGAACCCCGAGGGCTGGATTCCTGAACAAAAGCTAAGGGTCCCAGAAGCCGTAGAAGCGTACACCATGGGCTCGGCTTACGCCGAGTTCCAGGAGAAAGAAAAGGGCTCGATTACTCCTGGCAAGCTGGCGGATTTCGTCGTTCTCAGCGACGACATCTTTCACATTCCGCCTGCGCAGATCAAGAACGTGAAGGTTGAAGCGACGTACGTGGGAGGGAAGCTGGTTTATGGAGGACTCGAATAAATTGAGTAATTGGGTAATTTGGTAATTGGGTGAAGACATTTGGTAATTGAGTAATTTGGTAATTGAGTAAATGTGTCCAGGCATTTCGTTGGGTTTTCAATTACCCACTTACCAACTTACCCAATTACCAAATTTTGCTGCGGGAGATTCAGATCGCGCTGATAGATCTTTTATGGCGCAGGGAGGATTGTTCGCCAAAAAGTAAGAAGCCCCGAGTTGGGTTGACCCATTCCCCTCGACCAGCGGTTCGCTATAGGCCCTCGCCGACCTTGCTTTCTTTGCCAAATCTCTTTCAAGATTCCACAAAGTGCGATCTTTAATCAGCTTACGCTGAGGCTTGGGCTCCGGGCTCACCACCAACCGGGTAAATCGGTCAACGCCTCGGGGCTTCTATTTTGGCCTCGAACATCTCGGGTTCTCCTCAACCAGCAGTTTGCTATAGACCCTTGCCAGCCCTCTCGTCACTTCCAGTTTTTGCCTCGTCCAGGAGTCGCCGTTTCCGGCATCAACGGTCTTTGGCTTACTGTGTAACCGTGACTTAACTTGGGTCCCGGTACTCGCCACCAACCGGGAAAACGTTTGAGATGTCAAAGAACGAGTGTGAATCTACTCTCGTCGAAGATGAAGTCAATCAAAATCCCGAGACTTTAATTGCCGCGAGATCAATAGCTTGCACGCCATCCACAAGTCCATGCTTTAAAACCTGTGCAGCTGGTTACTAAAGTTCAGCAAATACGCGGTGAAAACCTTATTTTAGCGGCTGGATAGTTTGTGAAAAATGCGGGCAAAACCGCTATTTATGCGGGGGAACTCGCAGCTGGCAATTAGCAATTGGCAACGAGCCAAGCAAACGCCAGTGGCTGGATACATTTCGGGAAAGTAATGAGGCTGCGTTGGCAGAACCAGGTTGGGTCTGCACAACGGACGTAAGTACCGTGGAGACCGCCGGTGATTTACTCAAGCACAAGCGAGTTGCTAATTGCCAGCTGCCAGTTGCTTTGTTCTCACGCTGTTCCCGTCTTGCCGGTCCAATCACCCAACAGTGCCACTTCACCGCCAGGATCGGGCACTTCGCGCGGAGGTTGAAAGACGAACTGTGCATCCCGGCGAAAATACTGGCTGGCAAGGCTCCAGGTCTCAAATCCGCTGCCAGAAACAGTCACGATCACTGCTTCGTTCGGTGATTCGGAAAGCGCACCCCAGCCCTTGCCTTCAAGACGGACCGGAGCTTTGGCGTCATCGTCGAGGTAAACGTCATTGATAGTGATGATCGCGCTGGCAGTTTTTTCCCGGGCGACGGTCACCATCTCCAGGTAGAGTTCGTCGCGTTCGTCTTCACTTTCAAATTCCAGATCAAAGATCAGATTTTCCGCGGGCGTGATCACCACGGCTGCGGGATTCACATGCCCTTCCGTTTGCAGGATGGTCTGCGCTTCACCCAATAGCTCGTAGGCCAGAGCTTTGAGGTCAGTCATAGGGCGCCGACCTCCGGGGCCAACATGTCTTTCAAGGTTTCGCGGCGGCGAATCAGGCGTGCGCGAGAGCCATCGACAAGGAGCTCTGCGGCGCGCGGCCTGGTATTGTAATTTGAAGCCAGGGACATGCCGTAAGCGCCGGCATCGTACACGCAAAGCAAAGAGCCGGGGTCGACCGCCGGCAGTGCGGCGTCCCGTGCCAGAAAATCGCCAGTCTCGCAGATAGGGCCGCAGATGTCCGTGGTGTCGGTCTGCGCAGGCGCGGAGTCCAGTTTCACTGG
>Ga0134125_10000959_pt1 | contig 36797 bp, 33 predicted proteins | sample KB31751_FD_96464 | JGI IMG/M metagenome (GOLD analysis project Ga0134125, IMG submission 96464) | Terrestrial soil microbial communities with excess Nitrogen fertilizer from Kellogg Biological Station, Michigan, USA - KB3-175-1 | ecosystem: Environmental > Terrestrial > Soil > Unclassified ...
TGGCTGGCGAACAACGCACACGCGGCAGGCGCAGGAAGAAAAGCAGGCGTAAACCCTGAGGTCAACCGGGGCATCGTGGCCACTGGCGCGGATTGGCGCCGGCGGATCGTGTCGATCGGAAGATCGAAGTGTTTTCTTGCCGCTGCCCGGTTTGGAACGAAAACGGCGGGCGGAACCACCACGGATATCACAGACCCCAACGACAGCACGTATTCCGCAAGGCTGCACGATCCGCAGCTCTGCCAAGTCACGAACATTCTCGATTCCGGAGAGAAGTCGAGCATCGTCACCCTCTTCGATGTCTATAACAATCCGGCGGATGTCTACGAGTTCGATTACCCTAGCGGGTTCGCGCTCGGGGCGACCTGCCCGACTCAGACCACTCTCAATGCCAGCAGCTTTTTCCGCCGGACGCACACCGATTACAAAACGGATGCTGCTTACGTGAGCGACGCGGTAAATTTGACTGGGCTGCCTGTTACGCGGACAGTCTACGACGGCACCACACAGCGCGCCCAGGAGGGTTGGACTTACGATGAAGCGACGGTAAAGACCATCTCCAACCCTCTCGCCGTGACGGTGGCTAATCACGACGACACCGCCCTCGCAGCGCGTGGTAACTGGACTACGCATCAGATTTGGCAGGACCAGGACGGGACCTTCCCGGCGGAGAGTGCTGTTTACGATACCACCGGAGCCGTTGCCTTCCGGTGGGACTTTTTGTCGAACCGGACGACCTCCTGCTATGACGATATCGATACTGGCTCCCAGACGACCCCGCCACATGTAGCGCCGACCAGAATCATCGATCCTCGCGGGACGACTTCGTGTAGCGGTCCGGCCGGCGAGGCAAATCATTCGAACATAGGAACAGTGACCTATATTTATGATGCGACGAGGTTAAAGCCGACCAAAATCATCGATGAAAACGGCACGGTCACGCTGCTTGAGTACAACGACTGGTTCAACCGTCTTACGGCTGTGAAGCGCGGGTCCGGAAGCCAGGTGGAGAGCTGGACAAGATATCAGTATTCGACGTATCCCAATCCGAACAAGGTCGAGACTGATCAGGACCAATACGGCAAGAACGACACGAACCCAATCATCGCCGTGTCACTGTACGATCGGCTCGGGCGGCCGTCAGAAAGCGACGTGTATGAGACCGGTGGGGTGATCAGCACGAAGACGACCTATGACGGGCTGGGGCGCGTGGCGACGACGACCAATCCGTCGCGAGGAAGTGACGGTCTCGGTTTTGTGACCACCTATACCTGGGACGCACTTGGCCGTCCGCTGTGCACAACAACCTCCGACAGTTCGTGGACGTGCGCGGGCTACGCAGGAAAGGTCACGACGACCACGGAAAAGACGGCGGACGGAAATGTGGTGCGCAATGTGGTGCGCACGGTCACCCGCGATGCCGCGGGACGCATTACCGCGGCGACGGATGCCTTCGGATCCGTCGCCTATTTATACAACGGGCTCGACCGGCTGACGCAGGTCTCGCAGGGCGCGCAATCGCCGCGGACGTTTGCTTTCGATTCGCGCGGCAATCTGCTCTCGACGACGAACCCGGAGAACGGAACCGTCACCTATAAATACGACGCCAACGGCAACGTAATTTATCGGAAGGACAACGCGAGCCGCCAGACGTGCTATCAATACTATGCCGTAAACCGGCCGACACGGTGGGTTTATTACACGGGCACCGTCGCTGCGGGTTCATCCGGACAATGCGACAGCGTGCCGCAGGGGAACCGGACGACACCCACCGTTACTCTGAGCTACGACGATGCGACGAAAAATGGCCTCGGCCGGTTGGTCTCGGTGTCAACGGCGGACGGCAACGTGCAGTCGATCGGATACGACGCGCTGGGAAGAGTGAGCAGCAGCAGTGAAACGGTGCCGGGCGCGAGTCCTTACGGGTTCGGCTACACCTATACTCTGGCGGACGCGCCTAAGGCGACTTCCTACCCCAGTGGGCGGGTAGTGAGCAACACGTACGATTCGACCGGAAGAATCACGCAGATCAGTGGGGTGCCTCTCGGCGGCGCGGCGGTCGGTTATCTGGATTCCGCTCTCTATCAGCCGCATGGCGCGGTGAAGAGCTATTCTTACGACAAGGTCAACTGACCTGGAACTACTCGTTCAACAGCCGGCTGCAGGTGACGGAGATCAAGGACGCCACGGCAGCGAACGCGACGGTGATGGATCTGCAGTATTATTACGGCGGCTCGACGACGCTGAATGGCAACAGCGCAGTGAATAACGGCAGCCCGACGCAGATCGCCCAAACGGTGGTGAAGAACAGCCAGACATATTCGTTCACCCAGATCAATCATTACGACACGGCCAACCGGCTTTCGACTGCGGGCGACGCGAACTGGTCGCATACTTACGGCTACGATCAGTTCGGGAACATGTGGCTGCAGAATGCCACTGGTCCGGGACAGCCAGCGCTGATGCCGACGACTTCGGGTCAGGTGAATTCCGCGACGAATCGGGTGAATGTGCCTGGTGTGACTTACGATCCGGCGGGGACCGGCAATGCCACGGTCGTCGGACCGGCCACTCTGACTTACGATACGGAAAACCGTGTCATCAGCGATCAGGACACCGGCGGAACCATGACCTACACGTACGACGGGCTAGGGCAGCGCGTGACAAGGGCCAAGGGCGCCAATTCGACGACGTTCGTTTACGATGCGTTCGGGAATCTGGCCGCGGAATATGCGACGGGGACGATTACCACGCCTCCCTGTCTGACGTGTTACGTCGTCGACGATGCGCTGGGCAGCACGCGGGTGGTGGCGAACGAAAGTGGCGCGGTGGTGGCGCTGCATGATTTCTATCCGTTCGGCTATGAAGTGGCGCCGTCGACCGGGGGACGCAGTGCGGACTTTGGCTCGGCGGACAACATCGCGCAGAAGTTCACAGACAGGAGCGGGACACGGAGTCGGGGACGGATCATTTCCCGGCGCGCCACTATGGGACGGGCATGGGGAGGTTTCTGGTCCCCGATCCGGCCGGGAACTGGGTGGCGAATCTTGGGGACCCGCAGAGTTGGAACATGTATGGGTATGTGGGCAATAACCCGCTCACGTTCATTGACCCGAGCGGACTGATCAGGGATTGCCCCGGAGGCACCGTCGTAAATAACGAGTGCATTCAACAGCCCCCATATGTCATTCCGCCGTGGGATTGCCGAGACCTGATCAATTCGGGTAACGGGTATTGCCCGCTACCGGGCCAAGGGCCGCGGGAGGGGCCACAACAGCCCCCGCCTCCTCCGCCGCCACCGACCAAGCCTCCGCAACCTCCCACGTCGAGGTGCAATGACAAGAACAACAACCGGAGCAGGTTCTTCCAGCAGGTGCCGGGAATTGTGGATATGGCGAAGCAGCTGAACATTCCGAATAACTATCTCGTCGGACTGGCTTCGTATGAAAGTGGCTGGCTGGATGACCACGATTTCAAGCTGAACAACTTGTGGGGGCTGACCCAGGCTGGGGGCAACAATATACAGTTCTCGTCTTTCAAAGCCGGAAACGACTATTTCGCGCGCCGCGTCGGGCCGTACATCCAGGGTTCCGCAGGCGTCCCGGATTTCTTCGCGGGCTTGAAGAAGGAGGGTTATAACTCAGCGAACCCAAATTACTTCAGCGAGGATCCGAACAAGGGCATGCTGTTTAACAGGATTTCGAACATCGGAAAGTGGGCACAGGCATGTGGCGCCACGTTCTGAAACGGGCGTGCGAAGTCATTACCGGGATTGCCGTGCTGACATCGCCGGGGTATAGCGAAACGGCTGTCAGTTCGTCGGCGCACCCGCTGTATAGGAATCGCGTTTACGGTTTCAGCGTTGCCATTCCGCCAGGGGTAACGTACACGCGAACGCAGCCCCCGAATCCTGACCACGGTCTGGGAATCACGCTCAAAGATCAAGCCAAGCTCTGGGTGGATGCCTCCAGCACCGAGTCATCATCGACCGGGGAGGAAGCCGAAAAGCAGACTGTTGGCTGCCGCGTGGAGGAAAAGAAACCCGCCAAGCTCGGGAGACTGTCAGCGGTTCTTGTGCGCTTTTCGTGTGACGCTACCCGCTACGATCCGGCGTATTCGGAGCAGTTGATTCTGTCTGTCGATCAAGGCAAGGACAGGGCGCCCACGTGCTTTCAGATCGGAGTCCGGAGAGATGGCGGACGGACCACACCGCAGGAAGATGAGCTATTTAGAAAGCTTGTCGCCGGCTTTTCGATCTCCAATTAAGCGATCACGCACGGTTTCAGGATTACACCGGGCGCCGTCTGACCAGAGCCCCTTTCTCTCATAACAGTTGGTTTTTTCGCGGCGGCCCGGAGCGGTCAAGGGCGCGAAGCGGCGAAGCGGACCCTTGATGGCGAGGACCGCCTGACCACAAGCGCTTCGCTTCGGGTGAATGGTGGTGGGGCTGAAGCAGGTGACAGGCGCGGGCACGTTGACAGCGCTGACGTTTGTGCTGACGTTCGGCGACGTAACGCGTTTTGAGAGGAGTGGACGGCAATACCACGACATACCAGTTCACCGACGTGCAGCAGCAATCGTCGAACGCGGGGCTGGTGAACTCGATTTCGAGCAGCGACGGGAATTCAGTTTCGAGAACGTGGTCGCACAATCAACCGCTGACGCAGACCGCGTATACCGATCAGAGCCAGGCGAATCCGTATATCTCTGTGGAGACGAGGACGGCGGGGGGATCGACGGCCGCGGCGACACGCACGACAGCGGTGGATTACAACGGCAATCCGCTGACGCAGACGGACAGCGACTGGGGAAGCGCAACGATTCTGCGAACAGTCGCGACGGCGTATGCGACACCGACGCCGCAGGCGACATCGCAGCCGGCGCAGGACAACTTCTACGCCTACTGGAATCCATCTTCGCCGCCGCTGCGCTCGCTGGTGGCTTGCAGAACGATTACGGGGCCGGCCGGATCGGGTCCGGGGGCAGTGACGCAGTATTTTTACGACGACGCGGGGGACCAGACGCAGGAATACGACTGGGATTCGACGAAGGGCGGGACGCTGCCGGCATGCACGGCGCAGCCGAATTCGAATAACTACAACGTGACGGTGCGCAGCTTCGATGTGTACGGGAATCCGGTGGCGATCGACGACCCGAGCGGGAATGAGACGCGGTTCGCTTACGACAGCAACAGTTTGTATCTGACGACGAAGACCGAAGCGGCGGGGAGTGCGCTGCAGCGGTCGACCAGTTACAGCTTCGATGCGAACACGGGGCTGCTGAACTCGCAGACGGATTATAACGGGCTGACGACGGCGTATGGTTATGACAATGCCGGAAGAACGACGAGCGTGACGGAAAGCGGGACGCCGGGCGTGCTGGCGAAGACGACGGTTCAGTATGAGGATGCGAACCGGCGCGTGGTGACGGTGACTGACAGCGTTTCGCCGAACGATCAGTTGAACGTAGCCGTGACCGATTACGATCAGCTGGGCAGGGTGCGGCTGGCAAGGCAGTTGGAGAATCCTGGAACGCAGTTGGCGGACCGGGACAGCGATGGGATCAAAGTGCAGACGCGCTACGGCTACAGCGGGAGTTTGAGTTACCAGATCGTGTCGAATCCGTATCGGGCGGATTATTCTTACGATGCCGGAAGCGAGCAGACGATGGGATGGACGCTGGCGGCGTCGAATTGGACGAACCGGTCGAGCACGGTGACGGCAAGTGTGGGAGCGGCGGCGCCGGCGTTAACGGCGATTTCGTGTCCGGGAAGCGGGACGGCGACGGGGAGCCGGATCACTTGTCTTTCGGGTAATGTAACGACGGTAACCGACGAAGCGGGCGTGCAGCACGTGAATACGAGCGACGGGCTGGGGCGATTGAAGCAGGTGATCGAAGCCGGGATCGCGGCGACGACCAATTACGGGTTCGATGTGCTGGGGAACGTGACGTCGGTGTCGCCGGCTTCGGGGAATGGGAGGACGTTCGTTTACGATTCGCTGTCGCGGCTGCAGACGGCGGTGAATCCGGAGAGCGGGACGACGAATTATTCCTATGACCGCGATTCGAATCTGGTGCAGAGGGCCGATGGCAGAGGGATCGCGTCTTACTTTCTGTTCGATGGATTGAACCGGCTTACCGATAAAGAGTACAGCGATTATGGCGCGGCGCAGCCGACGCCGTGGACACATTATGGGTATCAGGGCACGACGGATTTCGTTTCGAGCGTGACGTCGGGAACGACGGTTTACAGTTACTCGGGTTTTGATGCGCTGGGCAGACCGGGCGCGGGGACGCAGACGACGAACGGACAGGCGTTCGCATTTACGAATCTGCAATGGACGCCGGCGGGACAGGTGAAGTCGATGCAGTATCCGTCGGGGCGAGTGGTGACGACGAACTTCGATGCGCTGGGGCGGTTGGCGGGGCTGAGCGGATCGTTGAACGGTGCGGGAACCACGTATGCGTCGGGGATCAGTTATGCGGCGCAGGGGGCTCCGGCGGGGATGAGCACGGGGGATAATCTGGCGCGAAGCTGGGGATACGATGGGCGGCTGCGGGCGACTTCGATAACGGCGGGATCGCAGCTTACGCTGGGGATGAACTGGAACAACAATGGGACCCTGCAGAGCCAGACGATCGCGCGGCCGGGTTGGAGCGCTTCGCAGAGTTTCGGCTATGACGGCGTGGCCCGATTGAGTTCGGCGGTGGAAGGGGGAAACTGGAGTCAGAGCTACGTTTATGACAAGGCCGGGAACCGGGCGGTGAACGTGGGGAGCACGATTCCGCTGTCGAACTATACGCCGCAATCGCCGGATGGATTGAGTGTGCCGTTCGATGCGGCGAATCACTGGCAGGCGGCGGCAGGTTATGACGCAGCGGGAAACATGACTGCCTTGCGGACGCAGACCATGACCTTCGATGCGGAGTCGCGGTTGACGGGATGCACGGATGCGAATGGCGGCGCGACGGCTGCGTTCCGCTATGACGGAGACGGGCGGCGGGTGACGAAGACTTCAGCGGCGGGAACGGTGATTTACGTTTACGATCCGGCGGGGAATCTGGCGGCGGAGTCGGGTGGAGCGCCGCCGAGTACCACGGGGCCGGTTTATCTGACGCAGGATCATTTGGGATCGACGCGGCTGGTGACGAATGCGGGCGGCTGCGTGGGAGCGCACGATTATCTGCCGTTCGGGGAGGAAATTCCGGGGGCTTACGGGAGAGGGCCGGTTTCGTGTTACGGAATCGCAGACACCGGCGTGAAGTTCACGGGGCAGGAGCGGGATGCGGAGACCGGGCTGGATAATTTTCTGGCGCGGCATATGGCGGCGCCGCAGGGGAGGTTTGTGAGTCCGGACCCGGATAATGCCGGGGCGGATGCGGGGAATCCGCAGAGTTGGAATGGCTATGGGTACGGTCTCAATAGCCCGTTAGTGTACGTTGATCCGGATGGGACGGACCCATTCCCACCGACCTGTTACCTGGATGGTTTTCAGACCGACTGCGGACAAGCGCAGCAACTGGTGAACTCCGGGGCTGCGTCGCAGTGCCCGAACAATCAGTGCACCTCGTACTCACAACAGTATGGATTCCTGCAATACTCGGCTTATGGCAACGGCCTGTCAGGGTACGTGCCGTTTGGTAAACAGCCCTACCAGATTCAGGAAACGATCTTCGGGCAGACGTACACGTCGTACGGAAACATCCTTTTCCCACAGAACAGCACATCAGGGTCAAATCTTGGCGGCCCTCTGAGCTTGGCGGGCGGCGTGGTGGATGTCCAGATCGCTTCGCTCTTTGAAAGAATCCAGGAGCACCTGACAAAGCTGGCTGAGAACCCACTAAGCCGGGACGTGCCCCACTGGACCGGTGAGATCCGCGGCTGGCGCGAACAGATCCTCAAAAAGGCAACCAGGCTAACGCAAAAGAGAAGCGCGGGGGCTCTCGACAAATATCTGAAGAGGATCATCGGCCTCAGTTCTGAGGAACTCAATGGCCTCTTCCCGTCTCCAATCATCATTGGGGACCCGTGCGTGCTGAATCCCACTTTGTCGTTCTGCGGCCGGGGCCCGGTTCCGGTAATTTAACCGATGCTTGTCGAGGAACCGATTAGGAGCAGACTGGAAGGGCTGGCGCTCCACGCGAGCGGCTTCCGACACGCGGTGGATGAAATTTTCACGCAGCGCTTCCAGACACACGAGGATTGGCTGAGGTATTTTTGGACGGTCCTGGAACTTGCTTCGCAGCTTTATGCGGACTACGTAGTACTAACGCCCGGCCTGAATCGAATCGAGGCGCCGGATGATGCTCCAGAATCTCCGATGGCAAACGAGTCTGGTGTTCAAGCTGAGGCGAGCCTGCGGGAGCGGTACGATTCGGTTTTGCGCGGCATGCCGCATTGGAAGCAGCTCACGCTAAATGCCCCCTTTGGAGAGATTACCAGGTTACGGACTGCGGACGACTTTGTCCAAAACCTGGTCCTGCACGTTCCAGAAGCATACACGGAGAGCATCCGGGTCGAACGTTGGGCAAAAGAGTTCAACGCCCGACCGGCAGCCACGCCGCTTGGATCGTTGATAGTCGGGCTGGAACATATGGGGCGAAATCATATCCTGTTCGCGCTTCCGGCGCTGCAGTTCGTTGCGGATGAAACGAGCTGGGATGTTTAGCGCGCGCACGACCAGCTGCCTCTTTCCCTCATAACCGGTTGCATTTTCGCGGCGGCCCGGAGCGGTCAAGGCTGCGCGCGGCGCACCCGGAGGGCTTGGCCTTGACGGCGAGGACCGCCTGACCACAAGGCTTCGCTTCGGGTGAATGGTGGTGGGGATAAGGGCCTGGCCGGTTCGGCTTCGCTCAACACGTCTTCGCCTGCACGCTTGGCCAATCCTCGCTGGTGTGTTTCTTCCTCGAATGGGCCGAAGAGCGCGGCATCACCGAGCCGACCGAAGTCACGCGCACGGTGCTCGAAGCCTGCCAGCGGCACATTTTCCATCACCGCAAGAAGAACGGCGAGCCGCTGCACTACACGGAGCAGCAGGACCGCATCATTCCGCTCCGCGTGTGGTTCAAATGGATGGCGCGCCATCACTACATCCTGCACAACCCGGCTTCGGAGCTGGAGCTGCCGCGCATCGGCTTCCGTCTGCCGCGCACCGCTGACGGCGAAGGAGGCCGAGCAGATACTCGCGCAGCCCGATATCCACGATCCGCTGGGACTGCGCGATCGCGCCATCCTGGAGGTGCGCTACTCGACCGGCATGCGGCGCATGGAGCTGGTGAAGCTCGCGATCTGGGACCTCAATCTCTCGCGCCCGGTGGTGACGATCCGCGAGGCCAAGGGAAGGAAGGACCGCATCATTCCGCCGGGTGAGCGCGCGGCGCTGTGGGTGCGCAAGTATCTCGACGAAACGCGCCCGCAACTGGTGAACGAGCCCGACGATCACGTGGTGTTTCTTTCGAGCGCGGGCGAGCGGCTGACGCCCGACCATCTCACGTACGTGGCGCGCCGCTGGGTCGATGCCGCCGATCTCGGCAAGCGCGGCGCGTGCCATCTGTTCCGCCACACCATGGCCACGCTGATGCTCGAAGGCGGCGCCGACATCCGCTTCATCCAGGCCATGCTCGGCCACGCCAATCTCACGACCACGCAGATTTACACGCATGTGGCGATCCGCCAGCTTCAGGAAATCCACCGGGCCACGCATCCGGCCAGGCTTCCCCAGACGAAGGAACCTGCGCCCGCCGACAAAGCCGCGCGCGCCGAACTGCTTTCCGCTTTAGCCGTCGATGAAGAGGACGAGGAACGAGAAGAACCGCTATGATCGGAAATATGGCTGTCGTCCACATGAGCGAAGCCGAGGTGGTCAAAGACATCGCCGCTGTGCTGGCTCAGGTCAGGCAAGGCGTCGAGGTCGTCGTCGAACAGGACCATCGCGCCGTTGCCGTGATCAAGTCTCCCGTAGTGAAGGGCCGAAAAATCTCCGAGGTCATCGCCGCGCTCGAAGCCAGAGGCGCGAACGCTGTCATCGATGAAGACTTCGCCCGCGATGTGGAAGAAGGCATCAAGGCCCACCGGGAGCCATGGAATCCGCCGTCTTGGGATTAGTGCTCGATTCGAGCGTCCTGATTGCGGCGGAACGGCAGAAGCTTACTACTCCTCAGGCAGTCCGGAAGGTCCGCGAAACCGCTGGTGATGTAACCATCGTGATCTGTCCGCTGACGGTCGCGGAACTCGCGCACGGCATCTACCGGGCGGACACGCCGGAGCGGAGCCGGATGCGGCGACAGTTTCTCGACGAACTGAAAGCGCACGTTCCCATACATCCGATCACCGAGTCAACCGGTGAGATCGTCGCGCGGGTCGGAGCGGAGCAGGCCGCGAAAGGCATCGTGCTTCCGCTGGCCGATCTCATCATCGGAGCCTGTGCGCTCGAACTCGGCTACGCGGTGGGCACCGGCAATCTGCGGGACTTCAGCCGCATCCCCGGCCTGACCGTTGTCCGGCTCTGAGCAGCAACGCCCCTTTCCCTGCCGACTGACGTTCCACAGCGGTCCTCGCCGTCAAGGGTTCGCTGCGCCGCTTCGCGCCCTTGACCGCTCCGGGCCGCTGCGAAGACCAATCTGGGTATCAGGGAAAGGGGGCTTCATGGTCCCGTGGGACCTGTCACCGGACGTACAATCGAGGTTCAGTGACCAAGGCTGAACCAGCAACGGCGAACTGCTTCCCGGCCTTCCCGATCGCTCCGGCGGAATCGCCGCTATCCGGGACGCACGCCTGGTTAACGGAAAAACCGCATCCGGGGTTCGCGCCTTCGGTTACCGCAGGTTACCGGCGGTTGCTCTCCGGTAACCTGCTGAACGCACAGGGGAACCTGGAATCTTTGCGCCAAACCGGCGTAAGGTCCCGGAGTTGGAACATGTACGGGTACGTCCTCAATAACCCGCTGAAGTTCATCGATCCCACGGGTACGACGTGCGTCTACAACGACGGTGACCCCGACAGTCCTATCGGAGACAACGGCGACGGGCAAGGCTGTCCACAAGTGGGCGTTGGTGCTGGTAACCCCGATAATCCCGACACCATCAACCCGCAGCAGGTGAATGTGAACGCCCAGCAGGGATCGTGGTTGGATTATTTCTTTTCGGGTCTCGCCGGCTACACCCAGCCGGAGCTTGCGCAGACCCAAACATATAGCCCTCCGACTACGGTATACGTACAGCCCGGTTCGAAGTCGACTCAGGCTCCGCGGGCGAAACCGACGCTTGCCAGTTGTTTGTTAGCCCCTCATGACTTCATCCAGCAAGCTTACGGTGGACTGCAGAGGCCCAGTGATCCGCTGGTGGGAAACAACGCCGCAGTCCCTGCGGGTCCTGTTGACGTGAATAAGCGTAAAACGTCGGTTTCCAAGGGGAACTCGAATTATGTAAACGCCGATGGCCAATATAGAGCGCAGGCGCGATCGCTCGCAACCGTTACTGTTATGAACACGATTTCAGATTGCGCACTGATGGCTAAATAGACATCGAAGTTCATGAAGGGGCATCGCGCCAAGTCGGATCTCGAGAGGTTCGTCGACGACGTCTCGGCCAAGCAGCGCAACATTGTCTGGCCGGGGCCGCTTGTCAACAGCCGCGGCGTAGACTCGTTCTTCTGGAACGGTTCTCCCAACCCAACGATAATTCAGCGGATTGCGGCGTGGCTCTTCGCGGCTACTGACATCGGCGGCGCACTGATGCTTGCCCTATTGGCGTGGCGCATCGGGGGAACTGCCCTAGTTGTGTTGGGCGGCATGGCTGTCCTGGTCTTTGCGCTTGGAATAAGGACATTTTCCAATGGCTTCGCGAGGAGCCCGAGGCAGAGGAAGTAGTGAAAGCTGGCGAGGCGGTCATCGTGTTATTACGTGTCAATCTAGGCGGGAGCAGCCATGCGGCTCTCGATGAGCGACGGAGGCCGTCATGAGTTTTTGGGGAATACGAGATTTCCTCTTTAATTCGGCCCTCGCGGTGATCGGCGTGGTGATCGTGGAGGAGGCAGTTTACCCCCTCTATCGTCCCGCAACGATCGTCGGCGTCTACGAAAAAGAGTTTCTTTTGAGTGCTGGAGTTGCTTTCGCTCTGGGGTTTCTGGTTTATTTTAAGTGGCAATATCGCGCGGCGCTGTGGGTATGGGTTCTCGGCGTTTGCGTGTATTTGGGAAGGTCGGGACTTTATGCTGCTCACGCGCATCTCATCGCTGGTGATGCGCCATATTAGGTTTGGTCTCGATTCGCGCCGTCTTCTATTCCCTCGGGGCAGGTACTTGCCGATGGACGGTCCGCCGGGGTGTCTCGAGACCGGAAAGTCCAGCACCTTTTTTCTTCCGCCCTAAGAAAGGCAATTAGTGGCGCGTGCTGTCAAATCTTCGGCTGGGGCGATGACGCTTTACAGGAACATGTATGGGTATGTGGGGAATAACCCGATGGTGTTTGTGGATCCCGATGGGTTATTTGAGGATTGCCCGGGTGCCACGGTGATGAACAATCAATGTGTCCTTCCGCCGCCACCCCCGCCAGTGGACTGCACGGTACTCATTAGTCAGTTGTTCAATCCGGCCTGCGGTGGCGGAATGCCTCAGGGGCCGACTATTACCGCGGCACTCCCGACGCCGCAAAAACCGTCGCCCGGGAGACCGCCAGCTCCGAGCGTTGTTGACCAAGTCAAGGGGCTTTTCGGTTACGATAAGAATGATCCTCGGCCTTCTTGCTTTGCTTTTGCGATGCGCAGCACATTGGATCATATGAACCCAGTTAGTCCGGATGTGTCAGGGCGGCGGATGCAGCTGGAGCAGCGTATTCGATCATGAAATACGACCAGGCGCTCAACTATGCAGCGAGAACGTCGAGCAGAACATTTGGCACCCGGTTCCTAATGTATCTAATATATCCCAACAAATCGAGCGTCTTCAGGAACACAATGAAGGCATCAGGCAAAGGAGCCGCGGCTGGAGTTCTCTTCAGCCTGGACATCTCCCTTTTCGAGGGCTTGATCGGCGAGTATCAGCAAATAAAGCAGGGTGCGTGCCAGTGATCGCCCACGGCCATTCGCGAATCGGCCAAAGGCGCCTTCGCGATCTGGGGCTGTACGTCCTCATTGGCCTAGCGATCACTGTTGGGCTTTTTTTGTATCTGCCACATAGCGGAGCCAGCGACGAAGAAGCAATTACTAGATGGGGAGGTCTAGCCGGTAACACCCTGATTCTCTTCTGCTACGCGATCTCCAGACACAAGCCGCTGCGTAAAGCTCACTCATTCTGGATCGCATTGGCGGCTTTGCTGGTCTTGCATCTGTTAGTCTTCATTCCGCTTCTGCTAAGTGTTGAACATTGGAAAATCCTCTGGTTCATCGCGATGTATCCTATTGAGACGCCACTGATAGATAAGGCCGTCTTTTGGGCCACGGACAGGTTTCCTCGAACGATGCTCAAGCGGAGTCGGCGCGAGAGATAGCCGTCAGGGCGTTGCCTTTCCCGTCTGGGTTAGACCATTGACAACGGGGCCGCAGGCGAACCGGAGTTTCGTCTACGATCTGAAAGGCCGGCTGACGAGTGCGGTGAATCCGGAAAACGGCACCACGACGCATGACTATGGGGATTCTCGCGATTCCGATCAGCGTTCTCCTCTGATTCCGATCACCATTCTCCCGATGACCGATCGGCGAGGTCGGAGACATCTGAGTTTCAAAGTCAAACTGAAAAGGCTGCCGGTTTCGAAAAGCCAGCCACATTTTTCCACGTAATTTGCACATCGGTCTTGGGCAGGGCCGATCGTCTGCCCAAGCTTTCGGTGTACCTGGTTTCGTCATATGGCGTCCGAGCCTGCCAGCACCGGAAGAGAATGCGAATCCACTTAAAGGCGAGACTGCGGACCGCCGCCTGGTGACCTTTTCCGTGGCTTCGCTGTGAATCATAGTGTTTGCGCGCCCAGGCACAGCGCGTCATCGAATGCTGTGCCCATTCCTGAAAGGTTTGTTTAAGGAACTTCGGGCACGCCCACCTGGCGTGCACCCCCTCGCGCCTCCCACTGGCTTCACGTACCGGCGCAATGCCGCTGTAGCTTTGAATGCTCTTCGCGTCCGGGAAGCGCTCGCGCTGTGTTCCGAGTGCGGCAATCAGTCGCGGCGCAAGTGCTTTGCCGATCCCCGGAAACGAACTCACAATCGGAAAGTCGGGGTGTTGTTGGGCGATGGCCTCGATCTGCTTCTCGTATTTTTGGATTGTGTTCCGGAGAACCTGCAGGTGGCACACGAGCTCCTGCACAAAGAGCCCTGCGCTCGCGACTACTGCGCGATCCTTTGTGGCCGGTATGGCCTCGCGAACCTGTCGGATGAAGTCGTCAACATCGGCCGGACAGGAACGGGCGTCTCGTATCAGAAACGCTTTCAACTTCTGCCGCGATGCCTTCTGTGCGGACTCCAAATCGGGCCAATGCTCAAGGAACTGCCACATCAGCACCGAATCCGAGGAAGAGAACCATCTGAGCATCTGAGGGAAATACAATTTCAAGCGGCCTGTCAACTGATTTAACAACCCGGTTCTTTGATCCACTCGCCTGCGACGATCCTCCACCAAAAACTGAAGAAGCCGAGTTTCTTCCGTATCCGGCTTCCAAACCTGCAACCGGTCCCGATGTTTCACCAGCAACTCAATCTAACGTCCGCATCGAGCGGGTCACTTTTACTTCCCGATGGGTACATGGCTTGGCGAAAGTAGCTGACGGTACCCGGGTGAAGTGGGTACAACACAAGGTTGGCGTACTTGCTCAAGGCAAACAGCAAGGCCCCGCGCGACTGTTCGAGCGTCACCGCAATCGGGCGGTCGGCGAAGCGTTCCCGCAACTGCATTACCCAGGTATCGATGGCTTCCGGAGTATGTGCCATTTGGCCCCGTTCTCGTTTGCTTTGGCCCGGCACCTCCATCGCCCAATCGTGTTTTTGATCCGCCCAATCGATGGCGATGAAGGCGGCCCAATCCGGCTCAGTTAAGCACTCTGTTTTTCCAGCGTCCATTCTGCTGTTCGTCTCCTTGAGATTCAAGTCTTCGGCAGGTGTGCTGGTTTCCGCGGCGAAGGGCTTATAGCAGAGTCCGAACTTGCGATCGGACGACATCTGAGAATTCGTCTGGGAAACCAGGCATCCCGCCGGTCGATGCTCTCCGAAAGACGTCACGCGTCAGCGAAGCGAAATTCGTACCGGCGGGCTCACCTTTTGGCTCCAGCAAAACACAGGCAGTTTTCCACAAACCGCCGGCGCGACGACTGTGGATATCTCCATGGTGTCGAACTGAAGACAAATCAACTATTAAGCGAAGCGACGCTGGCTTTCTGATTGTGGCCGAGAGTGATCGGAATGGCAAGAGAATCGATCCAATGACGGGAGCCGATCCGGAGCGAAGCGGAGGCTGGCCGGCGTTGAGCCAGGGATGGGGGGCCGGGGGAAGGGCCGCCAACCCAAGAGCATAGGACGCAGCGTCGTATGCTAATTTGACTTCGCCGAAGCCGGTAGCAAACTTTCCGGCTTCCACCGGTTCTCGCTGGCCTGTGGTGGCTTGGCAGCCGCGGTTGGGCTTCGACAGTTCAGGGGGCACGAGTCAGCGATACGACGCGGAATCGGCAAAAAGTCGGTTTTTTGATCCTGCTTGGTGCCTCCAGCCCGATCGAGCCCAGCTTTGTAACACCGTTCAGGGTTTGTAGGGTCTCTCGAGATCCCGGAATTGAAAACTTCTTCGCCGCGGCGCCGAGCGCCAGCGCCATGCGAAGCCGAAGACGGCCCGTTCGTGATGGAACGCTCGCGGCGGTAGCTGGCTGCCCGCCGTGGCAGTGGATTTGCTGTCCAAAATCCGGCCTTGCTATGCACCTCCACGAACACGATGAAAACAATGCTCCCAACCAGGCGAGAACCGAGAAGCCGACCGATCCCGATGCGTGGCATGCGCATGGTGTGAAGGGCGCACAGCCGCCAATCGAAAAAGAAGGCGCCCACACCGAGCAGCGTGACAAAACCGCCGCCGGCTTGCGCTCTATCTACGAGACAGTCCACCACGGCATGCGGGAAATGGGCGTCGCGCGCACCCTCCAAACGCTGCTCAAACTGAATCAGAAAGACGGCTTCGATTGCCCGAGTTGCGCCTGGCCCGATCCCGACGGCGAGAGGAAGACGGCCGAATTCTGCGAGAACGGCGCCAAGGCGGTCGCCTCCGAGGCTACGACGAAGAGACTGACGCCTGAAGTCTTTCGCCAGCACAGTATTTCCGGCCTGCTGCAGCAATCGGATTTCAAGCTGGAGGAAATGGGCCGCATCACACATCCGATGGTGCGCCGGAGTGGGTCCGACTACTACGATGCGATCTCCTGGGACGCTGCTTTTCGGTTGATTGGCGATGCGCTCAACTCGCTTGCGTCTCCCGACGAGGCGTCCTTTTACACCTCGGGGCGCGCCAGCAACGAAGCCGCCTTCATGTATGGGCTGTTCGGTCGCCAGTTCGGCACCAACAATCTGCCGGACTGCTCGAACATGTGCCACGAATCGAGCGGCACCGGCCTGACCGAGGTGATCGGGTTTGGCAAGGCCACGATCGCGATCGAGGACTTCTCGCACGCGGACTCCATTTTCGTCATCGGCCAGAATCCCGGAACATGCCATCCGCGCATGTTAACGGAGTTACAGAAGGCCGTGCGCAACGGGTGCAAAATCGTGAGCATCAACCCGCTGCGCGAGACCGGCATGATCCGGTTCAAAAACCCGCAGGAGCCCTTCAACCTGCTGGGCCATGGCACCGATGTTGCCTGTCTGTTCCTTCCCGTCCGTATCAATGGCGACGTTGCGCTGCTCAAGGGAATCATGAAGGAGATGCTCGCCGAGGACGAGCGGACCGGCGGAAAGATTCTCGCGCACGATTTCATCGACCACCACACGGAAGGCTTCGATGCATTCGCGAGGGATATCCGGAACGAAAGCTGGGAGCGCATTGTCGAGGGCAGCGGAATCTCGCGCGAGTTGATACGGCAGGCCGCGGATGTCGCCATGAAATCCGAGCGCATGATCTGCTCCTGGGCAATGGGGATTACACAACACCGCAATGGAGTCGCGAATGTGCAAACCATCCTCAACTTCGCCCTGTTGCGAGGTCAGATCGGCCGAACGGGCGCTGGAGTATGTCCGATGCGCGGGCACAGCAACGTGCAGGGTGATCGGACGGTCGGCATTTGGGAGAAGATGAGCCCCGAATTCCTGCACGCGCTCGGCGAAGAGTTCCACTTTTCGCCGCCGGAGAAGCACGGGCTCGATACGGTGCGCACGATCGAGGCGATGCACCAGGGGCGGGTCAAGGTATTCGTCGGATTAGGAGGAAATTTCCTGGCGGCAACGCCCGATACCAGGTATGTCGCCGAAGCTATGGCGCGGTGCCGGCTGACGGTGCAGATTTCCACGAAATTGAACCGCGCACACCTGATCACAGGAGAGCAGGCGCTGATTCTTCCCTGTCTCGGGCGCACGGAGCGGGACATGCAGAAATCCGGCCCGCAGTTTGTCAGTGTGGAAGATACCACCGGCGTGGTCCATCAGTCCCACGGAACGCTGCAGCCGGCCTCCGAGCACCTTCGAAGCGAGCCGGCCATCATTGGCGGAATCGCGATGGCGACCCTCGGCGCGCGTACCACCGTCGACTGGCAGGGCCTGATCGATAACTATGACCGGGTCCGCGAACATATCGAGCATGTCGTCCCGGGCTTTACGCAATACAACGCGCGTGTGCGGCAGCCCGGTGGATTCTATCTGCCGAACGCGCCGAAGCAGGGCAAATTCAGGACACCCAATGCGAAAGCAAAGTTCACCGTCCACCCGATTCCGCGCCACGAACTGGAGCCCAATCAACTGCTGCTGACGACGGTGCGCAGCCACGATCAATTCAATACGACGATTTACAGCGAAAGCGATCGCTACCGCGGTATTACCGATGGGCGGCGCGTGGTTTTTCTGAATCCCGATGACATGCGGCGCCTCGGTATTCGCGAAGATCAATGGGTTGACCTGATCAGCCACTTCGAATCGGAGACGCGGCGCGTGCAACGGTTTAAGGCGATCCCATATCAGATTCCGGCCGGATGCGCGGCGGCCTACTTTCCGGAGGCGAACGCTTTGGTACCCATCCGAAACGTGGCGGAGAAGAGTAATCAGCCGGTCTCGAAATCGCTGGTGATCACGCTCGAGCCGTCGATGCTTCTGGCCCCGATGTACCTCTACCAAAAACGGACCGCGCCCGCCGAAGCCGCAGGCTCGCGCATTGCATGACGGCGCGCGAAATCCTCGCGGTTCCCGTCCGCCGCTTCCGAGGCGATAATTCTCTGGACGAACAGGATTTGCTGGCGGTCGAAGAGCCGCTGCAGATTCGTGCCGGTGAACGCGACCTCGTCATCACGATGCGGACGCCGGGGAATGATGCCGAGCTGGCGGCCGGCTTCCTGTTCACGGAGGGCCTGGTCGACGACGCGCACGACATTCTGGACGTGCGATGCGATGGAAACACCGCCGAAGTGACGCTCGCCGAAGACATCGACGTCGATCGTGACGGAGCGCGCCGGAATTTTTACATGACGTCCAGCTGCGGCATCTGCGGCAAAGCTTCGCTTCAGGCGCTGGAGGCCGCGGGCTGCGCGATCCTGCCACCGGACTCTCCACGGTTGGATGCGGCGACGATTCGATCTCTGCCCGCCAAACTTCGCGACGCACAAGCTGTCTTCAACCGAACCGGGGGGCTGCACGCCGCGGGACTCTTTTCCGCGCGCGGAAAGCCCGTCCTATTGCGCGAGGATGTCGGGCGGCACAATGCGGTCGACAAATTAGTAGGGCGCGCCCTCCTCGATGGGCGCTTGCCGCTGCACGATTACGTTCTGATGGTCAGCGGGCGGACCAGCTTCGAACTGCTCCAGAAGGCTGCGCGAGCCGGGATTCCCGTGCTGGCGGCCGTCGGAGCGCCTTCCAGCCTTGCGGTGAAAGCGGCGCTGCGTTTCGGCATCACGCTGATCGGTTTCCTGCGGGACGATCGATTCAACGTATATACAAGCCGGGGGCGGATTCGGGAAGCATACTCGCCAAGTGTGCCGGGATGAGTCCGAAAGACATCGCGCCCGAACTTCGCAAATAACTGAAAACACAGAACTGCGCCCGAAGCTCCGTTAATCGCCCTATTTCCAAAGCAACTCTTGCAAATTCCGCGTGTTCGGCCACTATAGATGTATGAAGCCGTAGTAACGGGGGAACAATGAACGCAAGACTCCGGGTCTTTCTCTGTATCGCAACCGCCGCGTCCATCGCCTCCTGGTACCCGCGGATGTCGGCCGCCGACGCCGATCAGCCGGGATTCCAGGTCCCCCATCCTGAATGCTCTTACTTCGGCGCGACTCGTGACCGCTTTGTTTCCAGAACGGCGCCCGGCACATCCGCCGGAGACCTCACCCGCCAATTCCACACTCGTGCCGTGACGGGCTCCTCGCCTGCTCCCAGCCGCGCCAGCGCCTTTGACGCGGTTATATCGAACACCAACCCGAACCTCATCGACAAGTACATCTACGCCGACCTTCAGACCCACAACATCACTCCGGCGGGCAAGACGAACGATTATGAGTTCATCCGCCGCGTCACCCTCGACCTCACCGGACGCATTCCCGCCTCGGCCCGCGCCACCTCATTCACCGCCTCCATCGATCCCAACAAGCGCGCCGGGCTGATTGAAGAGCTCCTCGCCTCCCCCGCCTGGGTCGATAAGTGGACCATGTATTTCGGGGACCTCTTCAAGAACACCGCCTCCAACACTCAGGTCAACATCCGCCCCGAAGGCCGCAACGCCTTTTATAAGTGGATCCACGACTCGGTCGCCGCCGGCAAACCGTACAACCAGATGGCGACCGAGCTCATCGCGGCACAGGGAGACAACTCCTTCGATCAGTCCAACGGGCAGATTAACTTCCTCGCCCTCGGCGCCGTCACCGGCGGGCCTTCCCAGGACATCTTCGACTCGCAGACCGCCAACATCGCCGACGTTTTCCTCGGACTCGCCCACGTCAATTGCCTGCTCTGCCACAACGGCCGCGGCCATCTCGACAGCCTCAGTCTCTGGGGCAGCCAGACCACCCGCGCGCAGGCCTGGGGGCTCTCGGCCTTCATGGCGCATACGTGGACGCGCAACCTGAAGCTTCCGCCAGACCCCGACAATCCGACGCGCAATTACAACTACTGGTCGCTCGACGTCTACAAGACGGACTACAACCTGAACACGACGACCGGCAATCGCCCCGCCCGCCAGCCCATCGGCGCCGTCAAGACGATTACTCCCAATTACTTCTTTACGGGCGCCACGCCTGCCAAAGGGCAGGACTATCGCGTCGCGCTCGCGAATAATGTCACCGGCGATTTCCAGTTCGCGCGCGCCGCGGTGAACTACGTATGGGCGCAGTTCTTCGGCGCCGGCATTGTCGATCCGCCTGACCAGTTCGACCCGCTTCGCCTGGATCCCGACAACCCGCCGCCGGCCCCATGGACTTTGCAGCCTTCCAACCCGCGGCTGCTGAACGCGCTCGCGCAGTCGTTCATCGACAGCGGTTATGACGTGAAGGCGCTGATGCGCCTGATCGCCAACTCGGACACGTACCAGCTCGCGTCCGATTATGCCGGCAGCTGGGACCCGGCGTGGGACAAATACTTTGGGCGGAAGTTCGTGCGCCGTCTGTGGTCTGAGGAAGTGCACGACTCGATCGTGACCGCGATCGGCACGTTACCGAGCTATACCGTGCCCGGCTTCAGCAACGATTCGGTCGTCTACGCGGCCAACTCCCCCGGTTTCGGCAAGATCTCCTATGCCATGCAGGCGCCGGACGTCGTCAACATGCCGGACGGCGGCGGCGCAGTCAGCCAGTTTCTCGACACGTTCCTGCGCGGCAACCGAGACGATCAGCCGCGCAAAAGCGAAGGTTCGATCCTGCAAGCTCTGGGGCTCATGAACGACAGCTTTGTGGAAAACCGCATCCACGCCACGGGCTCGGGAGCCACGGCAAGCTATCTGACCAAACTCCTGCCGCTTTCGGATGATGCCCTGATCGAAACGCTTTTCATGGACGTCCTCTCGCGCAAGCCGACGGGCGATGAGGTGACGGCCGCCCACACCGAACTTGCCAGTGGCGGCTCCGCCAAGCGCAAGACCAACGCGGAAGACCTCTTATGGACGCTCTTTAATAAGGTCGATTTCATCTACAACTACTGAGGAGCCGTGATGAATAGCCAATCGAAATTCGACGAGCTCTTCCGCAAGCACCCGCACCCGGTGAAAAGCTTCTATGCGCGCGAACACCTGACACGCCGCCATTTCTTCCACCTGGCGGGCGCCGGAGTCACAGCATCCTGGCTCGCGGCTCGTCTCCCGGCGACGCCCGTCATTGACTCAACTCCGGTCACGACGCTCAACAAAGCGAGGAATGTCATCTTCATCCTGCTCGCCGGAGCCCCCAGCCACACTGACACATTCGATCTCAAGGTCCTTAACGGCACCACGCCGGAATCCTTTGCGCCGGAGACCGCCAACGGAATCCTCTTCCCCACCGGCCTGCTGCCCAAACTCGCCGCGGCCATTCCCGATTTTGCGATCGTTCGCTCGATGCAGGCCTGGGCGCTGGTTCACTCTCTCGCCCAGACCTGGACGCAGATCGGACGCAACCCCGCCGGTGTTCTCGGCAATGTCTCGCCCAACATCGGCAGCGTCGTCGCCATTGAAAAGCAGGCGGAGCGCACGCCATCGCAGGTCTTCCCGACGTTTCTCGCCCTCAACTCCGCAGGGGCCGCCGGGCCTGGCTACTTCGCCGCCGAGTATGCGCCCTTCAAAGTCACGCCGACGACCAGCGGGCTCAAGAATACGACGAACGCCGACGGCGAGACCCGATTCAACACGCGCTGGGACTTCCTCCATCACTTGGACGACCCGCTCCGCGCCACCAGTAACTTCTCCGACTTCGACGAGTTCTACACTGCCGCCAAAGGCATGATGTACAACCCGGCGGTGACGAATGCATTCAAGTACACGGCGGCTGATTCCCAGCGCTACGGCAGCACGTCGTTCGGGAATGCCTGCCTGCTCGCGAAGCAGGTGCTCGGCGCGAATCAGGGCACCCGCTATATCGAGATCACGCTCGGTGGCTGGGATATGCACCAGAACATCTATGCGGCCAACCAGCTCCCGCTGCTCGGCGCCACTCTCGACAATGGGCTCTCGGCGCTGATCGCGGACCTGAAAGCCTCCGGCGACTTCGATAACACCATGATCGTGATGGCCGGCGAATTCGGCCGCACCGTCGGACCTCTCACCAGCGGCAAGGGACGCGACCACTATCCGCAACAGTTCGCTTTTTTCGCCGGCGCGCGCGTAAGAGGTGGCCGCGCTATCGGATCCACCGACAGTACCGGCGCCAACATTGTCGACACCGGCTGGTCGCGCGGGCGCGCCATCAAACCGGAGGATATCGAAGCCACGATCTACTCGGCGATGGGAATCAACTGGACCACAATCCGCCGCGACGACCCCCTCGGACGTGGCTTCTACTATGTGCCAAACTCAGATCAGGACGTCTACGGCCCGATCGTCGAGCTTTGGCAATAGGGATGGGTCCTTTGCGCGGCACTCCGCCCGCCGGGACCACACCCTCCCGGACTATAAACTGAAGACAGATTGCGAGCCTGGGCAGTAGCACGGCTTTGCGGACAAGCGATAATGGGGGATTGTCTCAAGTGACACCTCAATCACCATCGTCACCGCTGAATTTCCATCTCGAGCATTACGAGGGGCCGCTCGACCTCCTGCTTGACCTTATCCGCAAGCAGCAGATCGACATCCGTGACATCCCGATCGCTACGATCACGTCGCAGTATCTGACTTACCTCGAGAAAGCGCGCGAGATGGATCTCGACCTGGGCGCCGAGTTCATCTTCATGGCCGCGACTCTGATCCACATCAAGTCGCGCATGCTGCTGCCAACCGACCCGGCGCTGCAGAAGGAGGGCGAATCCGCCGAAGATCCGCGCGAAGAACTCGTCCAGCGGCTGCTCGAACACCAGCGTTTCAAGGACGCCGCCGAGATGCTGCAGCAGAAGCGCATCATCGAGGAAAACGTCTGGTCGAACCCGCAGATGAAGCAGTTTATCTCCGAGGACGACACGCCCGGGCTGGATGTAGGTCTGTTCGATCTGATCAAGGCCTTCGGGGAGGTGCTGGAGCGCGCGAAGTCGCGGCCGATCTATGAAGTGCAGGAGGAAGAGATCTCCGTTGCCGACATGGTGCTGCATGTGCGCTCGCTGCTCGACACCGCCAGGAAAGACAAGCCGGTTTTCATCCTGCGCGTTATGGAGCAGCAGCGCAGCCGCCGCGCCATGATCTGCCTGTTTCTCGCCGTTCTGGAAATGGTGAAATCGCAGTCGGTGCAGATTCTGCAGGCGGATTTATTCGGAGAGATCGCGCTGGCGAAGGGCGAGCGTTTTGCAGAAGCCGATGCAATGCCGCCGGCCACGATTGAAGAGGAATATAAGTAAACGAATGGCTTTCCCCGAAGAGAATCCAGACGCTCGAGAGAGCGGCGTTCTTCAAGATTCGCAGCCTGAAGATTCGCAGGCTCAAGATTCGCAGGCGCAAGACTCGCACGCTCAAGACCCACAGCCTCAAGACGACCCGCAGTCTGAGATGGCCACGCCCGAAGCAATTGCGTCGAGTGACGAACAGCCGGAGTCTCTGTCAGCGGACGAACTCCTCCCTGAAGAACCGGCAGCGGAGCCGATCACGATGGCCGACGCGAACCTCAAGGCCGTCCTCGAAGCGATCATTTATGTCACGGACGAGCCGCTCTCGCTGGACCAGATCTGCGCCGCCATCGAACAGCCGCACGATCGCGTCATCGAAATCCTCGAACAACTCGCCGCGGACTATGAACGTCCGGAGCGCGGACTCACGATCCGCGAGGTCGCCGGCGGCTTCAAAATGACGACGAAGCCGGAACACCATGAAGCAGTCCGGCGTTTCGTCAAAAACCTGAATCCGCCACTGAAGCTTTCGCTTCCTGCCCTCGAAACCCTGGCGGTGATCGCGTATAAGCAGCCCATCACGGCGCCCGAGATTATGGAGATCCGCGGTGTTCAGGGCGCGGGTGTCCTGAAGACACTTGTGGAGCGAAAGCTCATCAGCACCGCGGGACGCAAGCAGGTGGTCGGCAAGCCGATCCTGTACAAGACGACGCGCGAATTCCTCGTGCAATTCGGACTGAAGGACATCGGCGAGCTCCCCACCCTGAAGGAATTCCAGGAACTGGCCCGCCTCGACACCGAGCAACCGGCAGTTCCGGCAGAGCCAGCTCCGACCCAACCGGCGGAGCCGCTCCCGGTTCCCGAACAGGATCCGCCGCTTGCGGAACCTCCTGTGCAGGAACCGCCCGCACAGGACCCGCCAGCGCACGATCCACCGGTCGAGGCCCCGCAATAGGCGATTCATGGAAGAACGTTTGCAAAAAATCCTCGCGGCAGCGGGTGTAGCATCGCGCCGCAAGGCGGAGACTCTGATTATCGAAGGGCGCGTCACTGTCAACGGCAAGGTCGTCACCGAGCTCGGTTCCAGGGCCGACGCGCTTGAGGATCACATCAAGGTTGACGGCAAGCTGATCCACCAGCCCGATCACCTGGTCTACATTGCGCTAAACAAGCCCGACAGCGTTGTCAGCACCGCGAGCGACCCCGAGAACCGCACGACCGTTCTCGACCTTCTGCACGGAATCAAAGCCCGCGTCTACCCTGTCGGTCGTCTCGACTATCACAGCGAAGGTCTGATCCTGCTGACGAACGACGGGGAATTCGCCAACGCCATCACGGCCGCGCGCAGCCACGTGCCGAAAACGTACCTCGTGAAATCCAAAGGCCAGCTCACCGAAGAAGACGAAGAGCAGTTCCGAAGCGGCATTCCGATCAACGGCCGCCGCACCGCCCCGGCGGGCCTGCGGCTGCTGCGGCGAGGCGATAACCCCTGGTACGAAGTTCGCTTGATCGAAGGCCGGAACCAGCAGATCCGGATCATGTTCAAGCATCTCGGTCATCTGGTTGAGAAGCTGCGACGAATTCGCATCGGAACACTCGATCTGGGCTCATTGAAGCCGGGCGAGTTCCGCTACCTGACGCCGGATGAAGTGCGAAAATTGAGGCGGCTGGCCGCCGGCGAGCATCAGAAAGCCGCCGGCGAGCATCACAGAGAGGGCAAGCATCGACAAAAGCATGGCAGGCGAAAATCTTCTGCGGAACGCTAAGACGATCGCAGTCGTCGGACTCTCCAGCAGACGATCGCGTCCGAGCTATGGCGTTTCCGAGTACATGCAGTCGCAGGGCTACCGGATCATCCCGGTGAATCCGAATGAGACTGAGGTTCTGGGTGAGAAATCGGTCGCGTCTCTGGAGGATATTCACGAGCCGGTCGACATCGTCGACATCTTCCGGCGGTCCGAAGCGGTGCCCGCGATCGTGGAGGCGGCGATCCGGACAGGCGCCAAAGGGATTTGGATGCAGGAAGGGATTGTTCACGAGGAGGCCGCCCGGAAGGCACGGGGGGCGGGACTGGAAGTCGTAATGGATCGGTGCATTTTAAAAGAGCATCGGAAGATGCTCGCGTTATGAAAGCCTATAGGAAGTTATCATTTCCGTGAGCGCCAACCGCCACGTGACTGCTTTGATCACAGGAGCGGGCCGCGGCGTCGGCAAGCGTCTCGCGATCGGTTTCGCCAAAGCCGGCATGCGCGTTGGTCTTGTTGGCCGAAGCCAGGCGGAACTTGACGTCACCCGCCTAGAAATCGAACATGCCGGAGGCAGCGCGCATCGTTTGCGCGCCGATGTCCGGGATTTCGAACAAATTTCGGCGGCGGTGGACCGCATGACGAACATTTCGGGCGAAGTGGATGTGCTCGTCGCCAATGCCGCGATTCTTGGCCCGATCGGTCCGTTTGTCCAGCATAAGCCGCGCGACTGGAGCGAAGTTTTCGAGACCAACGTGATCGGCGTGATGAACGCCTGCCGCGCGGTGCTGCCGCAGATGATTCACCGGCGGCGGGGGAAGATCCTCGTGATCGCCGACAGCTCGTCATCGGTGCCCCGTCCGAACTTCGCGCCGTACAGCGCCAGCAAAGCGGCCGTCGTGCGCTTTGTCGAAAGCGTGGCCGAAGAAGTGCGCGAGCACAACGTGCAGATCAATTGCTTTTCTCCGGGCGGCGCATACACGACCATGATCGATGAAATTCTGGAGGCGGAGGATCGCGTCGGATCGAAGGAGGTCGAGGAGGCCGAGCAGATTCGCCTCACCGGTGGTGTGCCGGCGGAAAGGCAGATCCAGATGGCGCTTTTTCTTGCGTCGGAGCGTTCGAACCACCTGACCGGAAAGCTGATCGACATCAGTGACGATTGGAAGAAGATGGAACGCGAAAACACGCGTCCCGACGCCTGGACTCTCAGGCGTCATTTAAAGTAGCAGGCGGCGAATGCGTAAGAAACCCCTGCTTATCCTGCTGATTGCAGCGCTGTCGGCACAGGCCCGTGAAGTAACGGTGCGCGTGCTGGCGACGACGGACCTGCACGGCAACATTTACCCGTACGACTACTACACTGCGCGCGCAATGCCCCGCGGCCTTGCGAAGATCGCGACGCTGATCGCGCAGGAACGCAGCGCTAACCCGAACAACATTCTGATCGACTGCGGCGACACTATCCAGGGCGCTCCGCTCGAAGCGGTTTATCAGGAGTTCGTCCGCACAGGCAAGTTTCCTCTCGGCATCAAGCCGACGAAGCCTTTGGAAACCGATCCGATGATGCAGGCCATGAACCTGCTCGGGTACGCATCAATGACTGTTGGCAATCACGAATGGAACTTCGGCTTGAAAAACCTCGACAAGGCCCGCTCGGAAGCGAAGTTTCCATGGATCTCTGCCAGCGTGGCGGTCAAACCGGGCGCTGCAGTAAAACCGTTCGCGCCCTGGATCGTGAAGACCGTGGCCGGCGTGAAGATCGCAATTATCGGCATCACTACACCCAGCGAACCGGTTTGGGAAAAACCGGATCACATCGCCGGGTACCGCTTCCTTCCCGGCAAAGAAGCGGCTTTGATGGCGATCGCCGGGGTGAAGCAGAAAGAGCATCCGGACATTGTCATCGTCGCTGCCCATGCAGGTCTCGAAGCGGAAGTCAGCAATGGCGTCATTCTTTCGACGAAAGCACCCATCGAAGCGCTCCCCGGCGAGAACATGATTTACGAGATTGCCACTCAGGCGCCGGGCGTCGATGCGATCGTCTTCGGCCACACCCATAGTGAGTTGGCGAGCGGACATGTGGGGGATGTTCTCCTCATGCAGCCAAAGAACTGGGGGATTTCGCTCGGCGAGACCGACATCAAGCTATCCGACGGGGCGGACGGGCGCTGGCATATCGCTTCGAAGACGAGCCGTCTGATTCCGGTCACTGACGCGACGCCCGCGGACGAAGCCATTCTCCAGATCGGCAAACCATATCACGAGACCGCCGAGCTCTTCCTGAACACGCCCGTCACGGAAAGCCCCGTCGCGTTGAGCGCAGCGGCGGCTCGCGTTGAAGATTCGCCGCTCATCGATTTGGTTCACCAGGTGCAAATGCACTACGCGCAGGCCGACGTCTCGTTCGCCTCCATCTTCAACCCGGCGATAGGGATCGCGAAAGGGCCACTGACGGTCCGGCAGATCGCAGGCCTTTACCCATATGACAACACTCTTTACGCGGTGGAAGCGACCGGGAAGATTGTACGCGAGGCACTGGAACAAGCGGCCCGTTATTTCAATACTTGTTCGGGCGACTGCAGCACGGGCCCGCTGATCAGTGGGAAGATCATCGGGTACAACGCCGATCAGGCGGGTGGCGTGGAGTATGAAATCGATCTGCGCCAGCCGGCCGGACAGCGCATCCGTAACCTGCGCTACCACGGGAAACCCCTTGCGGACGATCGGAAATTGCGCGTGGCAGTCAACAATTACCGCGCAGCCGGGGGCGGAGGGTTCGCGATGTTTCCGCAAGCAAAGATTGTCTGGCGCTCGACCGATGAAATCCGCGATTTGATCATCGAGTATTACACCGGGCACCAGACGCTTCCCGCAAAGGCGGCGGAGAACTGGAAGATCGTGCCGGACTCGGCCGCGCGGGAACTTGTGCGCGAGGCGCTGCGGGAAACGCCGGTCACGAAGTAGAACGGCTAAGAGAGTCTTCGCAGCAGCGCTTTCGCTTCCTTGAACTGTGGGAAGAGCTTTTCGTGCGCCTTGAACTCGGGCGTATGGACGCAGCGGCGCGCGCCCGAGTGATCCACCGGGTAATGCAGGTGCAGCATTTCGTGATACATCACGTACTCAAGCGCGAGACGTGGCGTGCGCGGTTCGTCGAAGATCCGGCTGATGACGATCGTGTCGTGCGACGGATCGAAGTGCCCCAGCCGAGTGCGTGATCGAATGTGGCTCCAGCCCAGTGCGGGGCGCGCCATCATGCCGCCGAAGTATTTCGCGTTCAGTTCTTCAAAGATCTGCTCCAGATGATGGACGGCGCCCTCCGGCCCCGAGTGCGCTTTGCGCCCGCGCGCTTGCCGGACAAGACCAATCTGCCGGCGAACATCCTTGCGATTCAGGTACAGACGATAACGATGAAGATACTGCCGGCCGGCGGGCTTCCGATAGAGCTTGCCGAGAAGAATATGGGCGAGTGCTTCGGTTACGGGAGCGGGCGCGCTCTCCAGAAGATCGGTGATACGAACATAGATCGCCCCGTTCTCGAGACGGACGTCACTGTTGGCGTTAGCGAAACGCTTGTACTCGACTTCGATCGGCGGCACTGGAGTACGCGGCCTGATCTCCCGGTGCACGCGGCGGTAAATCTCGGCTGCGCTTTCGAAGAAGAGCGCGCTGGCGACGTTTACGGGCTGAAGAAAGCCTGTGTGCGGTCCGCCGTCCATACATATGAGGTTATCGTCCGCTACCCGCCGGGTGAGGTGGAAAGCCTGCGACGAGGTTACTGTGGCGGCTCGAGTTTCGATACGCGGTCGGAAAGCGATTCGATTTCGATGTCCATTGCCCGCACCGCGGCGCTGTGACTTCGCACACGCATCTCGACCGGACTCGCCCAATCGTGGAATGCGCGCAGCAGGCGTGTCTCAGTCGCTTCGATTTCCGCGCGCAGATCGGTTTGCATCGTGCGCAGATCGGTTTGAATCGTGCGCAGATCGGTTTGAATCGTGCGCAGATCGGTTTGAATCGTGCGCAGATCGGTTTGCATCGTGCGCACATCGGTTTGGACGGCGTGCACATCGGTTTGGACCGCGCGCACATCGGTTTGGACGGCGTGCACATCGGTTTGAATCGTGCGCACATCGGTTTGGACGGCGTGCAGATCGGTTTGGACGGCGTGCAGATCGGTTTGGACGGCGTGCAGATCGGTTTGGACGGCGTGCAGATCGGTTTGGACCGCGCGCAGATCGGTTTGGACCGCGCGCAGATCGGTTTGGACCGCCTGCAGAGGGGCCTGGACCACCTGAAGTTGCTCAGAGATCCATTTCTTGTCTTCGTCGGTAAGGCTCATTAATCTATCTCATCGCCAATGCCCGGCGGCAATATGTCTCAGCCGGGCCCACTTCCAGTTTAAGCGGGGATCGTTTCCCCGGTACAAGTGATCGGTTAAGACGGTCATCGACACCGAGTGTCGATAATATTAGGTTACTCATACACTGCTGATGTCCGCGATCAAAGCTCAAATCACCGCGGTGGGCTGCTACGTACCGCCTGCCGTTCTCACCAATGCCGATCTCGAAAAAATGGTCCAGACGAACGATGAATGGATTATCGAGCGCACCGGGATCTCCGAACGCCATATTGCAGCGCCGGACATCGCGACTTCCGATCTCGCGACCTGCGCGGCGAAGGCTGCACTGGACCAGCGCGGCATCGGCGCCACCGATCTCGATGCGATCCTCGTCTGCACCGTGACGCCCGACATGCTGTTCCCGTCGACCGCTTGCATCGTCCAGAACAACCTCGGCGCGAAAAAAGCCTGGGGATTCGATCTGATCGCGGCCTGCAGCGGGTTCGTCTACGGGCTCGTCACCGGCGCGAGCTTCATCGCTGCCGGCACACACAAAAAGGTGCTTGTGATCGGCGCCGACACCATGAGCCGCATCATCAACTACCAAGACCGCACGACCTGCGTGCTGTTCGGCGACGGGGCGGGCGCGATGCTGCTCGAACCCGCGGCGGAAGGCAGCGGCGCGGGCTTCATCGATTTCGTCGGTGAGATCGACGGATCGGGCGCACCCTTCCTGAATATGCCGGCCGGCGGAAGCCGCAAGCCTGCCAGCGCGGAGACCGTCGAGAAGAAGATGCACTACGTTCATCAGGAGGGCGCGCAGGTGTTCAAGTACGCCGTCCTGAAGATGCAGGAGGTCTCGACGGCGCTACTGTCGCGCAACGGATTGACCGCCGACGACGTCAGCCTGCTGATTCCCCATCAAGCCAACCGCCGCATCATCGAAGCGACCGCCGAACGGCTCGGCCTGCCGATGGAGCGCGTGATGATGAACATTGGCCACTACGGAAATACAACGGCGGGGACGATTCCGCTGGCGACCCGCGACGCCATCGGAGACGGGCGCTTGAAAAAAGGCGATCTGGTCATGTTCGCGGCGGTCGGAGCCGGGTACACCGTTGGCGCGAGTTTGTGGCGCTGGGGATTTTAGCTAGCTTAACTATACGGGCCGAGGGGCGAGCCTGACGCCGCCGGCGTGGACGGACGGCAGGTAAACAATCCCGCCGGGATCGGCCATCTGCTCAATCATCTCTTCTCCGTCAATCTCGAAGTGATACGAGCGCTTCGGATCGAGGCCGACGATGAAAACGGTCGCGTCCGGGGATTCCGGCTCGTCGGACTTCGCTGCCTGAGCCGGCACGGCTTTCACCTGGAATTGCTTCGACTCACGGGCAAAGAAGACCATGGCCGTATCAATGTCCAGCGGCTCCCGCGCGAGCTTCGGGTCGATGCGAGTTACGCTGCCGTCCTTGAAGAGTTGAAGTTGGCCGCCGAAAAAGCCGATCCAGTCCGCGTCATCTTCCCACGAGGAGCGGACGAACAGTTGGCCGCCGATGTCGTCGTGCATCGCCAGCGGAACGTGATAGTAGCTCAGGCCGGGCTGATAGGGGTTGGCCCACAGAAGCTCGTAGGGCATCCCGAACGCGCCGCGCAGCAGGAAGCGGTCGTTGGTCAGCCACCCCTGCAGCAACTGGGATGAGGCGGCGTTCGCGTCGAAGGCGACCATCGCGAGTTCGGCGACGCGAGAGAGAGTGGCCTTCCGCGCATCGGGACCCGACTTGTCGATGGTCTCGTCGGCGGGGATGCGGAACTCGTTACCGGCGCCCGGCCACGGCGCTGGGTAGTGGGCCAGCAGATGAATGAGCGGATACTGACTGAACCAGGCTGGAAACGTGTCGCGCAAGTCGAAGTTCAGGTTGTCCCGGACCGCGTGCATGATTTCGAGCATCGCGTAGGCATCCGCATTCGAAACGCTCGTCTTCGCGGACCGAAGCGACGCGATGAACGTAGCGCTCCAGAAATTGTCGAAAACGGTTTCGAGAGCCTTCGCTGCCGCGGCCGGCTGGGCGTCCGTGAGCGCCACGGCGGCAAAGATCCGGGTGCGCGCGTCCGCCAACGTGCGCACCGGGCGTGCATCGGCAATGGCCCGCTGGAGCTTCGCGGTGAGTTGCCGTTTGTCGTCGCCTGTGATGAGAGCGTCACACCAGTCGGCGATGATGGCCATCTGGCGCACCTCGTCCGGACGGCCCGCATCGGCCGGACCGACAGCCCATGCGACGGCACGCGTCCCAGCCTCCTTATCGTCCGCGATTTGGTAGCGAAGCGCCTGAGTCCAGCCCAGCTCAGGGAATTGAGCATTCCCGGTCCAAAGGGTTTCGAACTGATCCCATCGGAGAGAGCGGCGCTCGCGCTCGCGGCGCAGCAGCCTCAGTCGTGGGGGACGCAGGAGCAGCCGCGGGCCATCGGTATAGACCTGGAACCCGTCCGGACGAGCCGTCGCCGGAGAGCCGGCCGCCGTCTGGGCCGGCAAATGCAAGGCGGAAATGGCCGGCAGACACAACAAGGCCTCGCGGCGGGTCATCGCTCGGAATCGGCCGCTCATTGCCCTCTGATTTTGTCACAGAAACGCTTTCTCATATAGGGCCGCTGCTATGATGCAGGATAGTCTCGAAACTCCTGACGAAGCTCATTGCCCGGCAATCAACCGGAGCGGTCACCCCGGCGTCTGAGGAAACTTGATCGAATGAAGAAACTGAATACAGTCCTCGGGCTGCTTGTTGCGGCCGGCCTTGCAAGCGCGCAACAGTACACGATCACGACGATTGCCGGTACTCCTCAAAGACAGGGCTGGTATGGCGACACCGGCGCGGCGACCAGCGCGCAGCTCGATTTTCCGTTCCGCCTCGCTGTGGATTCGAAAGGTAATTACTACATCGCGGATTACCTCACGCAAGTGATACGCGAAGTCACTGCCGCCGACGGCAATATCAAGACGATCGCGGGCACCGGCACATATGGGTTCCAAGGCGACGGAGATCCGGCGATACAAGGATTTCTCTCGGACATCCACGCCATCGCGGTCGATTCCAGCCTGAACGTCTACCTCGCCGACACGCACAACGGACGCATCCGCAAGGTCACCGCCGACGGGAAGATTTTCACGATCGCCGGCAATGGCACGGTTGGCTATAAGGGCGACGGCGGCGCAGCCACAAGCGCTTCGCTCTCGCTGCCATCCGGCCTCGCCGTCGATTCGAGCGGTAACATCTTCGTCGCCGATTACGGCAACTCGACGGTCCGCAAAATCGACTCGAAGGGCAACATCTCGACCATCGCGGGCACGGGCGTGTGGGGTTATTCCGGCGACGGCGGCCCGGCCGCCAAGGCGCAACTCGCGGCTCCGTACTCGCTGGCGATCGATGGCGCGGGCAACCTCTACGTTTCGGACCTCGGCAACACCAACATTCGCAAAATCACGACGGATGGCAATATCCAAACCGTGATCTCGGATGTGACCGTCAACTCGCTGGCGATCGACTCTGCCGGGAACATGTATTATCCGGACCCCCTCAATCATCGGGTGCAGAAGATCCTCCCGAATGGAACGCAGTCAACAATTGCTGGCACGGGGCGGCCGGGCTTTTCGGGCGACGGCGGCCCGGCGCTCAACGCACAGTTCAATCAGCCCTATGGGATTGCAGTCGATGGGTCTGGAAAAGTGTATGTGGGGGATAGCGGTAACCAGATTGTCAGGCTGCTGACGCCGACGCCGAGTTCGATCACTGTGGTGAATGCGGCCAGCAGTGTGGGCGGCACGATCGCCCCTGGAGAGATCGTGACGATCTACGGAACGGGAATCGGTCCGGTTACTGCTGTGAGCGCGAAGCCTGATACGAACGGGAACTACAGCACGCAGCCGCTGGCAGGTACGACGGTTTCATTCGGCGGGCTGAACGGCGTCATCCTTTACACGTCGGCGACGCAGGTCTCCGCGATTGTGCCGTACGGAGTAGCGGTCGCGGTCGGCGGCACCACCGACGTAACCGTGACGTGGCAGGGGCAATCCTTCACGGCGTCGGGCATGCCGGTTGCATCGTCGGCTCCCGGTGTTTTCACGACGAACTCAGCGGGCTTTGGTCAGGCCGCCGTCGTTAATCAGGATGGAACCATCAACAGCCCGGCCAATCCGGCGAAGCTCGGCAGCATCATCTCGGTGTACCTGACCGGTGAAGGGCAGACGAATCCGGCCGGGGTGGATGGCAAGGCCGCCGTGCAGCCGTTCCCGCAAACTCAACTTCCGGTCACCGCGACACTGGCGAGCCAGCAGGTGGGAGTCACCTACGCAGGCGGAGCGCCGGGGTATGTCGCGGGTCTGGCGCAGATGAACCTTCAAATTCCGGCCAATCTGGTCCAAACATTCGCAACTGGGCCGGTCCCGGTTCCCTTGGTCGTATTTGCCGGATATATACCCAGCCAGACCAACGTTGTAGTGAACGTCATTCCATAACCGAATCGGAATTCAACACGTAATTCGTGTTCCTTGTCCCTCTTGGCTGAGAATTTTTTTCCATTTCGGCACTAACCGGGGTGAGATGAAAGCGATCGAAGAAGATCTCCCTTCGGGATTCGTCGGCGCTTCCCCCCGAATCGTTCAACTGCGCAGTCAGATCGAGAAACTCGGGGCTCGTCGTACCCCCGTATTGATTCAGGGGGAGAGCGGTACCGGCAAGGAGGTCGCGGCGCGTTCCATTTTCAATGCCGCGCCCCGCGGACAATTTGTGCCCATCGACTGCGGCTCGCTGGTCGGCACCATGATGGAAAGCGAGCTTTTCGGGCACGTCCGGGGCGCATTTACCGGGGCCGTCGAATCCAAGCGCGGATTGATCGAGCACGCCAATGGCGGGACCGCGTTTTTCGACGAGATCGGTGAACTGCCGCTGGAACTCCAGGGCAAACTGCTGCGAGTCCTGCAGGAGCATGAACTGCGTCCAGTGGGCTCGCTCCAGCGTATACGGATTGACGTCCGGATTCTGGCGGCGACAAACCGCGATCTCGAGGCCGAGGTGGCGGCGGGCCGATTCCGTGAGGACCTGTTCCACCGGCTGAACGTCGTGCGTTTGACGATTCCGCCTTTGCGGGAGCGTAAGGAAGACATTCCGCTGTTGATTGAACGCTTTCTTTCAATGGCGGCCCCCCCCATGACGCTTTCCTATGAAGCGAGCGAGGCCATCATGGAGTACGACTGGCCGGGCAATATTCGGGAGCTGATGAACTGCGTCGAGCGGATGATGTCGTTCAATTCGGGCCCGCTGCTGCAGTTCGACGACTTGCCGACGCCGGTTGCCAACTACAGCCGCACACAAAATGAGTTAGGGCTGGTCGCCACGGTGGTGGCCGGAGCGGGCGCGCGAACGATCACCCCCGCGGCCATGCCGGCGCGCAGCATCGTGCCGCTGCAGGAACTCGAGAAGCGCGCGATCCAGAATGCTCTCGTGCATACGCGGGGTGACCGGACAACCGCCGCTCAACTCCTCGGAATCGGGCGCACGACGCTCTATCGCAAGCTGAAAGAATATGAGATCGAGTAAGCTCGCAAATGGGCGCCTCCATTGCGAATCGCACTCGATGCCACCTATAGTCTCGGCGACGAACTTTCGGGCGTCGGAGTATATTCGCGCGAGATCCTGAACGGACTGGCGGCAGGTAGTCCAGACGATCGGTGGGACTGGTTCTATCGGTCGCAGCGCTATTTTGGAGCGGCACGATTGCCGAAGCCGGCCAATGTGTCGCGCCGGTTTCTTTCGGATTCGTGGGGGAACCGCGGGGCGGAGATTTTCCACGGGCTGAATCAGCGGCTTCCGAGCCGTCGCTTCCGAAGGCAGATCGCGACGTTCCATGACCTGTTCGTCCTGAGCGGCGAATACAGCACGGATGATTTCCGCGCGCGGTTCGCCGCGCAAGCGAAGGAGGCCGCGGCGGGCGCGGATCTGATTGTCGCGGTCTCGGCATTCACTGCGTCGCAAGTGGAAGCGTATCTCGGGATTCCGGCCGCGCGGATTCGCGTGATCCACCATGGCGTGATTTCACGCGCCATTCCGCAACGGCCGCGGGAAAAGGTCGTGTTGTGCGTCGGCGCCATTCAACGGCGCAAGAATCAGGCGCGGCTGGTGCGCGCGTTCCGAGCGCTGCCCGAGGATTGGATGCTCGTCCTCGCCGGCTCACACGGGTTCGATGCGGCGGAGACGATGGCCGCGATCGCGGCGAGTCCGGCAGCGGCGCGTATTCGCGTAACTGGGTATTTGAGCGAACCGGAAATCGGGGAATGGTACGGGCGCGCGAGTATCTTTGCTTTTCCGTCGCTCGATGAAGGGTTTGGCATGCCGGTGCTGGAGGCGATGGCGGCCGGAGTTCCCGTAATCGCAAGCGACAGGTCGGCGCTCCCCGAGGTTTGCGGAAACGCGGCGCAGTTGGTTGATCCGTTGAGCGACGAAGCGCTGGCGCACGCGCTTCTCAGAGTCGCAGGCGATGCTGCGTTACGGTCTGAGTTAATAAGGCGGGGCTTGCTGCGCTCGCGGGAATTCCGATGGGATGATGCCGTCCGGAGAACGAGGACGATTTACAGGGCGATCGTTTGATCGCGATCAGGCATTCTCGTCGACTGCAATACGCAAAGCTTTCAGGAACCGCTGATCCTGGGTGGTGAAACGGACCTTGCCGGTCGTGGCGATTTCCTGCGGCTCCTCAATCGTCTCTTCCTCAGGAGTTTCATCGCCGTTGTCGCGCTTGTTAAAACCGATGGTGGCTTCCAGAACGAGGAAGACATCGTAGCCGGCACGTTTGATTTCGCCGATAGCCTCTGCAATGCGCTCGGAATCGGAAAGCGACTCGTTGATCGCGTTTCCCAGGTCCTGCATCAAGCTCTTGAGACGTTCTTCCACGTTTTGCCCCTTTCGTTGGGCGCTAACCGCAGGGCGCTATGCCCTTGAACTCCTGTACTTCAGATGCAACTGCAGGGCCATCGGTTACCGGCACCCGCCGGCGCCGAGCCCTTGTCTAATGCCTGATTGTACAGGCGATATGTGCGCGGGACAACCAGCGAGCGCGTTTTGGCCTGATAGGATGAA
>Ga0134125_10000960_pt1 | contig 36771 bp, 29 predicted proteins | sample KB31751_FD_96464 | JGI IMG/M metagenome (GOLD analysis project Ga0134125, IMG submission 96464) | Terrestrial soil microbial communities with excess Nitrogen fertilizer from Kellogg Biological Station, Michigan, USA - KB3-175-1 | ecosystem: Environmental > Terrestrial > Soil > Unclassified ...
ACAAGGACACCGGCGCGAAGGTCGTGCACCTGGCGCCGAACACGACCTCGAACATCCTCGCCAAGTCGATCTCCAAGGACGGCGGGATCATGGGCTACCGGGGCCTCGTCAAGATGGGGAGCAACTCGGCCGGTTCGAAAGCGCGCGTGCAGTGCGACGGGCTGATGATGGACGGCGAATCGCGCAGCGACACGTGGCCCGACATCCAGATCCAGAACCCGCACGTGACGGTCGCACACGAGGCCACGGTCGGGCGCATCTCCGACGACCAGCTGTTCTACATGGGCTCGCGCGGCTTCACCGAGGACGAGGCCGCGGCGATGATCGTCAACGGCTTCATCGAGCCGGTCACGAAGGAGCTGCCGATGGAGTACGCGGTCGAGCTCAACAGGCTGATTCAGCTGGAGATGGTCGGCTCCATCGGCTGAGACCTTCATGACCATGGTAACGTGACCATGGTCATGTCGCGCAGGGTCGTCACAGCCAGCCGCTTCAAGGCGCAGTGCCTGGCGCTGCTCGACGAGGTCTCCGCGACCGGCGAGGAGATCGTAATCACCAAGCGGGGACGAGCGGTCGCACGCGTCGTTGCGGCCGGAGAGCCCGCGAGCCTCGCCGGATCGGTCACTTTCAACGTCGACGACGAGGAGCTCACCCGGCCGCTCGACGAGAGCTGGGACGCCGACTCGGCGTGATCGTCCTCGACACGCACGCCTGGCTCTGGTGGCTGTCCGCGCCGGAGAAGCTCTCACCGCCCGCACGCGAGGCCCTGCGGCAATCCCCCGCCGTGGGCGTCTCGACGCTGAGCGTGTGGGAGATCGGGATGCTCGTGCAGCGAGGCAGGATCGCGCTCGACCGCGACGTGCGCGACTGGGTGAGGAGCGCGTTCAACTCGAGCGCGACCGCACCCCTCGCCCCGGACCCGGATGTGGCGCTCGCGGCGGCGAGCCTGAGCGCCCGGGACTTCCCCGGAGACCCGGCCGACCGCTTCATCTACGCGACCGCGCGGTCCCTGAACGCCCCCCTCCTCACCCGCGACGAGCGGATCCGCCACTTCGACCCGGAGGGGACCATCTGGTGAGGGCCCCCATCGACACGATCGCCGCGCCGCTCTTCCCCCGCAACCTGCCGTGGCTGAACACGCCGGGCGGGGAGCAGGTCAGCATCCTCCAGCGCGACCGGCCGCTGCTCGTCGAGTTCTGGGACTTCTGCCGGCCGAACTCGATGCGGACGCTTCCCTACGTGAAGGCCTGGCACGAGCGATATGCCGGCGACGGGCTGCGCGTGGTGGGGGTCCACTGCCCGGGCTTCGACCCCTCCCGCGACGAGCGGGCCGTGCGCGAGGCCGTCGCGAGGCTCGGGATCGAGCACCCCGTGCTGATCGACTCCGAGCTCGAGCTGTGGCAGGAGTACGAGAACCAGGGCTGGCCGGCGCGCTACCTGTTCGACGGCCGCGCGCGTCTGTTCGAGTACCACTACGGCGAAGGCGACTACCTCGGCACGGAGCTCGCGATTCAGGAGCTGCTGGGAGTGGAGCGTGAGCCGCTGGCCCCGCTGCGCCCCGAGGACGCGCCGGACGCGCTCCTGACGGTGCCGACGGCCGAGCAGCGCGGCGCCTACAGCGGTCCCTACGAAGCCGGCGGCGTCTGGGCGGTGCTCGAGGGCGCCGGGACGATCTCCGTCAACGGCCGCGATCTCGCTGTGACCCACCCCGGCGCTCACGTCCTCATCGAGCACGAGCGCCACACCGCCGCCGAGCTGGTGCTGGAACCGGGCCCCGGAGTGGTCTGCCACGCGACCTGCTTCGTCCCGGGCCTGGCCGGCTGACCGCCGTAGCGGCCGCGACCCCTGGGCTAGGCTGTCCGGCAGATGCCGCTGCTCGCGCTGTGCTGCCTAGCGGCCGGCCTGCTCTCACCCCCGCCGCTGGTCGAAGGGCGGACGTTCCCGCAGGTGACGCGCCTGGAAGCCAACAACGGGCCGCAAGAGGGCGGCAACGTCGTCACGATCCACGGCGTGGCCCTCGGCGGCGCGGCGCCGGTCAGGAGCGTCCTGTTCGGGAGCAAGCCCGCGCTCGGCTTCACGATCGAATCGGATACGACGATCGGCGCGGTGGCGCCGCCGGGAAGCGGCGAAGCGGAGGTGCGCGTGACCAACACACGCGGCGAAACCTCGCCGGCGGTCCCGGCCGACGGCTACGGCTACGACCCCCGCCCCGAAGGGCCGTGGCTGGGCCTGAACGGCAACAGCTCGGAGTTCCTCGGGCCGGTCGACGCGTTCGTCGAACACGGCGTCGCCTACGACCGAAGCGGTCCGACCGAGTGGGTCGCGGGCGAGACCCTGGCGCAGTCCCACGACGGCCTCCAGATCTCGATCGCCGCGGGGATGATCCCCGTCGTCACGATCGAGTACCGCGCCTACGAGGGCTGCCACTACGGCGAGCAGTGCCTGCCCACGAGCGCCGCGGCGATCTCCGAGTACGTGCGTGGGTTCATCTCCTCGGCGCGCGAGATCCTCGCCCGCTACCCCGCCGCGCCGATCCTCTTCGAGGCGTCCAACGAGCCGTGGGGATACGGCAGCGCCGCCCAGTACGCGGCGATCCTCGCGAGCCTGCTGCCCGCGGCCGCCCGTGCGCACCTGCCGATGGAGCGGATCTACGCGGGCGCGACGGGCAAAGGCTGGATCGGAGACCTCTACGCGGCCCGTCCCCAGCTGCAGCGTGAGATCCGGGGCTGGTACCTGCACCCCTACGACGCCGAACGGGTCTCCGGCGAAGGCATTCCCTCCCTTCCCGCCGCCCAGGCCGAAATGACCTCCGGGCAGAACAACGTGATTGTCTCGGAGGTCGGCTTCTGCGCGCCCGACGTCAACGACTCGGCTGCCCTCTGCGCCTCCGGCCCCGCGCCCGCCCGCGACAGCGCCGACGCGGCCGCGGCGCTCTCGCGCGAACTGCGGGCGGCCGTCCCCTTCCACCGCGCGGGCTGGCTGCGCGCCCTGATCGTCTACTCGCGCAACGACAAAGGCTGGGCGATGCAGCTGGAGGGCGGGGCGCTGACGGCCCAGGGACGGACGCTGGAGGCGTTCGCCGACGCGAACCCGTAGACCGCCTACGTACCCGGCCGGACGGGCCGCAGCTGCTCGCGGGTGCGGTCCTGAAGCAGTCGTCGCACCTGCGGCGGGCCGTCCTCCCCGACGAACACGCAGCCGCCGGGCCAGTAGGGGCTCTGCGCGGCGGTCTCGCGCAGGAAGATGCTCGCGTAGGTCCAGCTCCCGCAGTTGACCAGGCGCGCGCCCCCCGGCCCGCGCCACTCGGCGGGGTCGTCGCCGTCCAGAGGTCCCGGGCGGTGGGTGTGCCCGAAGACGACGTAGGCGTCGCCGAGGCCGATCCGCACCGCGACCTCGCCCATCGCGGCCAGCCCCGCGCGGCGCAGCTCGCTCGCCGAGATCTCGCTCTTCAGGGGGCCGATCCCCGCACGGTTGAGCGCGGCGACGGCGAGGGGGAAGCCGAGCACGAGCGCGCGACGGCGAGCGCGCGCGGCGAGCCGCGCGGCGGGGCCCGGCGCTCTCGCTGCGGGGTCTCGCTCGGATCTGCCGCCGCCGAGCGCCTGCCAGGCGCTGACCGTCGCCATTCCGTTGAGCGCCGCGCCCGTGTGGGCGTAGCGCGCGACCGCGTCGCGCCACGCGAAGACGGGCGCGCCCATCGCCTCGTAGTCCTCGACTCGGTCGAACTGCGAGGCCGGGCGACGCAGCACGCGGCTCATCACGCCGACGCTCAGGCGCTCGAGCGTCGGGATCGTCAAGTGGCAGTCGAGGTAGTGGCCGTGCATCGCGTACACGTCGGGGCGAACCCACAGGCCGGGGTAGGCGACGCGGACGGGCCCGCGGCCCCGCGAGCCGACCCAGCTCGCGATCGTCACGAGCGGGGGCGAGGCGTCGGCGGCGTCGAAGATCTGCTCGGGGCCAAGGGAGGCCGGGTCGGGGTCCCCTCCCCTCCCCTCGAGCCACGGTTCCACGAGCGCGTGGTCGTGGTTCCCGGCGCTGATCACGAGCTCGCGGTCGCCGAGCGCCGCGCCGAGCTCCTCGAAGAAGGGCCGGGCGCTCGCCATCGCCTCGCGCAGCGGGCCGTGGCGGAGCTCCAGCACGTCGCCGAGCAGAACCAGGCGCTCGGCGTCGGCGAGCTGCGCGAACAGCGCCTCGCGGATCTCCGGGCGCCGCAGCAGGTCGGCCCGCGAGTTGCTCCCGAGGTGCAGGTCGGAGACGATCAGCGTGCGCATCGGGGATCCTGCTCGTGCACTGCCGGGCCGCCGGCGGAGCCGGGGGCCGTGCGGCGCGTCCCGCTCAGGACGCTCCGGCCTGCGCGGCCTCGCGGATCGGCTTGGGCAGCATGAAGCGCACGTCCTCCTTGACGACGTCGTACTCGGAGATGTCGCTCACGCCGCGTGCGCGGAAGAACTCGATCAGCTCGGCGACGAGGTTCTCGGGGGCGCTCGCGCCGGAGGAGATGCCGACCACGCGCCGCCCCTGCAGCCACTCCTCCTGAACCTCGCCGGCGTTGTCGATCAGGTAGCCCTCGGTGCCGAGATCCCGCGCGACCTCCACGAGCCGTTTCGAGTTCGACGAGTTGTTCGAGCCGATCACGAGCAGCAGGTCGCACTTCGGGGCCATCTGGCGGACGGCCGCCTGACGGTTGGTCGTGGCGTAGCAGATGTCGTCGGTCCTCGGTCCGACGATCTTCGGGAAGCGCTCGCGCAGCCGCTTCAGGATCGCCGTCGTTTCGTCGACGGCGAGCGTGGTCTGAGTCACGTAGGCGATCCGGTCCGGGTCCTCGACCTCGAGCGCCTCAGCGTCGGCCTCGTCCTGCACGAGCACGATCCGCTCGGGGGCCTCGCCCATCGTCCCTTCGACCTCCTCGTGCCCGGCGTGCCCGACGAGCACGATCGTGTAGCCGTCCTGCGCGAACTTGACGGCCTCGCGGTGCACCTTGGTGACCAGCGGGCAGGTCGCGTCGATCGTCTCCAGGCTCCGCTGCACGGCGCCCTCGCGCACGCTCGGCGCGACGCCGTGGGCCGAGAAGACGCAGACCGCGCCCTCCGGGACCTCGTCGGTTTCCTCGACGAAGATCGCGCCCCGCTCGATCAGCTCCTCGACGACGTGCTTGTTGTGGACGATCTCCTTGCGCACGTAGACGGGCGCGCCGTGGATCTCAAGCGCGCGTTCGACCGTCTGCACGGCGCGGTCGACGCCCGCGCAGTAGCCGCGCGGCGCGGCGAGGATCAGCTTCTCTACAGAGTTCTCCACGTCCGCCATTGTATTGGCCCCTCTCGCCCCGGCCAGGTAGCCTACGAGCCCATGGCGCAGCGTCACCTCGACCGCCTGACACCCGTCGACGCCTCGTTCCTCCATCAGGAGCACGCGAACTCGCACATGCACATCGGCGGCCTGACGCTCGTCGAGGGCCCGCCGCCGAGCATGGAGGAGTTCCTCGAACAGATCCGCCGGCGGCTGCACCTGGTCCCCCGCTACCGCCACAAGCTCGCCTACACGGCGCTCGACAGCGGCCGGCCGGTGTGGGTCGACGACCCGAACTTCAACCTCGAGTACCACGTCCGCCACACCGCCCTGCCGGCGCCCGGCGGCTGGGATCAGCTGCAGGAGCTGACCGCGAGGATCTTCTCCCAGCAGCTGGACCGCTCCAAGCCGCTTTGGGAGATGTGGCTGATCGAGGGTCTGGAGGACGACCGCTTCGCGCTCATCACCAAGACCCACCACTCGTTGATCGACGGGATCGCGGGGGTCGACCTGGCGACGGTCCTGTTCGACCTCTCCCCCGACCCGCCCCAGATCCCCCACTCGGGCCGGCCCTGGAAACCGCACCCCGAGCCGAGCGCGGCCTCGCTCGTGACCGCCGGCGTGGTCGGCGCCGCGCGGACGGGCGCCGCGCTGCTGGAGGGCGCGCTCGACGCGCTCACGCACCCCGAGCGCGCGATGGCGCGGGCCCGCGAGGCGGCCGAGGGCGTCGGCGAGATCATCTGGGCCGGTCTGAACCCGGCGCCCGAAACCCCCTTGAACGTGCCGATCGGGCCGCACCGCCGGTTCGTCGGCGTGACCGCCTCGCTGGAGGACTTCAAGACCGTCAAGAACGCCTTCGGGGGAACCGTCAACGACGTCGTGCTCGCGATCGTCGCGGGCGCGCTGCGCAGCTTCCTGATCAAACGGGGGCGCCGCACCGAGGGCGTCGAGATGCGCGCCCTGGTCCCGGTTTCGGTTCGCGCCGAGGAGGATCACGGCGCGGCCGGGAACCGGATCGTCGTGATGCGGGGGCCGCTGCCGGTCTACATCAGCGACCCGCTCAACCGCCTGCGCTTCGTCTCCCACGCGATGGACGGCCTGAAGGAGTCCAAGCAGGCGCTCGGCGCCGAGGTGATCGCGGGGGCCCAGAACTTCGCGCCGCCGACGATCCTCGCCCAGGCCTCGCGGCTGAACTTCTCCACGCGGCTGTTCAACCTGATCGTCACGAACGTCCCCGGGCCGCAGTTCCCTCTCTACGTGCTGGGGCGCGAGATGATCCTCGCGATCCCGGTCGCCTTCCTGCCCGAAAACCACGCGCTCGCGATCGCGATCATGTCCTACAACGGCCAGATGAACTTCGGCCTGCTCGGCGACTTCGACGCGCTCCCGGACATCGACGAGATCGGCGACGCGATCCGCGAGGAACTCGCTGGGCTCGTCGCGATGGCGCGAGAGCGCGCCGCGGCGCCCGCCTAACCCGTCGGGCATGAGCGGGACCGGCATCCGGCGCGCGGAGGCCGGCGACCTCGAGGACGTCACCGAGACGCTCTGGCTCGCCTTCGAGGGCGATCCGCTGTGGAGCTGGGCGTTCCCCGACCACGACCAGCTCAGACCCTGGTGGCGCATGCTCGTCTCGGCCGCCCTCGGACACGGCTGGGTCTGGACGGCGAGCGACCACGCCGCGGCCGCCGTCTGGATCCCCCCGGGGCGCAAAGAGCTCTCGGCCGAGCAGGAGCGGGAGGCCGGGGAGCTGCTCGCGAAGCTCCTGGGCCCGCGCGCCGGCGAGGTCGAAGCATTGCTCGAGAGCTTCGAGGGCTCCCATCCGGCCGTCCCGCACTACTACTTGAGCTTGCTCGGCACCCGCCCCGCCGACCGCGGCAAGGGACTGGGCATGAACCTCCTCGCCAAGACCCTCCGCGCGATCGACGCCGAGCGAGCCCCCGCCTACCTGGAGTCGAGCAACCCCACCAACGTCCCCCGCTACGAAGCCCTCGGCTTCCGCCCCACCGGCTCCTTCCAAACCCCCGACGGCTCACGCGAGGTAGCAACGATGTGGCGAGACGCCCCGTGAACGAAGGCCTCGCGCCCAGCTCACGCTGGGCGCGTCTGCAGACTCGCTGTTCGGCAAGCGGAGCGCTCAGTAACCGAGCGCGAACTTCGCGTCCTCGGACATCTTCTCCGGCGACCACGGCGGAACGAAGACCATCTCCGATTCGACCGTCTTGACGCCGTCGAGTTCGCCGACGAACTCTTCGATCTGTTCGTTGACCTGCGGCCCGATCGGGCAGCCGGGGGTCGTGAGCGTGAAGGTCACCTTGACGTTGCCGTCCGCGACCTCGACGCCGTAGATCAGGCCGAGCTCGACGAAGTCGAGGCCCAGCTCGGGGTCGATCACGTTGGAGAGCGCGTCCATCACGTCCTCCTCGGTGGGCACTGCGGCCAGCTCCGTCATGAGAACAGTCTAACCGCGTACGGCACAGGTCACGCGGCGGGCTTCCCGTCGGGACGCCAGCCGGCGAGCACGGCGAAGTGGAGCTGCTTGAAGAAGCAGTCGCAGTCCTCCAGCCCGGCCGCCCGCATCCAGTCGAGCTGCGTGGCGACGTCGACCGAGCGGTCCGCCGCCATGCGAGCGACCGCGCTCGCGATCTCCTCGGGGGCGGCGCCGGCTGCGGCGCACGCGTCGGCCCACAGACGCCGGTACGTGCGCTCGAGCCAAGGCGTCGGGCCGGCGACGTGCTCGGCGTTGACGTAGATCCCGCCGGGGCGGAGCACCTGTGCGATACGGCCCACCAGATCGCGGTTCTCGTCGTGCTCGAGGTGATGGATCGCGAGCGCCGAGACGACCGCGTCGAACGGGCCCGCGGGGAGCTCCTCGCGCAGGTCGGCCACCACGAACGTCGCGTTCGCGCCCGAGAGCCGCGCGCTGGCCTGCTCGAGCATCTCCGCGGCGCCGTCGAGCAGCACGACCTCCGCGTCTGGATGGCGCGCGAGCACGGCCTCGGTCATCAGGCCGGTCCCCGCCCCCAGGTCGAGCACCCGCTCGACCGGCCCCTCGCGCAGCGCCAGCAGCTCGACCGCGGTCCCGTAGAACTGGTCGAAGCAGGGCACGATCCGGCGGCGCTCGGCGTGGTAGTCGCGCGCGTGGGCCGCGAAGACGCTGACCGAGTCGCTCACCCGCTGTACGCTATCACGTACAAACGATTGCCCTGGCCCGCCCATGCGTCAGCCGCGGGGAGAACCGAGGAGCCGCCCCGGGTACGCTGCTAGCGGTCGCGGCGCAGCGCGTCGCGCGCGAGCGCGAGGACGAGGGCCGTGCTGGCGAGCAGCACCGCCGACGCGCCCGACACGAGCGGAGCCCCCTGCACGAGCACTTTCAGCTCGCAGCCGACGGCGACTGCCAGCAGCAGCGGACCGAACCGCAGAAGCCTCTGTTCGCGCGCGTTTCGCATCGAGCAGCCGATGGTAGCCACGCGCCACATCTCGATGCGCAAGTCGGCTGGCAAAGACGAGCCGGCGTGGCCGGCCGGCGATCACGACGCCTGGCAGACGTGAGGACTAGGCCGTTGAGGGGCAAGCGAGGCAAGGACGCAGGGAGCGACGTGTGCGCCGGCACACGAGCGACCGAGGACGCCGCCTCGCGCCGCCCATCGGCGTCCTAGTTGTCGCAGCCGAGGCGGTCCCACATGTACAGCTGAATGCACTCGTTCGCCAGCTCCACCGCGCGCTCGTGGGTAAGGCGCGGGAGCACCGTGTCGAGGGCCTGGTCCTCGGCGACGCCCGCCTGGAAGGCTTCCTCGCCGCGGAAGCCGGCGGCGATCTTCAGCGCCTCGCGGCGGTTCTCCCCGAGGCTCGGGAAGACGCCGACGAGGAACTCGGTGTTAGGGATCGGCTGGCCCACCTCGAGCGAGGCGTGCCAGGCGGCGAGCAGGTGCAGGTCGTCCTCGTCGAGGTCCGCGATCGCCTTGGCGTAGTGGACGGCCAGTTCCTGGTCGGGGATGTCGTCGACCCACGCCCGCACAACCTCGCCGACGAGCTGCCGTCGGGCCTCGCGGCCGAGCGAGTCGGCGATCACGCGGATCGCGTCCTGTGGCTGGATGAAGCAGAGGGGCATCGAGCCTCCGGGTTGCAGGGAACGGGCTGACTGGAGGGTAGGTGGCGCGGTGGACGGCATCGCGTGCGTCCGCGCCCGCCCCCGCCGCCCCGACGGAACTCCCCCGCCGCCCTGCCGGAACGCCTCCGACGCCGGCCCCGGACCGGCCCGGCGGCTGCGAGACCTAGAGCCCGAGCACGGCCGCGACGGGCGCGGCGTCGGGCTCGACCTCGGGCCGGAAGCCCATCGTCGCGCGCTCCTGCGCCCCCCAGTTGAAGAGCGCGAGGTCGAGCGCCTCGATCGGCGCCGAGGCCTCCGCGGCGAGCGTCGCCGCCCGGCGGTCGAGCAGCAGCGGGTCGCCGATCCCGAAGACGCGCTTGGCCGCCAGCGTCGCCTCGTCCTCGCCCCCCGCGGTGCGGGGCGACGCGAGATGGAGGCCGTCGGCGGCGAGCTCGTAGAGGCCGAGGCGGCCGAGCGTGACCAGGAGCTCGTAGCGGCCCGCCCGCGTCATCCCGTGCAGGGTCAGCCGTTCGAAGATCCGCGCGAAGCGGCGCCGGGGGTCCCACCCCTCATCGCCCGTGAAGGCCGCCTGCTGGCCGCCCTCGCCCCCCGACCGCCCGACCCATTGCGCGTAGGCGTCGAGCGTCCGCTCGGCCTCTCCGCGACGGTAGGAGCTGCGCGGCCCGAGCGGCGCGTCTTCGAGCAGGGCCTCGAGCGCGCCCGCCTCCGCGCCGGGGGCGGGAACGGCGGCCAGCGCCGCCTCCACCGCCGCGAACGGCTCGGGGCCCTCGGCGGGGGTCAGGTAGGCGAGCAGGAAGCAGAGCCAGGACGCGCGCTCGAGATCCCCGCCGGCGGCCGCCTCGAAGGCCTGCCCGTAGGCGCCGGGCGGGTCGGTCGCCAGGCCGGCGAGCCGGGCGCTCGCGAACGCGACCTCGACGGCGAGGCGCTCGGCGTCGGCGCTTGCGCGCAGCCCGGGGACGAGCTCGGAGCGATAGCCGTCGTCGGCCTCGCGTCCGCCGTCCCGGCGCACCCGCAGCCCGCCGCCGTGGGGACGGCGGGCGGTGCCGGCGGCAGCCTTCCTGCCGGAGCCGGAGCCGGCGCCCGCTCCGTCACGCACGCGCCGCGCTCCGGCGCCGCTCGCCGGCTCGTTGCCGGGGAGCGTCTTGCTGCAGATCGGGCAGCGCTCTATGAACCTGTTGTGGCGGCAGAACGTCGGCATGGGCCTGGAGCAGCGTAGCCGCGTGCGCGCGCCCGCTCGGCGCCCGCGCGGCGCTCCTTGGCGAGCTCGTGGAGGTAGTCGTCGTAGTCGACCTGGATCGTGTGGCGCTTGGACGCGACGTAGCGGCGGCGCATCGCCTCCTGGTCGGCGGCGATGTCAGCGCGCATCTCCTGCTCGGAGGGCGGCGCGTAGTCCCCCGTCAAGTAGTCCCCGACCCAGGCCCCCTGGGCCTCGGCGAGCGGCATGATCGCCCCCAGCGGCTGCAGCAGACCGATGAACATCACGTTCGGGATCTCGGGGTGGAAGACGCGGCGGAACAGCTCGATGTGGTTCTCGGGCGCCGAGATCAGGGTCTCGTCGAAGAACGGGAACGTGATCTTGTAGCCGGTGCAGTAGACGATCACGTCGGCCTCGACCTCGCTGCCGTCCTCGAAGCGCACGAGCCGCCCTTCGAGCGAGGCGATGTTCGGCTTCGGCGCGATCGTCCCGTGCTGGATCCGGTCGAGGATCCGCCCGGAGACGGTCGGGTGCGCCTCGCCGAAGCGGTGGTTGGGCTTCGGCAGCCCGTAGCGCTCGGGCGGCCCGGCGTAGCGAAGCAGCAGCTGCTGGACGATCCGCTGGCGGATCTTGAACGGCACGCGCGGGTCGTTGCGCATCTGGTCGACCGGTTTGCCGAACATGTACTTCGGCACGATCCAGACTCCCTGGCGGGCGGAGAGGTAGGTCCGCTCGGCGACGTAGGAGGACTCCACCGCGATGTCCATCGCGGAGTTGCCCATGCCGACGACGACCACCTTCTTGCCGGCGAAGATCGCGTTGTCGACGTAGGAGTGGGCGTGCATCTGGACGCCCTCGAAGCGCTCGGAGCCGGGGAACGCCGGTTCGGGCCAGCGCGGGTCCCAGTGGTGCCCGTTGGCGACGAGCAGCGCGTCGTAGCTGCGCGTCTCCCCGCCCTCGAGCTCGACCGTCCAGCTCCCGTCGGGCTCGCGCGTCGCGTGCTCGACGCCGGTCTCGAAGACGATCCGATCGCGGAAGCCGAAGCGGTCGACGTATTCCTCGAAGTACGCGGCGATCTGGCTGTGGTGGGGGAAGTCCGGGTAGGAGTCGGGCATCGGCAGGTCCGAGTACTCCATGCGGGGGCGCGAGGTGTTGATGAACAGGTCGCGGTAGGCGGCCGACATCCCGTTCTTGTTGCCGAACACCCAGTTGCCGCCGATGCGGTCGGACTTCTCGAAGCAGTCGAAGTCGATGCCCCGCTCGTGCAGCGCCTTGGCGGCCGCGATCCCCGAGGACCCGGCGCCGATCAGGCAGACGCGGACACCCTCGCGCCCGTGCGACCCGTTGTTGCCGATGCTCGCCACGGACCCCAGACTAGCTGCACGGCCAGTTTTTTGGCTGCACGGCCAGTTTTGTACCGGCGGGGCGGCGAACCGCCCGACCGCTAGCTCGCGGGGACGCCGGGCCCGACGTGCTGGGGCGGGCCCTCGGGCCCTTCGTCGGCGTCGGCGTGACCGGCCAGGCCCTCGTCCTCGTGGTGAGGCTGCGCGCCCCCGCCGAGCCCGGCGAGGTAGCGGTCGACCATCCGGGCGCACTGGCGGCCCTCGTTGATCGCCCAAACGATCAGCGACTGTCCCCGGCGTGCGTCGCCCGCGGCGAAGACGCCCTCGACGGAGGTCGTGTAGGGCGTGAGCGCCTTGACGTTGCCGCGCCTGTCCTTCTCCACGCCGAGCTCGTCGAGCAGCCCCTGCTCGGGGTGCAGGAAGCCCATCGCGAGCAGCACGAGCTGGGCGGGCAGGTCACGCTCGGTCCCCGGCACCGGCGCGAACGGCGGCTCCGGCGCTGCCTGGGCGATCGTCAGGCCGCTGACGCGACCGTCGACGCCCGCGAAGGCGGTCGTGGCGACGGAGTAGTCCTGCTCGCCGACCCGCAGCTCGCGGGCCTCCTCCATCGCGTAGCTGAGGCGGTACTTCTGCGGCCACTCCGGCCAGGGGGTCCGGTCGTCGGGCCGATGCGCGGGCGGCTCGCCCAGGAGCTCGAGCTGCACGATCGAGCGGGCGCCCTCGCGCAGCGAGTTGCCGACGCAGTCGGCGCCGGTGTCGCCGCCGCCGATCACGACGACGTCCTTGCCCGCGGCGCTGATCTCCCGGGCGGCCTGCGGCGCGGGGACGAGCGGCTCGGGGCCGACCTCGCCGGCGACCCAGCGGTTGCGCTGGTAGAGGTAGTCCATCGCGAAGTGCACGCCGTCCAGATCGCGCCCGGGGACGGGCAGGTCGCGGGGCACGCGCGAGCCGGTCGCGAGCACCACGGCGTCGTAGCCGCTCCTCAGCTCCTCCGCGCTGATGTCGGTCCCGACGTCGACGCCGCAGCGCAGCGCGACGCCCTCGGCGGCGAGCTGCTGGACGCGGCGCTCGACGACCGTCTTCTCGATCTTGAAGTCGGGCACGCCGAAGCGGACGAGCCCGCCGATCGCCTCGTCGCGCTCGAACAGCGTGACCTCGTGGCCGGCCCGGCGCAGCTGCTGCGCGGCCGCCATCCCCGCGGGGCCCGAGCCGACGACGGCGACGGAGCGCCCCGTCTCGCGGCGCGGGGGCTGGGGCGTGACCCAGCCCTCCTCCCAGGCGCGGTTGATGATCGAGTTCTCGATCTGTTTGATCGTCACCGCGTCGCCCTCGCGGATCTCGAGCACGCACGCCGCCTCGCAGGGCGCGGGGCACAGGCGGCCCGTGAACTCGGGGAAGTTGTTCGTCGCGTGCAGCTGGACGATCGCGTCGGCGAAGCGGTCACGGTAGACGAGGTCGTTCCAGTCGGGGATCAGGTTGCCGAGCGGGCAGCCGTTGTGGCAGAACGGGACCCCGCAGTCCATGCAGCGGGCGCCCTGCTCCTGCAGCTCGGGGGTCGGGCGGGTGAGCAGGAACTCGCGGTAGTCGCGCGCCCGCTCGGCGCTGTCCCGGTAGGGGACCCCGTGCCGCTCGATTTTCAGGAAGCCGCCGATCTGGCCCATCAGACGCCCGCCTCCCCGACCGCGTCCAGCGGCCGGCTCGGCGCCCCGCCGTCGGCGCTGACCGGGGGCTCGCCTCCGACGTCCACCGCGCGGGCCTCTTCCTCGGCCCGTTCGCGCAGCACGCGCTTGTAGTCGTGGGGCATCACCTTCACGAACGCGCCCGCCGCGATCAGCTCGGCGAAGCGGGACAGCACGTCGGCGGCGACTGGGCTGCCGGTCCGCGCCTCGTGCTCTTCGACCATCGCCCGCAGCTCGATCTGGTCGGCCTCGGAGAGCTCTTCGAAGCCGACCATGCCCATGTTGCAGCGAGCCGGGAACTCGCCGCGCTCGTCGAGCACGTAGGCGATCCCGCCCGACATCCCGGCCGCGAAGTTCCGGCCGGTCGGGCCGAGGACGACGACGCGGCCGCCGGTCATGTACTCGCAGCCGTGGTCCCCGACGCCCTCGACGACGGTCCAGGCCCCCGAGTTGCGGACCGCGAAGCGCTCGCCCGCGAGGCCGCGGAAGAAGGCCCGCCCTCGGGTCGCGCCGTAGAGGACGGTGTTGCCGACGACGACGTTCTCCTCGGCCTTGAAGTGCTCGCCCATGCCCTCGCGGGGACGGATCGCGAAGACGCCGCCAGAGAGGCCCTTGCCGGCGTAGTCCTGGGCGTCGCCACGCAGCAGGAACGTCACCCCGGGAGCCAGCCAGCCGCCGAAGCTCTGGCCGGCGGAGCCCTCGAACTCGACCTCGATCGAGCCCTCGGGAAGGCCCTCGGCGCCGTGGCGGCGGGCGATGTGGCTTGAGAGGATCCCGCCGACGCAGCGGTTGCGGTTGCGGACCGGCACCTTCAGGCTGACCTTCTCGCCGCGCTCGATCGCGCCCTCGGCGTCGCGCACGAGGTCCCAGTCGAGCGCGTCCTCGAGCACCGGGGGCGGCGCTTCGACGCGGTGGCGGGGCGACTCGTGGTCGAGCTCGACGTGGGTCAGCAGGTGGGTCAGGTCGACGCCGCGGGCCTTCCAGTGGTCGACGGCGCGGCTGACGCCGAGCAGGTCGACGCGGCCGATCGCCTCGTCCAGCGTGCGCAGCCCGAGCGAGGCGAGGATCTCGCGGACTTCCTCGGCGACGAAGAAGAAGAAGTTGACGACGTGCTCGGGGGTGCCCTTGAAGCGCTTGCGCAGCTCGGGGTCCTGGGTGGCGATCCCGACCGGGCAGGTGTTCAGGTGACAGGCGCGCATCATGATGCAGCCGGTCGCGATCAGGGGGGCGGTCGAGAAGCCCATCTCGTCCGCGCCGAGCATCGCGGCGATCACGACGTCGCGGCCGGTCTTCAGCTGCCCGTCGGTCTGCACGACGATCCGCGAGCGCAGGTCGTTGAGCAGCAGCGTCTGCTGGGTCTCGGCGAGGCCGATCTCCCATGGGACACCCGCGGCCTGGATCGAGGACAGCGGCGAGGCGCCGGTGCCGCCGTCGTGGCCGGCGATCAGGACGCGGTCGGCGTTGGCCTTCGAGACGCCGGCCGCGACCGTCCCGACGCCGACCTCGGAGACGAGCTTGACGGACACCTCGGCCTGGGGGTTGCCGCAGCGCAGGTCGTAGATCAGCTGCTTGAGGTCCTCGATCGAGTAGATGTCGTGGTGGGGCGGCGGCGAGATCAGCCCGACGCCGGGGGGCGTGTGGCGGATCGAGCCGATGTACTCGTCGACCTTGTGGCCGGGCAGCTGGCCGCCCTCGCCGGGCTTGGCGCCCTGGGCCATCTTGATCTGCAGCTCGTCGGCGTTGACCAAATAGTGGATCGTCACGCCGAAGCGCCCGGAGGCGACCTGCTTGATCGCCGAGCGGCGGCGGTCGCCGTTGGGGTCGGGGGTGAAGCGGACCGGGTCCTCGCCGCCCTCGCCCGTGTTCGAGCGCCCGCCGAGGCGGTTCATCGCGATCGCGAGCGTCTCGTGCGCCTCGCGGGAGATCGAGCCGAGGCTCATCGCGCCGGTGCAGAAGCGCCGCACGATCTCCTTCGCGGACTCGACCTCCTCGAGCGGGATCGGCTGCCGAGACGATCCGTCCTGCTCGCCGCCGCCGATCTCCAGCAGCCCCCGCAGGGTCGCCTTGCGGGCCGCGTCGTCGTTGACCGCGCGGGCGTACTCGCGGTACTTCTCCATCGCCGCGCTGTCGCGGACGGCCGCGAGCGCCTCGCCGTCGCCGCCGAGCGCCGCCTCGACGTTCCCGTTGGCGGCCCGGACGGCGTGCTGGACGAGGGCGATCGTCTCGGGGTTCCACTGGTGGTGCTCGCCGTCGCGGCGCCAGGCGTAGACGCCCCCGACGGGCAAGAGCGCGTCGCGACTGGCCGGATAGGCCCGCGCGTGGCGCGCGATCGCCTCTTCGGCGAGGACCTCGAGGCCGATCCCGCCGATCCGCGAGGCGGTGCCGGTGAAGTAGGTGTCGATCAGCTCCCGCTCGAGGCCGACGGCCTCGAAGATCTGGGCGCTGCGGTAGGACTGGATCGTCGAGATCCCCATCTTGGAGATCGTCTTCAGGAGGCCTTTGCCGATCGCTTTGACGACGTTCTGGGCGGCCTCCTCGGCGTCGATCTCCTGCACCGATCCGTCCTTGCCGGGACGGACGATCTTCTTCTCGACGACCAGCTCGTCGAGCGTCTCGAGCATCAGGTACGGGTTGATCGCGCTCGCGCCGTAGCCGATCAGGGTCGCGAAGTGGTGGACCTCGCGGGGCTCGCCGGACTCGACGATGATCCCGGCCCGTAGCCGTGTCCCCTCCAACACGAGGTGGTGGTGGACCGCCGCGAGCGCGAGCAGCGAGGGGATCGGCACGCGCCGGGGCCCGAGCAGGCGGTCGTTGAGGATCAGGATGTTGGCGCCTTCCTCGATCGCTTCGCTTGAGGTGCGGCACAGCCGCTCGAGCGCGTCGACCATCCCGGCGGGGCCCTTCTGGACGAGCCACGTGGCGTCGATCGTGCGCGCTTTGTAGACCTCGTGGTTGACGTGGCGGAGCGTCTCTAGCTCGCGGTTGAGCAGGATCGGCTGGTCGAGCAGCAGCTTGTGGGCGTGCTCGGGGGTCTCGTCGAGCAGGTTGCGCTCGTTGCCGAGGGAGGTCGCCAGCGACATCACGATTTCCTCGCGGATCGGGTCGATCGGCGGGTTGGTGACCTGCGCGAAGAGCTGCTTGAAGTAGGAGAAGAGCGGGGGCGCCTGGTCGGAGAGGACCGCCAGGGAGAGGTCGTTGCCCATCGAGCCGATCGGCTCGGCTGCGTCGACGGCCATCGGCGTGAGCAGGATCTTCAGGTCCTCCTGGCTGTAGCCGAAGGCCCGCTGGCGCAGCCGCAGGGGCTGGTCGGAGAGCGTCACTTCACTCGACGGGGGCAGCTCCTTGAAGGGCACCGCGTTGCGCGCGAACCACTCGCCGTAGGGCTGGGCGGTGGCGACCTCGCGCTTGACCTCCTCGTCCTCGACGATCCGGCCGCGCTCGAGGTCGACGAGGAAGAGCTTGCCCGGCTGCAGGCGGCCGAGACGGCGGACCCGCTCGGGCGGGACCTCGAGCAGGCCCGACTCCGAGCCGAGCACGACGTGGCCGTCGGTCGTCTCGACCCAGCGCCCGGGCCGCAGGCCGTTGCGGTCGAGCGTCGCGCCGACGACGCGGCCGTCGGTGAAGGCGACCGAGGCGGGGCCGTCCCAGGGCTCCATCAGGCACGAGTGGAAGGCGTAGAAGCCCTTCAGGTAGTCGGGCAGGTCGTCGCGGTCCCGGTAGGCCTCGGGGATCATCATCATCGCCGCGTGCGGGAGCGAGCGGCCGCCAAGCATCAGCAGCTCGAGGACGTTGTCGAACGTCGCGGAGTCGGAGTTGCCGAGGCCGACGACGGGCAGGATCTTCTTCAGGTCCTCCCCGAACAGCTCCGAGCTGAGCTCGGACTCGCGGGCGCGCATCCAGTTGACGTTGCCCATCACGGTGTTGATCTCGCCGTTGTGGCAGATCACCCGGTAGGGGTGGGCGAGCTCCCAGCTCGGGAAGGTGTTGGTCGAGAAGCGGGAGTGGACGAGCGCCATCGCGCTCTTGCAGCGCTCGTCGCGCAGGTCGGCGTAGAAGGCCGCCAGCTGGTAGCTGATCAGCATCCCCTTGTAGTTGATCGTCCGCGAGGAGCTAGAGGCGATGTAGAGGCCCTCGTGGTTCGCCTTCAGCTCGAAGACGCGCCGGATCACGTACAGCTTTCGCTCGAAGGCGTCCTGGTCGTTGGCCTGCGGGAGCCCCGCCCCGACGAACAGCTGGCGGATGACGGGCCGGCAGGCGCCGGCCACGCGGCCGGTCTGGGTCGGGTCGACGGGCACGTCGCGCCAGCCGATCAGTTCCTGGCCCTCGTCGGTGACGACGTGCTCGAGCATGCTTTCGAGCGCCCGCCGTTCGCCCTCGTCGTTCGGGAGGAAGCACATGAGAACCCCGTACCGGCCCAGCGGGGGCAGCTCGAACGGGGCGACCGCGCGGAACAGCTCGTCGGGCATCTGCATCAGGATCCCGGCGCCGTCGCCGGTCTTCGGGTCGGCGCCGGAGGCGCCGCGGTGCTCGAGGTTCTCGAGCGCCTCGATCGCCCAGCTGACGACCTCGTGGGTCGGCTGGTTGTCAAGCCTGGCGACCATCCCGACGCCGCACGCGTCGTGCTCGAAGCGGGGGTCGTAGAGGCCGACGGCCTTGGGCGGGCGTGTGCTGTGCGTGGACATGTGAGTGCTCGTTGGGGGGCGCCGCCCCCGGGTAGGGGCAGGCGGGCACCTTGAGGCGGAGCCCGAAAGGGTATCAGCGCGGGGCGGGCCGAAATAGGCGTCGGACAGGAATTAATTGGCCTGCCGGCCGTGCCTACACGCGCCCGGGGAGCGGCGCGTCCGGGTCGGAGCGGTCGGTCTCGGCCTCCCCCCAGGAGCACATCCCGCCGCGTCCGGGGCACGTTTCGCAGAGCTCGCGGTGGGGTCTGGGGCTCACGGCGAACGGTTCGGCCCAGTCGGATCGGACCCGCGCGGCCAGCTCGGCCTCGAGGGTGGGGCGCTCGGCGAGGGTGTAGCGCGCGGTCGCGGGCTCGCCGGGGCGCTCGAGGAACCAGTGGACGATCTCCACGACCAGTGCGCCCTCGCGCAGCAGGGCGAGCGCGTAGAGGAGCCGCTGGACGGCGTAGTCGCGGGCCACGATCCCCTCCGGGTCCGTACCGGGCTCGAGCCGGTCGCTCTTGTAGTCGACGACGAGCGTCGTGCCGTCGCGCTCGTCGCAGAGCACGTCGATCACGCCCGTCACGAGCGGCGCCCCCTCGCCGAGGCTGAACGCGAACGGGTGCTCGACGCGCCGCCGGGGAGCGGCCGCGATGCGCGCGGCGAGCGGCCCCGCGAGGGCGCTCGCCAGCAGGGCCGCGATCGCGTCCCCCTCGGCGCGACCGAGCCGCAGGCCGAGCTCGGCGGCGACGGCGCCGACCCGATCGGCGTCGGGGGCCGGCGAGGCGAAGTCGAATGTCTCCAACACGCGGTGGACGAGCGTCCCCCGCTCGCGGGCGCCGAGCCCCTCGCCGGGGCGCGCGCCCGCCGCCCGGCGCTCCTCGGGCATGCGCAGCACGCGTTCGAGGTAGTAGCGGTAGCCGCAGCGCTCGAGCAGGCTCAGCGAGGTGTAGCTGAGCGTTGCCGGGAGTCGGGCCGCGGCCACACTTGTGGCTACGGGGGCAGACCCGCCTCGGACTGGGTCTGCCGGCTCCGGCTCCGGCCGAGCCTCGGCGTCCCCGCGCGGGGGCGGCGCCCCGCCCCCTGCGCCGCCACCAGCCAGGCCCGAACCGGCCTCTCGGGGCGGCGCCCCGCTGACCCCGGGCGGCTCGCGGAGCACGCTTCCGTACCCCGCGGGCGCGCTCAACGTGACGCGGACGGGTGGCGCGGCGCCCCCGCCCTCCCCGCCGCGCGGGAGCGTCATCACGCCCGACCCCTCGGCGAGCGCGTCGAGCAGGCCGGGGCAGAGCGCCGGCCCGAGCCAGCTGATCGGGGGAGCCGTGTCGCCCTCCCTGGGCCAGGAGCCGAAGTCGGCGGTCCCGCTCAGGAGCAGGCGCTCGCGGGCGCGGGTCATCGCGACGTAGAAGACGCGGTTCTCCTCCTGTCGTTCGCGCGCCTGGCGCTCGGCCCGCAGCTCGTCGAACTCGAGCGTCTTGATCCCCTCGCCCTGGCCCGGCCGCCACAGGCGCAGCCCGATCCGCGCCCCGTCGACGAACAGGCGGTCGTCGGGGCTGGGGCGTCGGCGTCCGAGGTCGGCGACGCAGACGACGGGGAACTCGAGGCCCTTGGCGGCGTGGATCGTCATCAGCCGGACGGTGTCGGGCTCGACGTCCTCGACCGGCGCCTCGGGCTCGACCGCGCCGTCGCGTTTGAGGTCTTCTACGTGGTCGACGAAGGCCCGCAGGTCCCGCCCTTCGTCCGCTTCGAAGGCCCGGGCGACCCGCAGCAGCTTGTGGACGTTCGCGAGCCGCCGCTCGGGCCAGTCGAGGGCGAGCACGTGCCGTTCGTAGCCGCTGCGCTCGATCGCGCGCTCGATCAGCTCCGATACGCCCCGCTCCCCCGCCGCCGCGCGCTCGGCCTCGAACCATCCGCAGAAGCGCGCGAGCGCCGCGTGGTCGCTCTCGCCGAGCCCTACCGGCCTCTCGGCGACGAGCTCGAGCGCCGTCTCCCAGACGGTCGCGGGGCGCGAGGCCGAGGCGAGGGCGAGCAGCGCGAGGCCGTCGCGCGAGAGGCCCGCGAGCGGCGAGGCCAGCGTCCCGTAGAGGGCCTCCTCGTCGCGGGTGTTCGCGAGCGTCCGCAGGTAGGAGTGCAGGTCGGTGATCTGCTGGCGCTCCCAGAACGTCCCGACCGTCGCGAGCGTGCGCAGCCCCTGCAGCTGCAGGGCCCGCTCGAAGGTCTCGATGTCGCCGCCCGCGCGCAGCAGGACCGCCACGTCGCCCGCGCGCGCCTCGCCCGCGTCGATCAGCTCGCGGACGCGCTGGGCGAGCAGGCGGGCCTCGGCCTGGCGGGCGAACACCCGCGCGGGCGGGAGGCCCGCCGCGATCTCGCCGGCGCGCGGATGCGAGCGCCAGTCCTCGCCCGAGTCGGTGAGCAGCAGCTCGACCGCGGCGGGGACGCCGCCCCCCGGCTCGGCCTCCTCGCGTCCGTGGACGAGCCCGGCGAAGCTCTCGAAGCGCTGCTCGAAGACGGCGTTGACGACCCCGATCACCTCTCGGGCGCTGCGGAAGTTGCTCCTCAGCGCGAGCGCCCCGCCGCTTCGGGCGAGCTCGGCGCGCCGCTCCTGAAAGAGACGCACGTCGGCGTGGCGGAAGCCGTAGATCGACTGCAGTTCGTCGCCGACCGTGAACAGGTTCCCGCGCTCGAGCGCGCGCAGGATCGCGAGCTGGCGGGGGTTGGTGTCCTGAAACTCGTCGACCATCAGCAGCGCGAAGCTCTCCGCCCAGCTCGTTCGCAGCGCGTCGTTCTCCGCGAGCAGCTCCCCGGCGATCAGCTCGAGGTCGTCGAAGTCGACGGCGTGGCGCTCCGCCTTCAGCCGCTCGTAGTGACCGCCGAACAGGTGCAGCAGCCGGTCGAACAGGGCGAGCGCGGCGACCGCGTCGGCCTCGTCGGGGCCGGCCGCCGGATCGGCGACGCGCAGCGGCAGACGGGGCCGGCGCTGGCCGCGGCTGCGCAGCTCCGCGAAGACCCCCTCGACCATCGCGCGGGCTTTGTCGACGCCGTAGGCGGCGAGCAGGTCCACGGGCGCGCCCTCGCCTCCCGCGAGGAAGTCCGGGAGCGCCGCCTCGTACGCCCGTCGCCGCAGCGACGCCGCCCGCGGGGCGTCGAGGACGGCGAAGTCGGGGTCGAGCCCGGCCGGCAGCGGATGGGCTCGCAGCAGCCGCGCGCAGAAGCCGTGGAAGGTGCCGATGAAGGCGCCCTCGGTGTCGCGCGCGGACTCACGCAGCCCGAGGGCGAGGAGCCGCTCGCGCACGCGCGAGCGCAGCTCGCCGGCGGCGCGCTCGGTGAAGGTGATCGCGAGGATCGCGCCGGGCGCGGTCCCGTCGTCGCGCACGGCCTCGACGAAGCGCTCGACCAGGACGGAGGTCTTGCCGCTGCCCGCCGCGGCGGAGAGCAGCACGTGGCCTTCCCGTGTGGAGACGGCGAGGCGCTGCTCCTCGGTCAGCCGCAGTGGCCGCTCGTCGGTCTCGACCGGATCGAGCGCCGCCGCCAGGTCGATGCTGAGCTGCTCCACGGCTCAGCGCTCGCAGCGGCAGATCGTCGGGTACCGGCAGCCGCTCCCGCCCCATCCGCACGTCTCGGGCCGCGCCTGCAGCGCTCCCCGCGAAGCCTCCCCGGCGGCCTCGCGGGCGGTCTCGAGCACCTCGGCGAGCAGCTCGTCGAGCGCCTCGGGCTCGATCCGGTCGGTACGGACGCAGTCCCCGGCGGCGTCGTGGTCCTCGAGCAGGACACCCCGCGCGCGCAGGTCGCGGCCGCCGAGGGGTTGATAGAGGCCGCCGACGACCCGCAGGCCGAGGAGCTGCTCGACGGCCTGCATGTAGAGACCGACCTGCAGGCTGCGCTGCGCGATCCACTTCTCGCCCGCCGTGGCGCTTTTCGCCTTGTAGTCGATCACGACGGCCTCCCCGCCGGCGCCGACGTCGACCCGGTCGATCCGGCCGCGCATCTTCACGCCCCCGCCGAGGTCGAAGGCGGGCAGCTCGCTGGGCTCGCCGTGGTCCTCCTCGCCGGGGCGGTCGAAGCCGAAGCCGAGCTCGAGCTCGGCGGGCACGAGCGATCCTTCGAGCGACGCGGCGTGCTCGAGGTAGCGCTCGAGGTCGGCGCGCAGGCTGCGGCCGATCGCCGCGGCGCGCTCGGCGTTCGCCGAGATGCGCCCGTCCGGCCCCGCTTCGGCCGCGTCGAGCGCCGCGTGCATCAGCTCGCGCGCGCGGCCGACGTTGGCAGGGGTCAGGCGCGCGGAGCCGTACTCGCGCCGCAGCCCCTCGAGCGTCTCCTTGAGCGCCAGGTGCGCGAGGCCGCCCCGCACGAGTGGCTCGGGCTCGGGTTCGAAGCGCTCGGGCGCGAGCAGCCGCTCGACGAACCACGAGACGGGACAGGAGACCCATTTCTCGAACGACGTGCCCGACCAGACGCGGTCGCGCAGGCGGCCGAGGATCCGCTCGTCGCAGAGCGGGGAGTCGGCGGACGCGGCGGCCCCGGCGGCCACGCGCGCTCCGTCGAGGGCGCCGAGCGCCCGCCGTTCGCGATCCTCGGCGAGTCGCTCCTCGAACAGGTCGCATACGTCGTCGACGAACAGCGAGCGCGAGACGGGGCCGGCGTCGTCGTCGGTCTCGTGCCAGCTGAGGAACAGCCGCTCCTCGGGCCGGGAGACGATCGCGTAGAGCAGATAGCGCTCCGCAGCGAGCAGGTCTTGGCGCTGGGAGAGCAGCAGCCCCGATGCCTCCGCGAGCCGCCCACGCTCGCGCTCTCCGAGCAGCGGCTGCGGCCGCGCGCGCGAGGGGAACACCCCCTCCTGCAGGCCGGCGAGGAACAGCGCCCGCACGCGACGCGCGCGCAGCTGCAGCGGGTCGAGCACGGCGACCAGGCCGGGGCCGGGGAGCTCGCCGCTGTTGACCTCGACCCCCGCCAGGGTCGCGGCGAGCTCGGCGGCGGTCGCCGGGGCGGCGTCGGGGGCGAGTCGGGCCAGCTCGCGCAGCTCCGAGAGCGCGCTGCGCCCCCCGGCGAGAGCACGCGCCTCGTCCATCTCGGCGGCGTCCAGCACCCGCGCCTCGCCTCGCCGCGGCGCGGTGAAGAGGCGCCGCAGCTCCCGGGCGGCCTGCTCGGCGAGGGCCGCCGGCCCGCGGCCCTGAGCGTCGGCGAGCCGGTCGATCGTCTCCAGGGGGAAGCGCCGCTCCTCCCAGCGGGCCCGCGCCTGCTCGACGCTCCGCAGCCCGAGGCGGCGCACGTCGAGCTCGAGCGAGTCGGCCAGACCCGGGCGCTCGAGCCGCCCCGGGGCGCGCAGCCAGACGAGCAGGTCGGCGGGGCCGCCGGGCGCCGGCCCGTCCGGGCCCGGGACGCAGCGCAGCAGCGCGATCAGCGCCCGCCCCGCGCTGGTGTCGCCGAAGGGTCGCTTGACGGGCATCGCGAACGGAATCCCGGCGGCCGTGAAGATCTCCGCGACGAGCGCCGCCGAGCGACCCGGGTGGCGCAGGATCACCGCGATCTCCTCGGCGGGGCACCCACCGTCGAGCAGCCCGGCGACGCGCCCGGCGATCAGCTCGAGCTCGGCGCGTTCGCCGCCTCCCTGCAGCAGCTCGACGGCCGCGCCCGCCTCCACTCGTCCGGCGTCGGCGTCGAACAGCGAGCGCTCGATGTGCGCGAGCGCTCGCCGCGAGCCGGGCGCGTAGTGATCCTCGCGGGCGGGAAGCCGGACGTGCTCGGCCGCGAGCGGCGCCAGCGTCTCGAACGTCCCGGCGCGCCCGGCGAACGCGGTCCGGCCGGCTTCGTAGGCGAGCGAGACGGTGACGGGCGCCTCGACGACCCGCCCGAGCGTCTCGATCGCGTCGAGCTGCAGGGGCGTGAGGTCGTCGAAGCCGTAGAAGAGGACGGGCGTCGAGCCCCACAGCGAGGGCCGCTCGCGCAGCGTGTCGAGCGCGCGCATCGCGCGCTGCTCCTCGTCCATCCGCCCGAGCCGCTGCAGGCGGCGGTGGTACTCGGCGTAGGCGCCCGTCAGGTCGAGCCCGAGCGCGGCCCGCTCGTCCTCGAAGGCCGCGCCGACGGCCCCGGCGAGGCGCTGCGGGGAGACGCGGCCCAGCTGCAGCTCGGCGAACAGCTCGCCGACGGCGCGCAGGACGCCGGGCCCGGAGACCCCCGCGGCGGCGCCGATCAGCCGCTCGCGCGCGAGCGCGCCGAGCACCGGCTCGCGGATCTGCGCGCGCCGGACGAGCTCCTCGACAAGCCCCGCGAAGACGGTCACGCGGACGCCGATCGCCGCCTCGCCGCCGGCGAGCTCGCGCAGGTAGTACTCGACGTCGGCGGCGGTCGGAACGACGAGCAACGGCTCGTGTCGCTGGGCGAGATGGCGCCTCACGGCGTCCATCACGACCTGCGCCTTGCCCGCGTTGGCGGGGCCCGTTACGAGCGCGATGCCCATCGGGCCATCCTGTCGCACCGGCCCGACGCGCCGGCGGAGCGGCTCAGGCGGCGCTGCCGGCTACGGCCGCGGCGTCGGCGGGCGCGCTCTCGGCGGCCGCCGCCGTCTCGCCCTCGGCGTCGGGCGGCTTGGCGCCCTCGCGGGCCCACGGCTCGTCGAACTCGACGCGCCATTTGCCCTCGTCGGTCTGCTGCAGGGCGAGGTGGGCGCGGAAGCTGCGGCCGCTGCGGCCGCGGAACCCGGTCACCGCCTGCGCGGTGTAGCCCTTCTTGATCAGCTCGCGAGCGATCTGGACGGGCAGCGTCTTGCCGGCTTTCGACTTCCAGATCACGAAGCCGCAGCCGGGGTCCTCGCGGGCCCAGCACGAGTAGCCCTTGCGGTTCTCGACGATCTCGTGTCCGCAGACCGGGCACGGGCCGAGGCGCGCGCGGGGGATGCGGACGTCTTTGAGCGTCTCGTCGAGCGTTTTGACGGTCTCGGTCGCGAAGCCGGCGATGTCGCTCATGAACTTCTTGCGCGAGTCCTCGCCGCGCTCGATCTTGCCGAGCCGCTGCTCCCAGCTGCCCGTCAGCCCGGGCGAGGTGAGGGCGTGCTCGCCGAGCAGCCGGATCACGTTCAAGCCCTTCTCGGTGGCGACCAGCGCGCGCCCGTCGCGCTCGAGATAGCCGACCGTGATCAGCCGCTCGATGATCGCCGCGCGGGTCGCGGGCGTGCCGATCCCGGACTCCTTCATCGCCTCGCGCAGCTCGTCGTCGTCGACCAGCTTGCCCGCCGTCTCCATCGCGCCGAGCAGCGAAGCGTCGCTGTAGCGCCGTGGCGGTTTGGTCTCCTTGCTGGCGCTCTCGATCGTGACCGTCAGGACCGGCTCGCCGTCGACCAGCCGCGGGAGCTGCTGGTCGGTCGCCTCGTCCTCCTCGCCCCGCGCCTCCTCGCCTTTGGCGTCGGCCGCGATCTCGTCGTAGACGCCGCGCCAGCCGGGCACGAGCAGGAGCTTGCCGCGGGTTCGGAAGACGTGCTCGGGGTGGGCGGGGGTCCCGTCTCCGACGGTCGTCTCGACGCGGGTGTTCTCGAACACGGCCTCCGGGTGGAAGACGGCGAGGAAGCGGCGCACGGCCATGTCGTAGATGCGCTGGTCGTCGGAGCTCATCTTGTCGACGGGGTGCCCGCCCTCGGAGCGCGTCGGGATGATCGCGTGGTGGTCGGTGACCTTCTCGTCGTTGACGACGCGCGCGAGCGGGAGCACGTCGAGGCCGACGACGTACTCGGCGCCCTTGCGGTACTCGCTCTGCTGCCCGACGAGCTCGGCGATCGGCTTGATCTCCTCGACCATGTCGGTCGTCAGGTAGCGGGAGTTCGTGCGCGGGTAGGTCAGCGCCTTGTGCTCCTCATAGAGGCGCTGCGCGGCCGCGAGCGTCCGTTTCGCGGAGAAGCCGTAGCGGTTGTTGGCCTCGCGCTGGAGGGTCGTGAGGTCGTAGAGCATCGGCGCTTTCTCGCGCTGCTCTTTCTTCTCGAGCTTGGTGATCGTGCCGATCTGGTCCCGGCAGGCGGCGACGATCGCCTCGGCCTCGGCCTCGGTGCCGAGGCGGGGCCCTTTGGTGTTGCCAGGGCTGCCGGGCGGGGCCTGGTAGTGACCGAGATAGGTCCGCTCGCCCCCGCCGCCGTCGGGCAGGGGGTGCTCGGCGCGGAAGGTCGCGTCGACGAGCCAGTACGGCTCGGGCTTGAAGGCTTTGATCTCCTCCTCGCGCCGGGCGACGATCGCGAGCGTCGGTGTCTGCACGCGGCCCAGCGAGACGGCGCCGTCGAAGGAGCTGCGCAGCCGGATCGTGGCGGCGCGGGTCGCGTTCATGCCGACGATCCAGTCGGCCTCCGAGCGCGAGCGGGCTGCCTCCTCGAGGCGCTCGAACTCCTCGGAGGGCCGCAACGACTCCAACGCGGCGCGCATCGCCGCGTTGGTCATCGAGTTCAGCCAGAGACGTTTGACGGGCTTCTTCGCTTTCGCCTTCTCATAGAGGTAGGCGAAGATCAGCTCGCCCTCGCGGCCGGCGTCGCAGGCGTTTACGACCTCCCCCACGTCCTCACGGCCGAGCTGCTTGGTGACCGCCGACATCTGCTTGCGGGAGCGCTCGTCGCGGACGATCAGTTTGAAGCGGTCCGGGACGATCGGCAGGTCGGCCATGCGCCAGCTCTTGTATTTCGCGTCGTAGGCTTCGGGCTCGGCGAGCTGGACGAGGTGGCCGACGGCCCACGTGATCACGTGGTCGGGGCCCTCGAGGAAGCCCTCGTTCTTCTTGAACGGACCCGGCAGCACGCGCGCAAGGTCCTGCCCGACGGACGGCTTCTCGGCGACGAGCAGGGTCTTCGACATGGCGGTCAGCGTAGCGGCTGCCCTCGGAGGGAAGACCGGCCGGCCCGACAGGGCGCGCCGCGCCGGGCCCCCTATCCGCCGACGGGCGCGCGAGGGTTGCCGCCCCAGAAGACCTGCGTGCCGAGCATTCCGATCAGCGTCACGAGCACGAGGTTGAGCACCATCGACTTGGCGGTCGCCCGTCCCACGCCGACAGGGCCGCCGCTTGCGGTGTAGCCGTAGTAACAGCCGACGAGCACGATCGCGGTCGCCATCGTCATCCCCTTGATCAGGCTGAACAGCATGTCGGTGGGATTCTGGAACTGCCAGAAGATCAGCAGATAGCCGCCGGAGGACGTGTAGCCGACCTGCTTGACGACCGCGATGTAGGAGGCGGCGTACGCGACCCCGACCGAGCCGACGTACATGAAGGGAAGGACGATCCAGGCGGCGAGCAGCCGCGTCGCGCACAGGAACGTCCCCGAGCTGATGCCCATCACCTCCAGGGCGTCGATCTCCTCGGAGATCCGCATCGCGCCCAGCTCGGCGACGATCCCCGTGCCGACCTTCGCGGACATCATGTAGCCGAACGCGTACGGGATCGCCTCGCGCAGGTTGCACCAGGCAGCGAACAGGCCCGCGTAGCTCGGCGCGCCTTGAGACTGCGAGAAGTAAGCGCCCTCGATGCCGCACGTGTTCAGGCCGGTGATGAACACGAGGCCCCAGATCACGAGCGTCGAGTAGACGATCAGGATCCCCGCCTGACGGAGCGTCTCGCCGAAGAAGCGGAAGACGCGCATGCTCCACACGTCCGCCACGACTCCGCCCATGAAACGGGCCATCTCGCCGGTCGCCTCCAGCCACCCGCGCGGCATCGCGAGCAGCTCGTTCATTTGATGATGAGGATCTGCGGGTGGGTGGCTAGCAGCGTCTGCGTGAAGACGTAGTTGAACGCCCCGAAGGCGAGGAACGAGATCACGACGGCTTCGTTGACGGCGCGGCCGACGCCCTCGGCTCCTCCCGATGCCGACATGCCCTTGTAACAGCAGACGATCGCGATGATCGCGCCGAACATCGAGCACTTCAGCACCGAGCCCCACAGGTCCGTGACGGATGCGTTGGCGAACAACGTCGACCAGAACGGGCCGAGCCGCCCGCCGCCGAGCAGCTCGGCGAACACGCCGCCGAAGATCCCGAACAGCAGCGCGTATATGTCGAACAGGCAGGTCGCGAGCATCAGCGCCAGGAAACGCGGCACGACGAGGTTCTTGACTGGGTCCACGCCCAGCACCTGGAGAGCGTCGAGCTCCTCGCGCACCTTGCGCGCGCCGAGGTCGGCGGTGATCGCGGTCCCCGCCACGCCGGCGATCACGATCGACGTGATCAGCGGCCCGATTTCGCGAATTGAGGCCAGCACGAAGAACCCGCCGAGACGATCGAGTGCGCCGACGATCGTCAGGAAGTCGGTCGCCTGCAGCCCGGCCGCCCCGTAGCTGATCGCGACTGTCGTGATCATCAGCGGGAACCACACGAGCCGCAGGACGAACAGGAACTGGGAGACGAACTCGCCGCCGTACGGGTAGGGCGGACGCAGGGCGGACCAGATCGTCCTGCCCGTCAGGAGCATCATGTCTCCGAGCTCTTCCAGCTGCCGCTGGACGCCGCCCAGCAACCTCGAACCCGTGGCTCCGAACGATCTCGGGGCAAGGTTCGGAGCAACGCTCGTGCTTCGCGCCATTCTGCCACTCTAATAGTTGACTAGCACACTGTAAAGTGGCCGCGTAACTCGCTACCGTCTCCCTATGGTCAAGCGGAGCCGGCCCGAGCCCGACGCGGATGCGACCGGCATCTACGTCGACCGCGACGCCGAGGTACCCCTGGGGGTCCAGCTCGCGTGGGCGCTGCGCTCGCGGATCGGCGAGGGGCGCCTGCCCGCCGGACAGCGCCTGCCCGCGCTGCGCGAGCTGGCCGAGTCGGTCGGGGTGAACCTCAACACGGTGCGCGCGGTCTATCAGCGACTCGAGCAGGAGGGGCTCGTGCAGAGCCGGCAGGGCAGCGGGACGTTCGTCGCGACGGCGCCCGGCCTCAGGACGCCGGCCGCGGAGATCGCCGCGGGCGCGGCGCGCGAGGCGCTCGAGCAGGGGGTGAGCCCGCGTGAGGTGGCGGCGGCGCTCTACGTCACCGAGCCGACACCCACGACCGCGACCGCGACCGCGACCGACCCGGACTCCGACCGCCGCGAGGCGCTGCGCGGCGAGATCCGCTCGCTCGAGCGCGTCCTCAGCGGCCTGCAGGCGGCGAACCCCGGAGTGCGCGTGCCCGTCGCGGCGCCGCGACGCCGCAGCGGCCCCATGCTGCTCTCAGCCGCGGAGCTCGAAGACGTCCGGGCGCAGCTCGTCGGGAAGCTGACGGCGCTCCAGAAGGCGATCGACTCGGATCAGCGGGACGCCGACGGGACGCCCCCCGAGGCTCCCGTCAAGGCTGCCGTGAAGAAGACGGCCGCGACGGCGCCCAAGCAGGGGCCCCGCCGCCGGGGCCCGAGCTCGCCTCCCCGACCTGCCACCGCCTAGCTCCGCGGTCTCACCCGGCCGCGCACGGGCCCGTTTCGACGGTGCCGCGGCGGCCGCCGTCGGCCCTGCGCAGCACTTCGGCGACGGTCTCGTCGGCTACGCCGTAGCCCCCGTGCTCGCCGCCCCCGACCGTCGCGGCGAACACCGTCGTGAGCACGTGCCCGGCGTCGTCGACGAGCGGCCCACCCGAGTTCCCCGGCCGCACGAGCCCGCGCAGGGGCGTCAGCAGGCGTTGCACCGGGCCCTGTCCGTAGGCGTTCTGGGTGAGCACCGTCTGCGTGCGGCCGATACGCCCCGGCTGGACGTCGAAGGGCCCGTTCTCCGGGTAGCCGAGGATCGCGCCGCCGGTGCCGGACGCCTGCGAGGAGGCGAACGCCAGCGACGGCAGCCCCAGTCCCGGAACGTCGAGCAGGGCGATGTCGTCGTGCGGGTCGAAGGCGATCGGCCGCGCCTCGAGCTGATCGCCGCGCCCGTCGATCTGGACCCGCGTGTCCGTCTCGCCCGCCACGACGTGGGCGTTCGTGACGACGACGTCCGGTTCGGCCACCCAGCCCGAGCCCTCGATCGCGAGTCCGCAAGCGGTGCCGAGGACCCGCACGACCGAGCCGGAGGCCCGCCGCACGCCCGGCAGGCGGGCTACCCCCGGCGGGGGCGCCGCGACGTCCGGGGAGGGGCCGGTGATCGAGGGCAGCGGGTCCAGGCGCGCGAGCGCGTCGAGGATCGGCCCGGAGGGCGGCAGGATGGCGTTCAGCTCGCGCAGGATCGCCGAGCGCTGGATGTCGGCGCGGAGCTGGCGCGTCCCGGGCGTCTGCCCGGCGACGGCGGCGGCGACCCACACCACCCCGAATGCCATCGCCGCTCCGAGCACCGCGCCGAGGGCTCCGTCGAGCATCCCGAGGCCCGGCAGGACGAGCGTGCGCCGGAGCCGGAAGCCGAGGCCCTCGAGGCCGCTCGCGAGGATCGCTCCCCCGAGCACCGCCCCGATCAGGCCGAACGCCGGCGCGTAGGGCGAGGCGGAGCCCTTGGGGAGCACCAGCGGCGCGAGGCGCGTGCCGAGAAACGCGCCGGCGAGGAATCCCGCGAAGGAGAGGGCCCCGACGAGGAAACCCTGACGGAACCCGAAAAAGGCGAGGACCGCCGCGAACGCGACAATAAGCCAATCGAGCCCGGTCACCAGCATGTTCTACAAGCTCCTTGACTGACACCCAGCGCCAACGACTGCGCCGCGCGAGGCCCGTCCTCGCGCTCGCCACCGTGTCCTTCCTCGTCGGCCTGATCGTGGGCGCCAACCACGGAGCCTCCCCGTCGGTCGCCCTCGCGTCCCGGTTCGTGCAGGCGTGGAGCAAGGCGGACTACGCCTCGATGTACGCCGAGATCTCCCCCTCGGCACAGCGCGCCGTCTCGCCGAGCGCCTTCGCCGGCGACTACGAAGCGGACCTGCGCACGGCGACGGCCGAGCGGCGCAGCGTCGCGGGCCGGGCCCGCTCGCTCGGCTCCGGCCGGGTCGCGGTGCCCGTGCGCGTTCGGACGCGCCTGTGGGGAACCCTCTCGCTGACCTACGAAGTCAGGACGGTCGAAGTCGAAGGCTCAGAGCGGGTGGCCTGGACTCGCTCGGCGGCGTTCCCGGGCGTGCCGGCGGGACAGACCCTCACGCGCCGCACGACGTTGCCGCGGCGCGCCACCCTGCTCGCGCGGGACGGCAGCATGCTCGCCGAAAGCCCGCCCGAAGGCCAGAGCGGATCCCGCGCGACGCCGCTCGGGGAAGTCGGGCGCGCGGTCGTCGGGGAAGTCGGGACGATCCCCGACTCGCGGCGCCACGAACTGGAAGCCGAAGGCGTCCCTCCAGAAGCAGAGGTCGGGGTCAGCGGGCTCGAGCGGGCGCTCGACGACCGGCTCCGCGGTACTCCGGGAGGAGAGCTCCTCGCCGGCCCGCAGGCGCTCGCCTCGCGGTCCCCGAAGCCCGCGCGGGCCGTCCGCTCTACCGTCTCCCCCGCCGTCCAGCAGGCCGCGGTCACGGCGCTCGGCGGGCAGCTCGGCGGCGTCGTCGCGATGAAGCCGGGCACCGGCGAGATCCTGGCCGTCGCCGGGATCGGCCTCGAAGGCCTCCAGCCGCCCGGCTCGACGTTCAAGATCGTCACCCTCTCCGGGGCGCTCTCCGCCCACCTCGCGACGCCCCACAGCGTGTTCCCCTACGCGACCTACGCGACGCTCGACGGGGTGAAGCTCAACAACGCGAACGGCGAGGACTGCGGGGGCTCGCTCGAACTCGCCTTCGCCGCCTCGTGCAACTCGGTCTTCACCCCCCTCGGGGTGAAGCTCGGCGCGGCGCGGCTGGTGGCGATGGCCGAAAAGTTCGGCTTCAACCACGACCCCGGGCTGCCGGGCGCGGCGCGCAGCACCCTCCCCGCGGCCTCCTCGATCCAGGGCGAACTCGACGTCGGCTCGACCGCGATCGGCCAGGGCGAGGTGCTCGCCACGCCGCTTCAGATGCTGATCGTCGGGGCCACGATCGCCGACGGCGGGCGCCGGCCCGCGCCGAGCTTCGTGATGGGCTCGCAACAGCACGCAACCCGGGCGGTGAGCGCGTCGGTGGCCCGCACGGTGCGCCACATGATGACCGAGGTCGTGCGCGAGGGAACCGGCACTTCGGCCGCGATCCCCGGCGTCGTGGTCGCGGGCAAGACGGGGACGGCGGAACTCAAGTCGGCCTGCACCTCCGGCGAAGAAGACGAAGCGCACGAATCCGAACAGAGCGAAACCTCGAACGGCGAAGGCTGCCAGGGGGGCGAAAGCAACGCCAGCAACACCGACGCCTGGTTCACCGCCTTCGCCCCCGCGATCCACCCGAAGATCGCGGTGGCGGTGATGCTCGTCAAAGACGGCGCGGGCGGCGACACGGCCGCCCCGGTGGCGCGACAGGTGCTCGAAACCGGGTTGAAGTGATGAGGCGCACCGTCGTCACGGCGTCTCGCGCGCGCGACGAAGGGACGCCGTCACCCCTCGCCCCGCTCGCTCCACCCCGCCGCGCCCGCAGCCACTCACGGCCCCCGGACACCTCAGCGCGGTCGTTCCACCCCACCGCGCCCGCAGCCACTCGCAGCGCCCACGGGACACCTCAACGCCCTCGTTCCACCCCGCCGCCGCTCGCAACCCGCCCTCTCAAACCCGCTTGGCACGCTGCTACGCCCAAGGGCGCGGAGGCGCGGGGGTTTTTGTCGCCCCCGACGCGCGAGCCGCGGGCGGCGCGAAGAACCTCCGCGCCGGAGCGGCGGCCGGCGACAAAAACCCCCGCGCCGGAGCTATACGTCGAGCTCCGCCGAAGCGGATTCTGCGAGGTCTTCGGGGTTCGTGATCTTCAGCTCGAGCGGGCGGTTGTCGAGCGACTGCACTTTGATCTTGTAGAGCAGCAGCGAGCCCTGCGTGGGACCGGAGTTCGCGGTCGTGTCGGGCGGCGGTAGCTGGCTTTTCGGCGCGACGATGCCGCCTCGGTAGGCGTAGGCGTTGACGCTGCCGGGGACGATCGGGGCGTAGGTGTTCCCCTGCGTGTCGCTGATCGTCATCGTTTCGGTCGCGCGCCGAGCCTGGTCGCCGTTGTTGTAGACCTGCACGGAGACCATGAACCACTCCTGACCCGGTTCGAGCTTGCTTTCGGCGGCGCCGAGGCCCTGCAGGTAGGCCGCGTCCTCCTCGTTGGTCGGGTTCAGCTCGCGCGAGAGCTGAACCTCGTAGACGAGCGGCCCGACGTCCAGGTACGGGGCGTTCGCGCCGGACTCGCCGGCGTAGGTCCCGGTGGTCACCTTGGTGTGGGAGTCGCCGCACGCGCCCAGCGCGACGGCCGCCGCCACGACGGCGACGCCGGAGAGGAGCTTGCGCGGAAGGCTGCTCATGCGCGCGGCAGTCTACCCACCGGCGACGGTGACGCGCCTTCCACGCGCCGCCTCGCTCTCGCGAGGAGAGCCGCCCTCCTCGAGGATCGCCCGCAACCGCTGCATCGCCTTGCGGCCCTTGCGCCGCATGTAGCCGCGCGCTCCGAGCCCCTCCATGAGGCGGTCAGCGAGCGTGGCGGGGGCGGTCTGAAGCGTGAACGTGACGCGGGTCGCGCCGCCCGCGACGGGGTCCAGCTCGTACACGCCGACGGTGCGGATCCGGTTCGCCTTGCCGGTGCGGCCGTGCTCGACGATCCGGTGGGGGCGCTCGACCTCGGCGAACGTAACGTCGGCCCAGCTGTAGCGGTTGCCCGGCACCTCGACCTTGAAGCGGGCCCCCGCGCCGCGGCCGACGGAGTCGATCCGCGTCAGGTGCCAGTCGACGAGGTAGTGGTCGGTGAACTCCGCGTGGTTGGCGATGTCCTGCAGGTAGTCGAAGACCCTCTCGCGGGGGGCGGAGATGACTGTCGAGACGGTGACGGGGTTCACTGCGCCCGGGAGTCTAGTCGCCGCGCCCCCGCGGGCGGGGGCGGCGTCAGAGCGCCCGGGCGGTGAGACGGACGGTCTGCCCGTGCTCGCAGTGGCGCACGATCTCGCTCGCGACCGGGGGCTCGCGGCGCAGCTGGCGGCACAGCTCGCACACGACTTCCGTCGCGCGGGAGGACTCGTACAGGTGGACGTGCTCGCCCGTGAGCGGCGTGCGGCCGCAGTCCGCGCAGTTGCTGCGATCGGCCTCGAGCTCGTCGAGGCTCCGCGAGAACAGGTGCCGCTCGAGCCGCTCGAAGTCTTCCGCCACGCTTGCCATGTGCTCGGTTTCGCCGTCCGGCGCGACGTTCCTTCCCGTGGGCGCGGGCGCCCACGGCGGCTGCGTTTCGCCCGCCGGGCGGGCGGGTAGACGCCGAGTTGGAGAGGCGCCCGAACCGGCTTGCGATGCCCGGCCTGATTCGAGTAATTGGGACTTCGACCCCGGGTGGCCCAGGAATTGTTATGATCGCAAGCAGTTTCCTCCGGCGAGGGAGCGCCCCTTTGGCAGCGCATCTACAGAGGGAGGAGCAGTCCATGGAGTCACTTACCGCGGGCACGATCGCGGGCTCAGGCTCGTTCCGCTGCCAGCACTGCGGGTACGCGCTCACCCTCGACGGCACCGAAGCGCTGCAGGCCTGCCCGAGCTGCGGCGGCCAGGAGTTCCTGCGGGCGTCCTTGTTCAGCACCGAGCGGATCGCCCCGGGCGTAGAGGAGAACCCGACCCATGCCGCGTTGGTCGCGCCGGTCGCGGCCGACCGCGGCGCCCGGCTGGCGGAGACGCGCGCCGGGGTCGAGATGCCCGGCGACTACCTCCTCTACGAGGAGAGCGACGAGATCTACACGGTCCCCCTGACGCGCGAGTGGACCCGGATCGGCCGCAGCCTCGCGGCCGACGTGCGCTTCGACGACCCGACGGTCTCGCGACGCCACGCGCTGATCGTCCAGCACCCCGACGGGGTGCGGCTGCTCGACGACCGCAGCCTCAACGGCGTGTTCGTGAACGGCGAGCGGATCGACGGCCGGCTCCTGCAGGACGGCGACGAGATCATCGTCGGGCGCTACAGGCTGCGCTTCGCGCACGTTCCGGCGGGCGCCGCCGTCGGCTCCGCGGCCGGCGATTCGGGCCGCTCGGACGCCTGAGGGCAAGCCGCTCGAGCCGCCCGGGCGGCGATCCGGCCACCGGACGTCACGCGGCGAGCGCGGCAGCGTAGTATCGGGCGCAATGGCGCAGACGATCGCGGTCCTATCCCAGAAGGGCGGTACGGGCAAGACCACGACGGTCCGAACGCTGACCGACGTGCTCCGCCGGGCCGGCCTGAAGACGCTCGCGGTGGACCTCGACCCGCAGGGCAACCTGTCCGACTACTTCGACCTGCCGACCGACGCCGAGCCGACGATCGCCGACGTCCTCTCCGGCCGCTCGGCCCTCGACGAGGCGATCCTCTCGGACATCGTCCCCGCCAACCTCAGCCTCGCCGAGGCCGAGTTGATGCTCGGCGGCAAGATGGGCCGCGAGCTGACCCTGCGGCGCGCGCTCGCGAAGGCCGGCGCCGACTACGACCTGATCCTGATCGACTGCCCGCCCTCGCTCGGCCTGCTCACGATCAACGCGCTGGTCGCGGCCGACTACGCCCTGATCACCGCCGAGGCCCAGTACTTCGCCCTGCAGGGCGTCGAGCAGGCGATGGAGGTCGTCGAGCTGGCCCGCGATTCGCTGAACCCCGATCTGAAGCTGCTCGGCGTGCTGCTGAACCTGGCCGACATGCGCACCGTCCACTCGCGTGAGGCGCTCGTCTCGCTGCGCGAGCGCTTCGAGGACGACGTCTTCCAGACGGTCATCCGCTCCTCGATCGCCTACGCCGAATCGGCCGAGCGCGCCCGCTCGATCCTCGATCACAGGCCCGACCTCGGCGCCGACTACATGGCTCTCGCGGGCGAGCTGCTCGACCGCCTCGGCGGCCTCGACGGCGCCGGCGAGCGGCTGCGCCGGCTGGTCCGCGAGTCCGCGGCCTGAGCGAAGCGGCCGCCCGAGCGGCCGGCGGCTCTACAGGTCCTCGACGTAGGCCCCCTGGGGCTCGAAGGTCGTCCGCAGCACTGTCGCCCAGCCCTCGGTCTCGCCCGCCAGCGCCTCGGCGACCGCGCCGGTCTGCTCGTAGAAGCACCACACCAGGACGGTCGGGCCGGCGCCCGAGATCGTCGCGCCGAGCGCCCCGAGCTCGCGCGCCCGCCCGGCCAGCTCCATCGAGCGCGGGAACAGGTGCGCGCGGTGGGGCTGGTGGAGGCGGTCCTGCAGGCCGCGGGCGAGCAGGTCCCAGTCGCCCCGCGCGAGGCCGAGCGTCAGCAGCGTCCCGTGGGCGACGTTGAAGACCGCGTCGGCCATCGGCACCTGCGCGGGCAGCGCCGCTCGCGCGGCGCGGGTGCGGACGGCCTGCTCGGGCACCACCGCGAGCGCCTCCAGGCCGGTCGGCGGCTCGAACCGCGTCGCCTCGCCGTCGGCGCAGATCACGAAGCCGCCGAGCAGGGCCGCCGCGACGTTGTCGGGATGGCCCTCGACGTCGGTCGCGAGCGCGAGCAGGTCGGCGTCGAGCTCGAAGATGTGGTCGGCCGCCGTCAGCCCCGCGACGATCGCCGCCGCGCTCGAGCCGAGCCCACCCGAGAGGGGGATCTCGGAGGAGATTCGGAACGTGAA
>Ga0134125_10000961_pt1 | contig 36751 bp, 30 predicted proteins | sample KB31751_FD_96464 | JGI IMG/M metagenome (GOLD analysis project Ga0134125, IMG submission 96464) | Terrestrial soil microbial communities with excess Nitrogen fertilizer from Kellogg Biological Station, Michigan, USA - KB3-175-1 | ecosystem: Environmental > Terrestrial > Soil > Unclassified ...
ATCCGCTTCGCCACCTGAAACGAACTCCAGCAATTGCTGCCGGCGTAGATAGCAATCAAGCCCAGCCACAAACTATGCCAGTAGACAGCGAGGGCAAGAAATCCCGCAACGCCGAAGAACCCGATCGCCGAAGCCGTCATCAGGCTCTTGCCCCGGCCCATCACAAACCACAACAGACTCCGCAGAATCTGTCCGCCATCCAGCGGATACACCGGCATGATGTTGAACACCAGCAGCACCAGGTTGATCAGGTAGACGTCATGCAGCAGCGTGTGAACGTCCGTCGTCGCATAGGGCCAGGCTGCGGGCCGTGTCGCCACATTGGCGATATACAGCACCGGAGCCAGCGCCACGTTCACCAGGGGGCCTGCGGCAATCGCCCACAGCGTCGCGCCCGGCCTCTGCGGCGGATCGACGTACGCCACGCCGCCCAGTGGCCACAACATAATGCGGTCCGCGCGGCCGCCCACCGACCGGGTCGCGAACGCATGGCCGAACTCATGGATCAGCACAATCGCAAACAGCGCCAGATATTCCGCGATGTTCCACGCCAGCGAGGTGTAAGCGGCGCGCTGCACCTGTATCTCATAGACAGCCGCGAGGAACCACCACCAGCTCAGATAAACCTGGATCCCCGCCACGCGAAACAACTTGATCGGCTTCATGCCCCAAGCCTACCGCAGCCTCGACTCTTGTTCGCTGTCATTCTGAGCCGTAGGCGAAGAATCCCCGCATTTAAGTCGGCCGAATCAATTTGAAAGCAGCCGTCATCCGGAGGCCGCGCACCGGCCGAAGTCGAGGGACCCCCCGCATTTGGCCTTTGCTATGGAACCGCTTTCAAGCTTTGGGGATGTTCCTTCAGCCTCACCCTCACATACACGCTCACTCCCCACGGCCTCTTCCCATATACCGCGGAGATCGCGCTCAAATCATCCGCCGTGTACGCCGTCGCATTCGCGCCGATGCCGACATCCGCATCACGCCAGCGGCCAACCTCGCGCGTATAGCCGCCGGTAAACGCCGTTACGTCGATCCACCTTGGCAGTGCCGAACCCTGCGCGGCAAACAGTTCATCGCGCTGCGACCACTCCATGCGGCCCGTGACGTAATTCTTCTTGCCCACCGGGGTCACGCCCTCCACCGTCACCGCATTCACCGCATATCCGCTACGCGCGCCGACGCGCGTTTTATAATCGCGACCCCAGATCACGCTCGCCGCCCGCTCGCCCTTGGCATACTCCACTGACGCCGTCGTGCGTTCCTCATCGCCCGCCTCCAGCGCCTCCGGATGCTTGAGCCTTCCGGTCGACATCTGCGCCATCCAATCCTTCGCCGGCAGCCACGTCAGCCGCGCACTCCATGAATCCATCGCGCCGAAGCCCACCGTCCATCGGTTCTCGCCCGGCTCACGCCCATAAAATCCGCTCACCTCGACATTCACCTTGCTCCACGCCACCTCCGCGGTCGCCACATTGTCTGCAATGTGGGTCGAATCCTCGTAGTGGTGCGCCAGCGTCGCCTGCGGCAGCTCCGCCGCGCTCGCACGGTGCGGATACGCCGTCGGCCCCAGCGCCGGATCGCCCACCGGCGCATAGTAGAAATTGACCAATGCGCCGTCCGTCCGGTGCGCATACTGCGCGCCAACCTCCATTACCAGGTTGTGCGGATGCTGCCCATCTTCAATCGCTTGCCCGTACGCCGTCTCACCCACCTGGAACAGCTCCGGATAACGGCGATCAGTAATGGTTGCTGGTTCCAGGCTCAGCATCATCCGCAGTTCGACCGCGCCACCGCCCAGCGTATGCTCCGCGCTCAACATCCCCCAATTCGTCGAGTAGAACTTGTCCCCGCCGCGCTCGATCTCGCCCAATGGCGTCTTCTCATGGCTCTGCTGCACGTCGGTCACGAACGCCTGCGCCATCCACCCAAGCTGCCACGCACCCGAGCGCGTCATCACCATCGGCATCGCCCAGCCGCGCGGCTGCACACTGGTGCCCGACGACTCCTGCATCAGCAGCTTCGCCGCCGGATCTTGAGGCTTGGACATTCCCGGCATATCGCCCATATCCATATCGCCCATGTCGTCCATCTGCTGCTGACCAGGCTGCATGGATGGCTTACTCTGCCCGGAGTCCTGCTGCGCCTCCATCGCCGGGGACACCCGCATCTGCGCCGCTGCGGGCACTCCCATCCGCAATACTGCAAGCATCGCAATCCCCAAATGTGCCCGGCGCATGCGAGAAGTCTCCCAGAATCCCCATCTGGAATCCAGTCGCATCACCCGCTTCGCCGATGTCCATCTCCCTCAACGGCTCCCGCAGGTTCGGCGATCGCCTTCTCGATCTCGGAGTTCATCTCCCCGCCGATCAGCATCGCCGCATTCGACAGATACAGCCACAGCAGGAGCATCACCGCGCTGTTCAAATGACCGTAACTGCGGGAATAATCATTGAACCGGCCGAAGTAGAGGCGTGCGCCCGCGGCAGCGGCCAACCACAAAATCAGCGCGCACACCGCGCCCGGAGTGCTCCATTTCCAGCGAGCGTTGCGCAGGTTCGGGGCAAAGCGATACAGCACTGCAAAAGCGAGCAGCAGGGCCACCGCCAGAATGGCCCACTCCGCGCCACGCAATGCAATCGCCGCAGCATCGAGCTTCCCGCGCAGAACGCGGCCCAGCAGGATCAGCAGCAGCGCGACGATCGCGGTGACCGCCAGCGTGACCGCCAGCAGAAACACCGTGACGCCAAGCCGCAGCTTGGGGCGGTCTTCTTTCACCTCATACGCCGTATTCAGCCCGAAGATCATTGCCCAGGTCGCGTTCAACGTCGCCCACGTCGCGCCCGCCAGCACCGGCAACACCGGCACATGCGAATCGGCGTGCTGGCTCAGCTCCTCCATCATGGCCTGGAAGAGCTGCGACACCTGGTTGGGAAGCACCTGATTGGACATATCGCGGATGGCGCTCTTCATAGGCCCATCGAGATATGGAACCCGGGCGGTCACGCTGAAGAAAACCAGCAGCAGCGGAAAGATCGCAATGAAGTGATAGAACGCCATGCGCCCCGCCTGGCCGAACACTTCATCCTGCCACGACTCGCGTGCGGTGCGGCGCAGCAGGTCCCGCAGCGAGAGCCCGCCAAGTGTCCAAAGATGATGAGTTGACCGTGCCATACGCGGCGTACCACTTTGCTGAGATGCCGGTGCTCGCTTTCGGGCCGACTTGCCGGAACCGGGAGTTCATCCACGCCATGCCGCTGCTCTATTCCGCGGCCGGTATCCGGGATGCTCGGTACACTTTCCAGGCGCCCGCTCGATCCGGATGCTCCGGATATATCGAGACTTTTAATTTCCGCTGGGGACCGCTCTGGCTTCATGCTGGAAGAAAGGAACACGATGCGAAAAGGGTTCACGAGAAAGCCGCAACAGGACGAACCTGCGGCACAAGTCAAAAACTATATAACCCCCAGTGGGCTGCAGCGCTTGAAGGATGAGCATCGGTTTCTGCTCACCAGGGAGCGCCCCGCCGTGGTGGTGGTTGTGGCGTGGGCTGCCGGCAATGGCGACCGCAGTGAAAACGCCGACTATCAATACGGCAAACGGCGGCTGCGGCAAATCGATGGGCGCATTCGCTTCCTTGCAAAGCGGATCGAAGCCGCGGAAGTGGTAGACCCCGAGACTCCCAGGCCACGGCAGGCGCAGACACGGGCATTCTTCGGCGCGACCGTACGATATGCCAATGCCGCGGGCGCGGAGCGGGTGGTGAGCATCGTTGGCGTCGATGAGGTCGATCTCGATCGCAATCACGTCAGCTGGATGTCACCCCTGGCGCGCGCGCTGATGAGGTCGGCAGCCGGTGATACCGTGGTGCTCAGGACACCAGGCGGAATAGAACATTTGACGCTGCTGGAAGTACGCTACGAGCGCATCCCTGTGGAACCGTTCCGTGAACCAGCCGGGACCGAAGTCACTGCAAAGGAACTCCGTAACCCATCATCCGAAAATTGACTCCGCACGCCGCTCAGTTTCCCTATTGCCGCAATCCGCTCAGTGACCGAGTAGAAAATCGTCCAGCGGCGGAAACGTTAGCAGCAGCCCCAGAGCCAGCAATACGAACGCCACAAAACTCACCTTGCCAAAAGCGACCTGTTTCGCTCTCCACTGTCTCGCGAGCACTGCCCATGCGAGGAGCCACGCGGCAATGGCAATTGTAGTTACACCGGAGAGCGGCCCGGTCGGGTTGTAGATGTTCAACAAAGAAGCGATTCGCTTTGACCCGTCGCTGGCCAGTGAGAGCGTGCCCAGAACGAGACAGCCCACCCCACACGCGAGCAAGGCCGCTGCTACCGGTCCATCGGGATGTGTTGCAGTGCTCGGATTCTGCTCGCTCATCGTCCGGCCCTCATCAGTTGCACCGCCTTCCCCCCTTGGACGGGCGCTGCTTTGTCGATCATCGCGCCCAGCCCGCCAGCGATGCCAGCCGCCAGGAACGCCGCAGCCGCGAATGCCATCACGGAGTTGCGCACGCGGCAAGACGCATTCCAGGCGCCACGGTGTTTCGTCATTACGAATGCGACCATCGTGGCAGCCATCGGCGCGATCCACGCAACGTACTCTTTCCACTCCATCCCCAGTGCATGCCAACCGGCGGTGTTGGGGTTCGATAGAAGTAACGCCTTGGGGTAAAGAGTTAAGTCCGCGCCATGAGGAGCAATGGCTCGATACCACGGGTAAATGACGTACGCGCCACTCAGCACCGCCGCCCAGCCGCAGCCAGCCATCGCCACAAAATAGACCTTCTGCCAGGTGGGCACTGGAGGCAGTCTCATAGAGTGCTCTTCGCAACGCTTTGAGTCGCTCCAGTCCAGCAGCAGAACGAACGCACCGACAAGCGCCATCAGAAAGAAGCCGCCGAAGAGCATTCCATGCAGCATCGTGACGAAATCGCGGAGTGTAATCTCCATACCTTCTACCCTTCAGCGCAGATGCATGTGCGTCATGGCTCGGAGCATCTTCGATCCTCCGCCTGATTTGTCCTCGTCGCCCGTGCCCTTGGGTCCCCACGTCCAATAGAGCGCAAGATACCCGTAGTTCTCCGGCTCGCCCTGCACGCTGCGGCCTCCCGCAAACAGCAGATCGAATCCGTCGCGGAACTCATACGTGCCGCCTGCATCCAGCATCGTCGCGGAATGTTCCGCCGTTCCCGCCGGTCCCTCCGCGCCATGCCCAAACACCTCGCCGCCCAGCATCAGCTTCTCGGTCAGCTGCTTCTGCAGCAGCCATCCCGCAAATGGAAAGTTCGCATAGCCGGCTGCGTGCGCATCGCCGGAGAAGATCGTCTCTCCGCCTCCTCCATAACTTGTCCACTCGCGGTCCTTCGTTCCCCAGCTCTTCTGCGCCCACATCGGCATGCGATACCACGTGGAACCGACGCCGAGGCCTTTGTCCACGCTGCCCGTCGGAAACTCAAAAAACGGGAAGATGCCTACCTGCGGCCGGTGCGCGCTCTCCTGCACGAAGCGTAGCTTTGCCCCCGTCTCCAGGTCGCCGATGCCGAAGTTTGTCTCACCGCCCATCGGCTGCCACAGCGTCGTCATGGGAATGACAAGGTGCAGGTGAACGTTCTTCAGCGCGCCGTAGTTCACCTCATACGCAGGAACCTCCAGCACCGTTCCGCCCGCATTTTTACCCGTCGAGTCCACCAGCGTGAACGCATACATCTCCGTGTGCTGGTAGTCGATCGGCTCCGGATCATCCGTCTGGAACGGAGGTCCGGCATGGGCAGTCGACGCCGCGAAGAGAGCTGCAACCGCGATACCGAATCGAAGAATCCGATTGCTGAAAGAAGGCATAGACGAAATATATCGAATTTCGATAGCAGAGGTCACGGGATGCATTCGGACTAGAATCGCTGTGACGGTTATCCCGCATATAGATCATGAAAAAGAACGAATCCAAAGAGGTCCAGCGCCTCTACTCGGGTCTTATTCGGCTTCACGTTTTGCATCACGCTGCCGAGGAGGAGATATTCGGATTGGGGATGATGCGGGAACTCGCAAGACACGGTTATCGGATCGGCCCGGGGACCATGTATCCCATGTTTCATGCTCTGGAGAGGAGTGGCCTTCTCACTTCTCGCCCTGTCAAACACGAAGGCCGTATCCAGCGTGTGTACCGTGCAACGTCTGCCGGAAAAAGAGCGCTGGCCGAAGCGAAGGAGAAGGTGCAGGAACTCTTTGAGGAGCTATTCGAGTCGTAGTCATTCGGCGGCCCAGTGCGTTCTCCCGATGAGCCGGCTATATCCGGAACTGGCAAGTCCGCCTCGGGATGGATGTTCTTCCAAAAATCGCTCCATTTCAGCTCAGTCCCCATCGCCGGTCCCGAGCACCGAATCCCGCCCAGCGCGAACCCCTCGCTCGGCGCCGTTGTGCTACACTTCTTAAGTTTGGCGATGCAGCGGCTTTTGCCGGACTCGCCTGGCTGGCACTCCGCCCTGGCAAGACTGCGGGTGCCCCACCCAAGCTCAGCTTCGGTGGGTTAGTCGGGTTCGAAAGCTCGCGCCCCGGACAATAAGCTTCGCAATCTGCGCGAGACTCAGCCCACGCAATCCCGCTGTTTCTGCGCTCTTTGAGGGTTCCACCATGTATGCAGTCATTCGCACCGGCGGCAAGCAGTATCTGGTCTCTCCCGGTGAGGTCCTGAAGGTCGAGCGCACCGCCCACAAGGACGGTGCAGTCGAGTTCTCCGACGTCATCGCCGTCTCCGCCGAGGCCGGCAAGTTTGAGGATTCGCTGTCCGGCGCCAGGGTCACCGGTACCGTCGTCAGCGAAGGCAAGGGCGACAAGGTCCTGGTCTTCAAGCTCAAGCGCAAGAAGCAGTACAAGAAGCGCTTCGGCCACCGCCAGAACTTCGTCCAGGTGCGCATCAACGAGATCACCGTCAACGGCAAGTCCTTCAAAGCCGAATAGGGGGCGCCCCACATCTCGCTTCTGAGATGTGGGATGGAAAACGGAAGGGCACGCGTTTACGCGTGCCGGAGTAGCAGCGGGCTTTAGCCCGCGGAGATGTGTGTACAGTTTCGCGGGGCTTTAGCCCCGGGCATTTTTTTGGGTTTTGCTTAAGGCCACGGCTTTAGCCGTGCCGTAAGAGATAAAGAGATTCGCGGGGCTTTAGCCCCTGAGGTCAAGCTGCAATGGCACATAAAAAAGGTCTAGGTTCTTCCAAAAACGGTCGCGACTCCAATGCGCAGCGGCTTGGCGTGAAAGCATTCGGCGGCCAGGCCGTCCCCGGCGGCTCCATCATCGTCCGCCAGCGTGGCACTAAGTTGAAGCCCGGCCTCAACGTCGGCCGCGGCAAGGACGATACCCTCTTCGCCAAGGTCTCCGGCGTAGTCAAGTTCCAGGACCGCGGGCAGCACGGCCGCTTCGTCTCCATTGAGCCCGCCGAAGTCACCTCCGTCCCGGCGTAAACGGTCGCACATCTCTAGACAGTGCTGGCCCATCCTTTCGCAAAGCGGAAGGATGGGTTGCTGTTTTAAGCCGCTAGCTCGCTCCTGGCGTCGCCGGACCACTTGCCCCGCGCCCGCGCCGCCCGCCGCCAGCTCCGCCCGGCCCCTGTTGTGTCGTCGGAATGTTGATCATTGGGTTCGACTTCACCCACTCCTTCGGCAGGTAATCCACGCCAACCGATTCCTCCACAAAGCGCAGTGACTGGTTGTAGATGTCATGCATCAGCGGACGCGGATTGCCCAGCGCGGGCGCTCGCGAGCCCCGCACTCCCGGCTGGCCCAGTTCGCCCAGCGTCACGCGGTACATGCTGAACTTCGCCGCCGGATCGTACTGGAAGAGCTTCGGCGCCTCCGCCTCAATCAGGTCGTAGGCTTCGGCCAGCTCCTTCATCTGCTTCGGATCGGTCGTCAGCTTCGCAGCCAGCGCGCGCAGATAGCGGAAGCGCCACAGGCTCACGTCGAGCGTGGTGTTGCAGATGGCGAAGTGCCGGAACCAGTCGAAGCGCGTCTCGATCTCGGATGCCTGCGCCTCGCTCAGATGCGGCTTCGCCTCCGCGAACGCCGCCGCCATCTCGTCGATCTTGCGCATGCAGTCTGCCTTCTGTTTCACCATGCGGTCAATGTTCTCGACGGTCGGTTCGAGATACGCCGCGAACTCCGGCAGATAGTAGCGGTTTGTGTAGCGCAGCAGCACCTCGCGCCGCGCAATGTTGCCCGCGAAGTCGGCATTGGTGGACGAGCCATGGCCCAGCGGGCACCAGCACCACGTGCATGCATCCTCGCTCGCGCGCATGAACTTCACCATCGCCGGCGCCGCCGCCGCGCCGTAGACATCGGTCGCCCACTCGTGCCACATCGTCGCAAGGTCCACGTTGATGTTCCACGTCAGCTCGCGCCATGCATAGATGCAGTTGCTGTTCAGGATGTCGGCGAAGATGTCGAAGCTGGCCGGCTGGTTGGTTCCACCTGCGTGGATCTGCACGCCGCCGTTGGCTCCGGTGAGCGCAAGCGCCCGCTTCATGGTCGCGGCGGTGTAGTTGACCGTCGACGCCGGAAAGTATTGACGCCCGATGAACTGCCCGACCTGCTGGTACTCCACCATCTCAATGTGCGGCTTGCACTGGCCCAGCAGCGTGGTGAAGCGCGAGTTCGGTTCGCAGTCCGAGTGGTAGACCTTGGTCTGCATGATGATCTCGCCCGGAGTGTCGTGGATCACGCGCGACCACAGCTCCGGATGGCTCATCCCGAACTGCCCATATCCGGGCGCATGAACGTAGTTCGCTCCCAGCCAGTGCGGGCAGCCCGAAGACCACGTGCGCAGATGCAGCTTCTGCCCCATCGGCTTCAGCACCGCGTAGTAGTGCGAGATGAACGCGTGCAGTTCATTGGGGAATTTGTCGAGGCCATTCGCCTTACAGCGCTCATCCTGGCAAAACGCCGAGTAGTTGTCCCAGAAGGTCGCCGAAATACCGTCCGCGCCCGTCTGCTCCGCCCACTCGCGCACATAGGCGTCCAGCACCTTCCACGTGAGCGGATCCGACGGGCACAACGCGGCAGACTCGTGCGAGTTTGGCATCGGCGTGCCTTTGGCCGATGGATACGCCTTGAGCACTGCGGCATAAAGCTCCGGCGCCCACGTTTCGAAGTTCACGCCGTACGGCAGCAGCGCGTAGACCTCAACGTCGGCGTCGCGGAACTCCTTCACGCGCGCCGCGTTCTCCTGCTTGCGCCGCTCGCCCTCGGCAACGAGGCGCTTCTGGTCCACCGCGCTCAGGGCATTGAAGACCTCGGGAACCGCCTGCAGCGCGGGCGAGCCCTGCAGGCCCGCGATGAAGAAGTTCGCCCCGAAGACCGCCGCCTGGTCGGCCACGGGATAGTCCGCGTGCCAGGTCGCATTGCGCAGCGCAAACTCCGGCGTGCGGTGGTACGCAGCAGTACGCGCTACCGCCCAATGATGCGGCTCGCCCGCGGCAAAGAGCAGCGACCGCGGCCGCGGGCCCCACACCGCAATTCCGCCGGTATAAGTGACCGTGTAGCCGTCGCGCTTCGGCGCATCGATCGCGGCAAGATGCCCATCCTTCGCCAGCGCGAGGACGATCGCGCCGCGCTGCGGCTTGGGCGAGCCACCGTAGGTGGCAATCGCCGACTCATCCAGCTTCAGCCGCTTCGCCAGAATCTTCGCCGCGGACTGGATCGCCGGATGCGCATCGGCCGCGATGAGGATTTTCGTCGCGCCGGCCGCTGCCGCCTGCATCGCGGCATGCTCACTGGGCGGTACGAGCTTTGAGACCACGCTGGCAAATGCGCCCGGCACGATGGACGCGCCGGCGGTCGTCATGGCCGCTGCACGGAGAAACTCGCGCCGTGAAGTCGAGTCGCTCATGGTTGATCCTCCATGGAAATAGTTTCCAGATGCGACGCCATGCTAAAGAGGTCCCCGCACAGGCGTCAAACCGCGTTTCGCTTGAAGAAGGAAAAGTGAGCCGTTCAGGCTTCGCGCAGGACCGCGACGATCCAACCGATGAACGTCGCAACCAGGAATGGATACGCGAAGAAGGGCATCGGTTTCGTGAGCTGCGTCAGCGGCGCGCCGGCGAAGATCTCCAGCGAAGTTACGCCGAACAGCCCCGCGCCGACGATTCCGGCGAGGCGCGTCCACAGCGCAAACTCTTTTGGCCCAGAGGTCATCGCCAGCGCGACGCACCACAATGCCGTTCCAGCGGCAAATGCAGGCACGCTTACGATGAGGTCGCCTGCAGTTCCGCCGAGCATGACACTCTCGCCGATGGCGTATATCAAAAATCCCGCCGCGATGCCGTCGCAGTTCTTGCGAAAGTAGTGCAGTGCCAGGATTGTGGTTGCCAAGATCAGCGCGGCGCCATCGATGGCCCACAGCACGGCGCGCACGCGATCATCCGTGACAAACGTTCCCGCCATGCCAAGCACGGCGCCTGTCACCAGCCCTACAACCACCGCCACACGCAGTCCACGTTTCATTGCGCTCAAGCCCTCTTGCTCCAGTTGGAGACGACGCCATCATCAAGCGTAATCTCGACTCCGCGCCGCCGGTACACCCACACTTCGCGACGGAAGGAGATGGTCATCTGCTCCACAATCCGGTCTGGTTTCCCAAGCGCATCGTGCAACTGGTCGGCCGTCTGGCCCTTCCAGTACATGCGGTCGAGGATGCGGGCCACGACTGAGTCGTTCTGATATTTCGCCCAGAGCCGTCCGACGTGACGCGCCTTCACCTGCGTGTATGTGAAGACAATGCCGGTCGCCGCGGCCAATAGGCCAACAATGAAGACAGCAGGCACCGCGCTGTCGGCGATTCGCCTCGCCGCCAGCAGGATGACTCCAAGCACGATTGCAAGGCTTACCAGCGGAAGATCGCTTCCGCCCTTGTGCTGTGCCACGTTCGCTCCAGTTGTCCTCTGTGCCGGGAATTCTACCGTTGCGAACCTTGGCGTAACCTTAAGATTTGTCGACCAGGTGACAGACAAATTCCAGTCGCGGAATAGCAAACAAATGGCGAATACAATAGCTCTGGAGTTTCGCCTTGGCTGAGAGTCTCCAACCCGACAGGTTTGCCTTCCTTCACATCGACCTCAACAGCTTCTTCGCGTCGGTCGAGCAGCAGCTGCATCCGGAATACCGCAACCGGCCGCTTGCAGTCGTCCCGACAAAGGCTGATACCACCTGCTGCATCGCGGCGAGCTACGAGGCCAAGGCTCTGGGCATCAAGACCGGGACGCAGGTTGGCGAGGCCAAGCGCATCTGCCCCGAGATTGTGCTCGTCGAAGGCGACCATTCCGTTTACGCGGAGCACTCCCACAAGATTGCGGAAGCCGTCGAGCGGTGCTGTCCCGTCGCACACACGCCATCCATCGACGAGATGGTCTGCCAGTTGTTGGGCCGCGAGCAGGATCCGCCGCGCGCTCGCCAGATTGCCCTGGCCATCAAGCAGGCCATTAAGAATGATGTCGGCGAGACGCTGCGCTGCTCCATCGGCATGGCGCCCAACCGCTACCTCGCGAAGATCGCCAGCGACATGCAAAAGCCCGACGGGTTGATCGGCCTGCTGCCGTCGCAGCTGCCGCGCGCCATCGCGCATCTGGAATTGCGCGATTTGCCGGGCGTGGGAGCGCGGACCGAAGTGCGTCTGCAAGAGAAGGGCATCACAACCATGGAGCAGCTGCTTGCTCTCGACCGCGCGGGGATGCACGCTCTGTGGAACTCCGTCTGGGGTGACCGCATGTATCACTGGCTGCGCGGGGCGGTCACAGGCGACGACGGAGCAACCGTCGCGTCCGATATCCAGAAGTCATTGGGCCACTCGCATGTGCTCGCGCCGGAACATCGCACGCCGGAGGGTTCGTGGGCCGTCGCGCACAAGCTGCTGCACAAGGCCGCGATGCGGCTGCGCATGGAACGCTTTCATGCCGGAGCCATGAGCGTCGCCATCCGCTATGCGCTGACACGCGAACAGGCGGTCGCGGCGAAAAAGAGCAAGAAGCACTTCAGCGGCCTGCGCCACTCCGGCTGGGGGATGGAGGCGCGCTTCGCGCCGTGCCAGGACACGCTGACGCTGCTGAACATTCTGCGCAGCCTGTGGGCGAAACGTCCAGACGGGCCGGAGTTTCGGCGGCCGTTCTTCGTCGGCGTCACCATGCACAACCTCATCCTTGAGGACGAAATGCAGGCCACGCTCTTCGCCGACCCCGGCAATCGAGCGGAACTGGCCGCGACCATGGACAAGCTGAACCTGAAGTACGGCCACACCACGCTGCACTTTGCCGGCATGCTGCCCGCGCGCGAATCGGCCCCAACCCGCATCGCCTTCACGCAGATTCCCGTGCAGTACGGGGTGGATTATATGTGACGGCAGAAAGGCTTGACACCGATGACACCGACAAGCACCGACTAAACGACTCAACTTTGTCTCTTCTAAATCGGCGCCTGTCGGAGTTTCATCGGTGTTAAGTTTTTCGTTCTTAATTGCCGAGGTTGGGCTTCGTGAGGCCTTCGAGCTGCGGCGATGGTGTTCCATCCACATCGAAGAGAATCACTTCGTTCTCGCCCTTCTTCAGCCATGGACCGGGGATGTACAGCGTTTTCTGCGGGCCGATCTTCCAGAAGCGGCCCATGGCATGTCCATTGACCCAAAGCTGCCCTTTGTTGAGATGGCTGGTATCCATGAACGTGTCCGCAGGTTGATCGACGTTGAAGTGGCCACGATAGAAACAGGGTCCGGTGCAGCCGGTCTTCTTGAAGTGCAGCGACCCAATATCGCTCATGGGCAACGGATACATCTCCCATTTCGTGGGGGCGTCGCCATTCGCAGGCGGTTTGTAATCGACAATGCCTTTCCGGTCGTGCAGAAGTTGGTGCGAGTAATTGATGCGGCCCATGTTTTCGACGAGTACGTCCCATCGATGAGTTGTTGGATCGTCTGCGATACCGATGCCCACCTGGCCATCCTTTGTGCGGCGATCAGCGAGCACGGTCCCACCGTGTTCGTCCATGTACCCTAGCGCGTAATCGTGAACGGCAATCGAGCCTGGCATGCTCCTCGCGCTAAAAAGAGTTCGATACAAAATCCAACCGTAACTCTGCCCAACCTCTTCCATCGTCAGCGGATGGTCGCTCTCGACCGGCTTCGGCAGTGAATCCCACAACGACACCGATTCCGTCAGCCTGAATGGGGCGATCGCAATCGGCGGCGCGACATCCGGTACGGGCGGCGGCGTGATGCCCGTGGCTTTGGTGATCACATCGCGAAAGGCGAAGAACTTCGGCGTGGGGCGCCCACTCTCGTCGAGCGCCGCGTCGTAGTCGTAGCTGGTGACGTCGGGCTCGTAGGGTTTGGTGGTGTCGTTGGAGTTCGCGCCGTTCATCCAGCCGAAATCCGTGCCGCCGTGGAACATGTAGATGCTGACCGACGCGCCCTGCGCGAGCTCCCACGCAAGATTCGCGGCCTGCACATCCGCGTTGGTGTGCGCATGCGGGCCGCCCCAGTGATCGAACCATCCCGCCCAGAACTCCGAGTTGAACAATGGATTGTCCGGCCGCTCCGTCTTCAGCGTCGCGAACGCCTTCTCCGCCTCGCCGGGCCGGTTGCCATCGAAGTTCACGCCGACTGGAAGCTCCGGCAGCGAGCCGTTCGGCACATCGCGCGGACCGTCGGCCGTATAAAGCTGCGCCTTCGTAAAGCCCGCATCGAGCAGCGCCTGCTTGTTCGCCTCCATGTAGGCGTGATCGTTGCCGAAGCTGCCATACTCGTTCTCCACCTGCACCAGCAGAATCGGTCCGCCGTTGCCGACCTGCAGCGGCGCGAGTTCCCGGCCGAGGCGCCTGAGCCATTGCTTCGCCGGATCGAAAAACTTCGGATCGATGGACCGCACAACTGTTGCCGGATCCTTCAGCAGCCACGCCGGGTATCCGCCAAACTCCCACTCCGCGCATACATACGGCCCCGGCCGCAGGATCACCCACAAACCCTCCTGCTGCGCTTCGCGGATAAACTCCGCGACATCGTTATTGCCGGAGAAGTCGTAGACACCGGGCCTCTGCTCATGCACGTTCCAGAAGACGTAGGTTGTGATCGCGTTGAGGCCCATCGCACGCGCCATCTTCAGCCGTGCGCGCCAGTACTCGCGTGGAATGCGCGGGTAATGCATCTCTCCGGAGATGATGCGGAATGGCTTGCCGTCCAGGAGAAACTGGCTGCCCTGTGCGGCGAATGTGTGCGGCCTGCCGTCGGGTCTGGGCTGCGCAAGGGCAGATTGCGGGGCGGTCTGTGCAACGCCGGAAAGAGGAACGAAGACGAACGCGAGGGCGAGCAAAAAAGGAAAAAGGCGGCGCAGGTTCACGCCGCCTATCTTACTCGTTCGCTTCCCACTCACGTCGCGGTGCATGCCCGCTCCTGGGCAGGGTCGTTACTGCGTGATCAGGATGGGAGCCTCCCAGTATGCGGTTTTATGATCGTCCGGATTAAGCACCGTCACCTGGCATTTGTACTTGCCCGCCGCAAGCTGGCCGATGTTGATGGAGAAGTTGAATATTGCAGGATGCAGTTCCGAGGTTGTATTCGGCGCAACCTCCTGGGCCTGCGTCTCAAACACCTTCTTGCCATCCTGGTACAGCGTTACAAAGCCGATCAGCGGTTGGGGAGAAAATGCCGGTGGCGTGGCCGGAGAAGCTGCCCCGCCCGCGGCGGCGGTCGTGCCCGGCGCAGGCGGCACAGCAGCACTCGCCACCAACATACCCGGCTGCTGGTAGGCCTGCAGGAAGACGTACAGCGGCCTGGCTTTGTTGAAGACCCGCGTCACACTCGGAATCATCTGCAGCCCGTTCTGGACCAGGGGATCCGCAGCGATCTGCTTTGCCTCTTCTTTGCCCTTTGCCGCTGTGTAGACGGCACTGGATGGCGCCTGCTTTTCACCGGAGAGCACCACCGAGCTGATCGCAACGCGATCGGTCACCTTGTTCAAGTTCGGGATTGTGAACGTGGTCTGGAACGTGCCGATATGGCCCGTCGCATCATCGCGCGCAAGTACCTTGATGGTGAACTTGCCCGGAAGCTCCGTGTATCCGGAGTAGTATTTGATGGGCACCTTGGCCCACTGTTCCGCGGTCGCATCACTGAGTTTGAAGGTGACATGATCGCGAATGTTGTTCACGGTCGTCCCGCCGTAGTCATCCTTGATCTCGCCAACGAAATCGAGGTTCGCCTCCTGTGCGCCCCGTTTCTTCGCCAGCGCCAGCTCGCTGCCGGGAATCTTCAGCATCACCGGCAGATAGTATTCGGCGCGGTTCAGCTGGAAGTAATTGAGCTCGAGGCCGATCGTCAGGTCGGTAACGGGATCGCCCTGCATCAGGGCGTCCTCAAGCTGGCGCTCCTTGTCCGCGCCGTTGAAGTTCCCCCACACCTTGCCCGCGTAATAGCCCTGTTTGTAATCGAGCTTAGCGTCGGTGTTGTTCGCAAGGGTTACTTTGATCTTGCGGAATTTGCCGTTCAACTCATGATTGGTGGTGTAGTAACCGAGAATGTAGTAATCCGACACCGACTTCTGCGCCTGCACAATGCCCAGCGAAAGATCGTTGTTGTCCTGGAATGCCTTGCCGCCGGTGTCCGTCGCCATCGAATAAAGCGTGTCCTGCGAGCGTTGCAGGTTGGAGATGAATGCGCCCGAGGAGCCGCCCGAGTACATCGCCTGTCCGCCCGGGGAGCCGTGCGTCGCATCTCCCATGGGCGGCGTGGCGACGAGTCCGCGCGCGTCGTCGGTGAATATGGTCACGCCGGCCTTGATGGCCGCATCCACGGTTGCCGTCATCTGCGCCTGGTTGTCCAGGCCGTTCAGGTTGAGACCGCTGGCGAAGTAAACCAGCTGCTTCTTCTCGTTAATGTGAGAAAGCATTTCCACGGCAGTCTCCAGCGCGGCGAGCTGACGGTCCGTGGTGAAGATATTGAACTCGCCCGAATCCTGGCCGAAAGCGGCGCCGGTATCGGCGGCAGAGTCGTCGCTGGTCGTATCGGTGTCGCCCTGGCCTTCGCCCACCACCAACGTTTCAAGGATGGACAGCAGCCGGTTGCGATCGGCGGTAAAGTCCTGCAGGATATCCACCGAACCGTTGGAGTAGCGCATAATCGAGAGCAGATCGGCTGCGGTCATCTGTTGCCGGACGAACTTCTCCGCGCCGCTGAGCGCGCGCATCTGGTCGGTAGGCGACATGGACATATCGAAATAGAGAACGATCAGCCGCTTGTCCTTGTACTTCAGCTCGCCCGGAGACTCGATCGCGAGTTGCTCGCGCGCCAGGCGATTGTAGATCTTGATGTCCTCGCTCCCTGTGGATGCGGGCGGCAGCGGCGTGGCTTCTTCCGGCAGATGCTGAAACTCGGCGAAGCTGATCTTCTGCGCCACCCCGTCTTCGGTCACCGCGAAGTCGTCCTTCGTCAGACCGGTAATGGTCTTCCCGCTCTTGTCTTTCGCAGTCACCGTCTCGATCACCAGTTGCGCGGCTTGTCCGGTGATGGTCTGTACCCCGCTCGCGTCCGGCGACTTGTTGCTGCCGGTTAGCTGTGCCGATGCGGAGCAGGTCGCCGCCAGCAGAACGGCGGCTAGCAGCGCGAAGATTTTCTCTGGTTTCTTCAGGTGTCGCATAGCTCTTAGTACCTCAGGCGCAGGTTGATGGAGACGGAGCGCATCTGGTTGAAGCCCATCGGAGTGCCGAACTGTGAGTTGGTGGTGCTGGCGGACGAAGTCGGATTCGGCAGCACATTGTTCCATTGGCTGTAGGTGACGTGGTTGAGTACGTTGTTCGCGTCGATGCGCGCATCCATGCTGATGCGCTTGTCGAGCCGGAAGGTGCGCTGCATGGAGCCGCTCATACTGAACTGGCTGGGACCAATCACGAAGTCGCGCGGCGATGTGCCGAAGTGATCTTTTGGCCCGGTAAAGGCGCTCTGGTTGAGGTAGTTCAGCGAGCCGCCGGAAGGCTGCTGGTGGACCGCTCCGCCGTTGTAGTCCGCGCGGATAATGTTGGTGTACGCCGAGCCCGGTACCTGGACGGGATCGACAATGGTTTCCGGCAGGCCGCTGCCCACGCTGATATTGGTCAACACCGTCCATTCCTTGTAGATAGCCCCGCGCCATCCGCTGAGCAGAGCGTGACCGCCCAGGCCCATGCCGGTGGTGTACTGCATCTGCACAGCGAGTTTGTGGCGCTGGTCAAAAGTAGAGAGGCCCCGCTGGGCTTCGGGATGGCGCCAATCCTGCGCCACCGCCGACGAGCCTCCGCTGGAGCTGCTTCCGAAGACCGGGCCACTGCCGCCGCCGTAGGAGTAATCGTCGTCGAGCGACTTGGAAAACGTATACGTGGCGCTGGCCTGGAATCCCGCGCGCAGCCTCCGCCGCAACCGGATGTATGCGCCCTCATACGTGGAGTTGCCGTTGGACATGCGATACGCAAAACCCTTCGGGCAGGAGGGACACGGGTCAGCCGCGGTGATGTTGGCGGTAGTAGAAGATACCGGATACGTATTTGGCAATATCTCCTGCACGCCGCGGGCGCCTTTGGAGCCGTTGTAGACCACCGTCACCTGCATCGAAGCGGGCAGGTCGCGATCCAGTTCCAGGTTCCACGCGTGCAGATAGCCGACACGGAAGTTGGGATCCACAGCAAAAGTGTCCGTTGCCGAATTTGTGGTGGCGCAGCCCAGCGGAATGAAGGGGTTGCCGAGTGCCAGCGGGCACAATGACGAGCCGGAGATGCTTTCGCTGATGGAACTCCACGGCGCGCCGAGACCTGGTGTCTGGTTGGCCATCGCGAACGCCATTTGCTCGTACACGGAGCTGTCGTGGTACAGGCCATAGCCGGAACGAACCAGCAGTGAGGACCCTGAGATCGGCCGCCACGCAATCGCGACGGATGGCGCGAAACCGGCCCTGTCCGGCCGCAGCAGCGATTTGGGATATTGCTGGTTGCTGAGAGTGCCCTTGGGGCTGGTGCCGAGCACCAGTGCCTGCTGCGTGAAGTTGGGAGCGAAGTCGAGATTCACCAGCCGGTTCTTGGTCTCTGTGACCGGCCCGCTGTAATCGTAGCGCAGGCCGGCGTTGACTGTGAGTTCCGGGCTGACGCGGAAGTTGTCCCTCACATTCAGGTCATACACCGTCTCGCGGAGATACTTGTCCGCGTTGCCATAGGCGATCTGGCTGGTGTCCGGCAGCCCAAGCAGGAAGTCGGCATAGTCGAGGCCGCCTGAACCGGAGGGCGACTCGGTCGCCACACCGGTAAATCCGATGTTGCCGCGCGGATTGCTCTGCTGGAAGTAGTTCCATTCCTGCCGGCGGAAGTCGCCGCCGAACTGGACTTCATGCCGGAACCGGTTCCAGTTGGCGTTGACCGTAACATTCTGGGTCTGGTTGCGGTTGTGCTGGCTGTTGCCGTCGGACAGGCCGGAGAACCGGCTGGTGGAGAAGCTGAGGCCGGGAGGGCCGTAGTTGGCCGCATCCTGGAGGTTGCCGTTGACGCCGACCTCGTTGGACAGGTTCTCTTTTTTGCTTTGGAAGAAGATTGTGGTGTCGTTGCGCTGCCGGCTGAAGCTGTAGGAGCTGCTGGTGGAAAGCCGCTGCGTGAAGCGGTGGTACCAGCTGACATTCATGCTCTGGCCGAGGTTGGCTTGCTTGTCGACGAAGCCGAAGAGATTGGGGTTGCTTTCACGCGTGCTCTGCAGCGAGTAAGTGCCGTTGAGGTTGTTCTTGTTGCCGAAGCCTTTGGCGAGGTTCACGCGACCGAAATCGCTATGCGAATCCGTGGAAAGCGGAACCTGGTAGTTGTATCCGGAGACGATGGGAGTGCCGGAAGGAACTACGGGATAGAGCTTGTTCAGAATGTTCTGCGCGATCGGGCTAATGCAGGGGGAAGGAATGTATTGCCCTTGGCCATTCGATGGAAATGCCAAGCCGGCGCCGGAGCTAAGCGTCGAAAGCGCGCCGCTGCATGCCGGGGAAAGGCCCGAGGCAGGCACGTATACAACCTGGCCGGTGATGTCGGTCAGCGCGCCGAGATTGCCGCCGATCAAATCGGGCGTGGGCATGAGCGCGGGGGGAATATTGACGCTGGTGTTGTCGGAGCGGCCGTACGCGATATAGAAGTTGGGCGCGCGATAGAGCGGCAGCAGATGAGGAATCTTGAGTGGGCCGCCAAACTGGAACTGCGCTGTGTAGTTGTTGAAGTTCGGCTTAGTGGGGGGGGGTGCCAGCAGCGAATGGCTGTTGGCATTGAGCGCGGAGCTCGAGAAATTGAGCGCGAACTGCGCGTTGTACAGCGACCGGCTGTTGCGCGCGTTGCCGAACGCCTGGTTCAGCGAGAACTGCGAGGTCGCCGCGTTGTTCACGCTGCCGTTGATGAGGAAGCCATCGGGTGACGGCGCACTGCTCGCCTCCTGCGCCGGAGGAGCCTCTGGGGGTGCGTTGTTGCCTGCGGTCTGCGCCTGATTTGCGGAACCATTCTTGCCCTTGCCATTCGCGGCGGTATTCCCCTTGGCGCTTGCATTCGCCGCAGGCGAGGTCGCCGCGGCAGTCGCCGCAGGCGCTGCGCCCGGCTCAACCTTTACCGGCTTGTCCTCATCGCGGATCTCCGCCAGCGTCTGAAGCTTCAGTTCGAACACCGGGATCGGCGAATTGGGTGCAACTGTGATCGGCTCTTTGATCGGCGCAAAACCCGTCATCGTAATGGTGATAGTCCATGCGCCGTCGGCCAGATCGGTAAAGTCAAACAGCCCCTGATCGTCGGTAACCGCGGTAACCGTCTTATCTCCTTGCGTCGCCGTCACGGTCGCCTGCGCGCCTGGAACGGGAAGTCCGCCAAACACCACCTGGCCATGGAAGTCCGTCGCCCATGCGGGGGCCGCAGCCAGCAGCGCAATCACGATGCCCACTAGCAGCGCTTTCGTTGCGAGCCGAAAGACACTTGCTTCCGGCAGAAGCCCGTTAACTGCTCGTCCCAGCCTCATCCAACCCACCGCCTCAACCTCGAATGTTCCGGAGGTTCACCTGAATGAACAAGGAGAGACCACACCGGGCCCTGCACTCTTCAAATGCCGCAAACCTTCAGCCGCTCAGGGATGCCATCCATTCTAGACACCGCGTGCCAGACGATCGATCCCATGACCATGACCTGCATTTGTCACTCCCTGGCGTTCGCGCGCGGCGCGAATGCGAAGGAATACGCCTCTCTATCGCAAGATCCTGACCGTACCCGCGTCTACGCAATTCCTGGCCCGGCGGTTCCAGTTCCGAAAAAATTCCGGAGAGAAGATTTCTGGAGAGTTGCGCTTAAGAGACGTTTCTCGCTTCGCATCCGTTCGCAGCCTCCAGGATTAATTTTTTGGGTTCCGGATATTCTGCCGGCCCGGTGACCACGTTGTTGTCAATGGAGTTATCACGCTCCTGCTTGCATATACGCGAAGCGACCAGTGCCCGAACGTAAAATCCTGGCGGTGTATTCCGCCCCGTCGCGCCGGGCCCCGCATCGACAATATTACGATACGAATCGTATATAGGCATGGACTAATTCGCCGAAGGCATCTCCGCGTGATCGACAACCAGCACCTCCACAGGCGCTTTGGCGGGGCGCAGCTTTAGCCCAAGCTCCTGTATGGCCGTAAATATCGAGAGCGGATTGAGCCCATTCGCAGCGTTTGTACCGTCCGGTGTCCACTGCAGGTCGAAGTTATATATGCCTTTGAGTCGTGTCTGGTTCACCACCGGCAGATCCATTTTCCTCGCGAGGACCGCGGCGAACAGGTCCATATCCGTATTCCTCACCTTGAGATTGGCACGCCCTCCCTTGCCCGTGCTCATCTCAGTATCGGAGTCGCCGCCTGTCGCCTTTTCGATCTTGGGCCCACCTTTATCGATCTCCAGTACGTATGCCGGCAATGTCCTGATCTCTTTGTGCATGACGAGCTTGAACCGGTCCGCGCAAAGGTTGGCCTGCATCGCATTGAGCGTGGCATCGTCGTCGATGTCCTGGTCGGCCTTTGCCTCGATGTCCCAGCGCAGTGTGTCGATCCAATCCGGTCCACCCACCACCTGATGAGGTCCAATTCCATACGCGCCAATGATGCAGCGCTTCAGCGTTACGTTCTTGCCATCGAGCCGCCCGTGCCCGGTATAGATTCCCGAGGAGCCTGACGTAGCCTCGCTGCTCGGCTTCACCGTGGAGACTGCGAATTTTTCTTCCGAGGATCCTGCCCGGGTTTGCGCTGGCGCCGGCGTTGTAGAGCTTGCCACCTGCCGTACCATCGCCACATTCATCAGTCGCAGCCCCTGCACAGGCGCCGCTTCCGCCTTCGTGCTGTCGAATACCGGCTTCTCAATGTGGTCGATCACGACCACATCCGCGGGGCCTTTAGCGGCCTCCAGTTTGAGACCAATCTGTTCCTGAATGGCGGTGAAGATGCTGGGGGCATCCGCCTCTCCACTCAGCGAAGCTGCATCGCCGGATTTTATTGTGTCCGTGAAGTTTATGGTGAAGTCAAAGGTTCCAGGCAGTCCGGTTTGATCCACCACTGGACGTTGCAAAGTCGCCTGCAGCAGTTTCGCAAGGCCGGCCATGGTCGCGTTCCTGGCATGCACGGTCATGCCTGCGCTCGACTTGGACGTTCTGCTGAAATAGAGTTCGCTGGGACCGTCGCCTGCCGAACTCTTGGTGAGCTTTGGCCCGTTCTTGCCAATCCGCAATTCATAGACGGGCAACTCCCGTGTGTCGTGATGGAAGATGAGGCCGAACCTGTCTGCCAGCAGCTTTCGCACCATCAGGTTCCAAACGTTCGGAACATCAGGCCGGTTTTCGTCGGCGACCGCCGTGATGTCGAATTTATCCGCATCGACCCACGAGGGCGCATCAACGATCTGGCGCGCCTGAATGCCATACGCATATTGCAGCAGATCGCTTGCGGTGGTGTTGAGGGTGCTGAAGTGGCGTCCGTTGGTGATGAATCCTTTGCCGGGACGGTCCGGACCGCTTGGCTTGATCGTTGCTACTTCGAACGCAGGAAGTGGTCCTGCGGCATCGGCTACTTGCCCGTACAGCGGGATCATGCGCAGCATGCCGAAGATGACCGGCGCTACGATCGCCACAACACCTAGGCCCGCCAGGGCCGCCTTTCTCGCCCAGCCAAGCCGTATAAGCCTTCCGCGCATAATGGCCTGAACGCGCTTTTTCAGATCGGCGCCCGTGATTCCGGCAGCGCACGCCAGCGGCGACTCCACACAGAAGCGCACCGTCTTCAGCAGGCTCTCCGCATAAATGCCGCGTCGGCTGCCCATGGCCACGACCGCCTCATCGCACGCCAGCTCACGCTCCGCCACCATTTGCTTTCCCATCCACCACACCGCCGGATGAAACCAGAACGCAGCCTGCACCAGCATGTGCAGCAGCGCTGTCAGGTTGTCATGCCGGCGCACATGCATCAGCTCGTGCGCCAGAATCGCCGCGATCTGCTCATCGTCCAGTTGCTCAGACAACTGTGCCGGCCAGAGCACGACAGGGCGAAGTATCCCGAGTACGCCCGGCTCCATCGAATCCGCCGAGAGCAGCAGCGGCAATGGCCGGATACGCCGATGCCCCGGCATCTCACCTTCCAGCCTGCGCAGGATCGCGACTTCGCGTCCGTGGTTCGCCACATGCGCGGCGTGGCGGATTCCGTTGACGCGCCACCAACCCGCGATCCACCGCATCAGCGCTGCCGTCACCCCACACAGCCACAAGCCGAACAAAAGCGGTGGCAATGTTGGCAGCCATCTCTCGCCCTGCACGGCGGCCGGCATCGCTGTAGACGAAATGGCCTGCACAGCCGCCTCATCGAACGGCAGGCCCGCGGTGTCCACCGCCGAATACACCGGCATCGTGACCACTGCATGATGCGGCCGCGGCAACACTCCGCCCAGCGCCATCAGCAGCGAGAACGGAAGCAGGAACTTGATGGATGCCACCAGCCACAGCCCGAACCGCACCTGCGCCGAGTTCTTACGCATCAGCAGGACAAGGCCCCAAACCAACACGGCAAATGCCGTTGACTGCCACAGGTGATTGCCAATCGCCGGCGCGGAATCGCGCAACGCGACGCTTACAGCATGGAGATCGAGAGGCATCATGCGTCACCTTCTTTCTGCATCCGGCGCAGCGACCGCTCGGCCTCTTTCACGTCGTCGAGCGTCAGCTTGCCCGACTCAATCAGGTGCGACATCACCGGTTGCGTACGCCCGCCGAAGAGCGCTAGCAGATCGTCGATCAGCCGCCGCTGCGCCGCGTCGCGCGAGACCGTCGGGGCAAACATGTGAAAGTTCCCCACCTTCCGCGTACGCTTGACCACGCCCTTCGCCTCAAGGCGATAAACGGTCGTCTGTACGGTGGTATATGCAGGCCGCGACTTCGCGGGAAATGCCTCCTGCACGTCGCGGATGGAGGACTCCCCGCGCGCCCACAGTGTGTCCATGATTTTCAATTCCAATTTGGTGAGCTTCGGTCCGGGCATCGCGAGTCTACTACCTCCGTCATCATTACTACTACAGACGTAGGAGAGCATACGCCGGAATGCAAAATCTGACAAATATTTTCGTTTCAGAGGGTGGCGAGGCTTCCTTTGCATCGGTCGCCATTGCGCTGGCAAAGCGGCCTAATGCACTCAGGAATCTTTGAGATAAAGCTGCCATGCCAGATCGCGGTCCTCAGCCGTCCGGCGGATCATGCCGTTTCTTTCTCGCAGAAACCTTGTCAGGTATCGCCGTAGAACGAGCCTTTCTGCAATTCCGCCCAGAAGGCCCAAGGGGGCCGAGAAGCGCAGTTCATCGCGCATTCGTGTACCGCCATCCTCTTTTTGCTCGAAGAAGTGGTCGTGCGCGAAGCTACGGAACATACCCTTCACCATCACATCCTGAAAGTGATGCGGGCGTTCATACCGCGCGATGAGCGACTGATGTGCGATGGACATCCCAAAGTGCCTTCCCTGCCAGGTCACAGTCTGTCCGGGACCGATGATTCCGTGGGTCACGCCGCCGATCGCTCGTTCTCCAGACCCAGCCATATGCAGGTCGATGTTGAGCGACAAAAGAAAGCAGCGCTCAGGCGGCGCTGCGATCTGCGTTTCCAAAATGATGGTTTGCACTACAGCTCCGTCGCGTGCTCGTCGTTCAGGTTCTTCGCGCGCGCGAGGAAATCCTCAAGCGACGAGCTTCCCTGGTCGCCCTTGCCGCGTGTGCGCACGCTCACTGAGCCCGACTGCGACTCCTTATCCCCCAGCACGAGAATGAACGGCACCTTCTGCAGGCCGAAGTCGCGAATCTTCGCGTTCATCTTCTCATTGCGTTCGTCCAACTCCACCCGCAGCCCGACGGCCTCCAGCTTCGTCTTTACCTGCTGCGCATACTCCAGATGCTTCTCGTTCGAGATGGGCACCATGCCCACCTGCACCGGCGCCAGCCAGAACGGAAACGCGCCGGCGTAGTGCTCGATCAGCACACCGAAGAATCGTTCCACCGACCCGAACAGCGCGCGATGCACCATCACCGGCCGATGCAGCTCGCCATCCTCGCCTTTGTATTCCAGCTCGAACCGCGCCGGCAGATTGAAGTCGAACTGCACCGTCGAGAGCTGCCACAGCCGCCCCAGCACATCCACCAGCTTGATGTCGATCTTCGGCCCGTAGAACGCCGCTTCGCCCGGAATCGTGCGATACGCAATCTTCTTCTCGTCCAGCACGCTGCGCAGGCTGTCGATCGCCATGCTCCAGTTCTCATCCGAGCCGACGAAGCTCTTGCGGTCGTTCGGGTCCCATGTGGACAGCTCCACCTTGAACTCCGCAAAGCCGAACGTCCGCAGCACGCTCTCTGCAAAATCAATGCACGCAATCACCTCATCGCGAATCTGCCCGGGCGTGCAGAAGATGTGCGCGTCGTCTTGCGTGAATCCGCGCACGCGCAAGAGGCCATGCATGGTTCCCGACCGCTCGTAGCGGTACACATTCCCCAGCTCCGCATAGCGCACGGGCAAATCGCGATAGCTGCGCGGCGACGACTTATAGATCAGGATATGTCCCGGGCAGTTCATCGGCTTCAGCCGGTACTCGGCATCATCCAGTTCCATCGGCGGATACATGTTCGCCGAGTAATATCCCTCGTGCCCGCTGATCTTCCACAGCTCGCGCCGCATGATGTGCGGCGTGAACACCATCTCGTAACCGCGACGGATGCACTCTTCGCGCATCCAGTCTTCCATCGTCTTGCGGATCAGGCCGCCCTTCGGATGCCAGAAGATCAGTCCCGCGCCCGCCACCTCCTGGATGGAGAACAGATCAAGCTGCTTGCCCAGCACGCGATGGTCGCGGGCCTTGATCTCCTCCAGCCGCTTGAAGTGCGCCTCCAGGTCCTTCGGGTTGAAGAACGCAGTCCCATAGATTCGCTGCAGCTGCGGATTTTTTTCGTCGCCCAGCCAGTAGGCACCGGCGATCGATGTAATCTTGAACGCCTTGACGCGGCCGGTGGAAGGAATGTGCGGCCCGCGGCAGAAGTCCGTGAAGTTGCCATTGCGGTAGAGCGAGATCGCTTCGCCCGGCTTGGTGAACCGCTCAATGAAGTGCACCTTCATAAAGTCGCCGTGCGACTTGTAGTCCGCGAGTCCCTGATCCCGCGGTTCTTCTACGCGCTGGAACTTCTCATCCCGCGCGACCACTTCGGCCATTCGCGCTTCGATCGCAGCAAGATCCGCCTCCGTGAATGGCGTTTCGCGGTACACGTCATAGAAGAAGCCGCTACCCGTCGCCGGGCCATGTCCCAGCTTCGTCTCCGGAAAAAGCTCCAGAATCGCCGTCGCCATCACGTGCGCGGCAGAGTGCCGCAGCACCTTCAGTGCGGCTTCGTCCTGTTCCTTCAGCAACGTCAGTTCGACATCTTCATTCAGCGGAGCAACCAGATCGACCAGCCGCGAACCATCCTCGCCCGCCCCCGCCCCATACATCGCCGCCTCGGAGGTCTCGGAACCGCCTTCACCGGTTAGTGCCCCATTCATCGCGGTTTCATCGCGATGAGTGGGTTGCGCCGTCAGCGGCCGCACACGCGCCACCACCACCGCGGCAGCCAGCCGCGGCGAGATGCTGTTCGCAATCTCCAAAGGAGTGGTCCCGCGCGCGACCTCGCGCACCGAACCGTCGGGGAGTTGTACCTTGATTTGGGCTGGGCCCTGCTGAATCTGCTCTTGGCTCACCCCTACAGGATACTTGGTTCAAGCCGGCAGCAGCACGCCTTAGGCGGTCTGTTGATCCGTCGCCGGCGCCGGCTTGCGTAGCGACAGGCCGTTCTTCTTCGCCCATACATGGCCACGCCAGATGCCTACCAGCGGCGCAACCGCAACCACCACAAATGCATAGATCACTGACATCTGCATATCGCTTCTCCTTTGTTGTCGCGTCGGCCGCTGGGCCTCGCCCGGCGCACACATCAAAGGCGTTCGGGCCCAACCCAATACTCCGGGTACATCCTTACTATCGGCTGCCGGAACCTCCCTCACCAATGACCTGTTTGGGTGAGGCCGGCCAACTCCCACTTTCGTAACCCTGCGATGACATCCCGCTCAACGGTTCGCGCCGCGTACACTGGCTTTTTATGATCCGTAAGGGCATCGTTACGTCAGTAATTGTGATCGCATCTGGGTTTGCGATGGTTGCCCATGCGCAGCCTGCCGGGCTTGTCGATATTGACAGCAGCAAATCGCAGTCCGCCTTTCCCATCGCCGCAAACGGCCGCACCGCCGCCATCTACATCGCGCCCGGAAATCCCGCGACCGTACGCGTCGCCGCAGACGCGTTTGCCTCCGATGTCGAGAAGGTCACCGGCGCGAAGCCCCATATCCTTGCCTCGCTCACCGCACCGCTGCCACAAAACCTCATCATGGTAGGCGTTCTGGGCAAGACGCCGGAGTTCGATCGCCTGCGAGACGCGCACCGCCTCGTCACAACGCAGGTCGAGGGCAAGTGGGAAGCCGCAGAAACCGTAACGGTCCTCAATCCGCCGAAGAACATTCTTCCCGGCGTGCATGAGGCGCTGGTCATCGCCGGCGCGGATCGGCGCGGCGCAGCCTACGCGCTGTTCGCGCTCTCGCGCGCCATGGGCGTCTCACCGTGGACCTGGTGGGCGGATGTGCCGGTGCCGCACCATGCCGCGGTGTATGTGCGGCCCGGTGTGCACTTGCAGGCCTCGCCCTCCGTCCAATACCGCGGCATCTTCCTCAACGATGAGGACTGGGGCCTGCGACCGTGGGCCGCGAAGAAGATGGACCCGACCGTGGACAACGGCAAGGGAAATATCGGCCCGCACACCTATGAGCGCATCTTCGAGTTGCTGCTGCGTCTGCACGCCAACTCGCTGTGGCCGGCCATGCATCCCGGCTCGCTCGCCTTCAACGCTGTGCCGGAAAACGCCATCCTGGCTGACAAGTGGGGCATCGTGATGGGCTCGTCGCATTCCGAGGCGCTGCTGCGCAACAACGTCGGCGAGTGGAGCGAGAAGCCGCCACCCGAGGGCAACGGCCGCTGGAACTACCAGACCAATGCGTCCGCCATGAACGACTACTGGGCCAGGCGCCTCGAAGTGAACGGCAAATACGAGAACTTCTACACCGTCGGCCTCCGCGGCGTGCATGACTCCGGTCTCGAAGCCACCGGCACTCCCGCAGTAAAGGCCCGCCTCGTCGAAAGCGTGATGGCCGAGCAACAGAAGCTGCTCGCGCAATATGTGAATCCCGACGTCGACAAAATTGCGCAGATCATCTGGCTCTACAAGGAGTCGCTCGATCTCTATCGCGTCGGCATGAAAGTGCCCCCTGACGTAACGCTCGGCTGGACCGACGACAACTACGGTTACATCCGCGAACTCCCCAACGCGGCTGAGCGCGCGCGTCCCGGCGGCAACGGGCTTTATTATCACGTGTCCTACTGGGGCGCGCCGCATGACTATCTCTGGCTCTGCACGACGCCGCCCGCGCTGCTCCGCGAAGAACTGAGCAAGGCCTTCGACCACGGGGTGCGCAAATACTGGATCCTCAACGTCGGCGACCTGAAGCCCGCCGAGCTCGACATTGACTACTTCATGCAGCTCGCCACCGACGAACCGAAGATGGCGGCGATGAGCCAGCGCGACTTCCTCACGCAATGGTTCGACGAGCAGTTTCCGACTGCGGATTCAAAGGCACCCGTGGGTATAACGCTCGCGAATATCATGACGCGTTACTACGCGCTCAACTTCATCCGCAAACCGGAGTTCATGGGCTTCAACGGCTACAACGACGGTATCAAGCGAACAGAGTTTAACCCGCTTGCGTGGGGAAGCCCCGCATTCGTACCTGTTGACTCCAAATCTACGACCTCAGCTTCAAGGTGGATGACGGACCAGAATTCCGATCGCGAAGCAGCGTGGTCGCATCTTGCTGCGGAGGCTGCAGAGATTCGGCGCGATATGCCGGCGACCTATCAGTCAGCGTTCTTCGAGCTGGTCGATTATCCCGTTGAAGCAGCGGCCGCGATGAATGAGAAGTTTCTTGATGCAGATCGGACTTACCTTGGCTCGCGTGATCGGTCAGCGCGCATGTTGGACTATCGCGCACAATCGAAAGCTGCCTACGACGAGATCCAATCGCTGACCGCGAAGTACAACTCGCTCGAAGACGGCAAGTGGGACGGCATGATGAGCGACCACCCGCGCGACCGGCACGTCTTCGAGATGCCGAGGCTCGCAACTGCTGCGGATGCAGACACGCCGCTTCCGGCGTCGTGGTCCGCGGGCAGCCCGGAGTGCCAGGCCATGGCAGACTCCAGCGCTCAGAAGATGAGCGTGGCGAAAACTCCCGCTGCGATTACCAACTCGCGACCGATATTTACCGAGCAGCATTGCACGGTCTCCATCAACGCCGCGCACTTCACGCGCAGCTCCAGCGGCAACCTCATCGCGAGCTGGCATGTCCTCGACGATCTCGGTATCTCCGGCTCCTCCGTAGTATTCGGCGAGCCGGGCCGTACCTCGCCCTTCGGCCCCATCTCCACCGCGGCAGGTGGCCCATCCACAACGACGGGTGGCCCATCCTTTGCGGCTTCATCGCAAAGGGTGGGTTCAGATAGCCTCTCTCCCTCGCTCGACTATGACTTCACCACGACCTCCTCCGGCCCCGCAACCCTCGCGCTCCACCTGCTCCCCACATTCCCCATCGACAGCGATCACCAGCTTCGCTACGCCGTCTCCCTCGACGGAGGCAAGCCCATCGAACTGAACGCCGCGGCCAGCCCGAACGCCAAATCCGCCGGCTCAGGCGACGGTCCCAGCACCGCCGACTGGTCCGCGAACGTCCTGCGCAATTCGGCCATCGCCAACGTGCCGCTGGGCAATCTCTCAGCCGGCAAGCACACGCTGCGCCTGCTCTATCGCGATCCCGGCGTCGTCTTCCAGCACCTCGTCATCACCTTCCCCGGCGCGCCACCCGCCTATCCCATCCCTCCCGAAACGAGATAGCAACCTCGCATCACCGATCCGTGCCCCATTCATCGCGCGGCCCCATCGCGCGATGAGTGGGATCGCGCCACTACTGACCGAACCTGTGCTGTCAGCTGAAAGCTCTCAGCTGATAGCTCGAGAATCATTCTCTCGCCCCCAGCTGGCTACGAACAACGTAGAACGAACAATGTACAACGAGCCTTGTGCCCCACTCGAACCTCGCACCCTGAACCTCGCACCACCGATCCATGCCCCATTCATCGCGCGGCCCCATCGCGCGATGAGTGGGATCGCGCCACTACGGCTCGAACCTGTGCTGTCAGCTGAAAGCTCTCAGCTGATAGCTCGAGAATCATTCTCCCGCCCCAAGCTGGCTACGAACAACGTACAACCAGCCTTGTGCCCCACTCGAACCTCGAACCCTGAACCTCGCACCACCGATTCGTGCCCCATTCATCGCGCAGTCCCATCGCGCGATGAGTGGGATCGCGCCACTACTGACCGTGCTGTGAGCTTAAAGCTCTCAGCTGACAGCGCGAGAATCATTCTCCCGCCCAAAGCTGGCTACGCCCACGAACAACGGACAACGTACAGCAACCCTCGCCCTTCGTACCCCACTCGAACCTCGAACCTTCCTCTCTCTGCTATCGTTTCTCCTGCCATGAAAATCACCCGCCGCACTGCCCTCAAGTCCTCCGCTGCCGCAGCCGCGGCTCTCGCCCTGCGCGGTGCCCGCCTGTTCTCGCAGGGTTCAACCTCCGTCGATGCGCACATCGACATCCTGCCCGCCGAGCCCATCGCGACCATCTCGCCCGAGATCTACGGCCACTTCATCGAACAGCTCGGCGGCGTGGTCTATGACGGCGTCTGGGTCGGGACAGATTCCAAAGTCGCCAACACCGGCGGCGTGCGCCAGAGCTTCATCGACGCACTCAAGTCCATCAAGGCGCCGCTCCTTCGCTGGCCAGGCGGCTGCTTCGCCGACTCCTACGACTGGCGCGATGGCATCGGCGCACCCGGCTCACGCCCCGCGCGCACCGCCTTCTGGAGCCAGCAGGAGACCAACCGCTACGGCCTGCATGAGTTCATGCACACCTGCCGCGCCATCGGCTGCAAACCGTACCTCGCGGCGGACCTGCGCACCCTCCCCGCGCGCGACTTCTACCAGGAGATCGAGTACTGCAACGCGCCCGCGGGCAATGTTCCCTCGAACTCCGCCGCGCCTGCCGTGCCGGACACGCTTGCCGCGCAACGCGCCGCGAACGGCGATCGCGAGCCCTTCAACGTCGATCTCTGGGGCGTGGGCAATGAGAGCTGGGGCTGCGGCGGCAATCTGGACCCCGAAGAGTACGCCGCAATGTTCCGCCGCTTCACCTCCTGGACGCCAAGCTACTCGCGTACACCCCTGCGCTTCGTCGCCGTCGGCGGCAACGGCGACGACGTGGACTTCACCCGCCGCATGTTCAAGGCGCTCTACTCCAACTCCGAGCGGCGGCACATCTTCGGCCTCAGCGTGCATTACTACACCTCCGGCAGCGCCAGTGAATTTGCCGCCGGCGACGCGCTCAAGTTCTCGAACGGCGAGTATTACGACCTGCTCACCCGCGGCAGCATCACGGAGCGCATCGTGCTCGACCACTTCGGCGCGATCAATGACACGCAGCAGCCCAACCAGCCGCATGTGAAGCTTGTCTTCGACGAGTGGGGCGCGTGGTACGGCCCCGGCACGCGGCTCGCGCAGAACTACAACCTCTCGCAGCAGTCCACCATGCGCGATGCGCTGCTCACCGGCATTACGCTGGACATCTTCCAGCGGCACGCGGACAAGGTCGCTGCCGCATGCGTCGCGCAGACCATCAACTGCCTCCATTCGCTGGTCCTCGCCATGGGCGACCAGTCGTGCGTGACGCCGACGTATCACGTCTTCAGGATGTATATGCCGCACCAGGGCGCGCAGTCGGTTCGCACACAGTTCTCCGCGGCCGGTATCCCGAACCCGCTCGCCAATGCTCCAATCCCCGTCGGCGGCAACAGCTACGCCGGCTCGATCGATGCGTCGAAGATTCTCGCAGGGCTTTCGGGATCAGCATCCATTTCGCCTTCCAACCCAAAGCTGCTCACGCTCACCGTCGTCAACCCGCATCTGGACAAGCCAATGACCACGGAGATCGCAGTCGCCGGCGCAAGCATCGCCTCGGCATCGGGCACCGTGCTCTCGGAGCCGGACGTTCACGCGCACAACGACTTCGCGCATCCGGATGCGGTGAAGCCGTCGGCTGCGACCGTCGGCTCAACATCCGGCGGCCGCCTCACACATACCTTCCCGGCCGCCAGCGTCACGTCCCTCCAGATCACCCTGGCATAAGTACGATAGCGGGTGGCCCATCCTTTGCGGCCTCATCGCAAAGGGTGGGTTCGCTTTGTATGCAGAAGGCGTGCCTCGCAAGGCTTTCACTCGGCCCGCGACAAGCTGTCAGCTTATAGCTGTTTTTAGCTGTCAGCTCTGGATTCGTGCTTTTCTATCCGGAGTTTCGCCGCGCCTCCTGGTCCCTAGTCCCCAGCACCGAGTCCCTAGCCAAGCGTCTTCATGTCGATCACGAAACGATACTTCACATCGGCCTTCACCACGCGGTCGTAGGCCTCGTTCACCTTCTCGATGGAAGTCATTTCGATCTCGCTGACCACCCCGTTATCGGCGCACCAGTCGAGCATCTGCTGCGTCTCCGGCATGCCGCCAATCATGGAGCCGGAGAGCGAGCGCCGGTTCGTGATCAGCGAGAAGGGTGAGATCGCCGGAGGATTCTCCGGCAGGCCGACCATGCACATGGTTCCGTTGAGTTTCAGCAGCGCCATGTAGTCATCGACGCTGTGCGGCGCGGAGACGCAGTCCAGCAGAAAATCGAACCTGCCCTTGTGCTTCGCCATCGCATCGGGATCGTTGGAGATGACCACTTCATCCGCGCCCAGCTCCTTCGCGTCGTCAATCTTCTTGGCGCTGGTGGTGAACTGCACCACATGCGCGCCGAAGGCATGCGCAAACTTCAGCCCCATGTGTCCGAGGCCGCCCAGCCCGATGACGCCAACCTTCTTGCCCGGCCCAACCTTCCAGTGGCGCAGCGGCGAGTAAGTGGTGATGCCGGCGCAAAGCAGCGGCGCCACCGCAGGCAGCTTGTCGCCGAACTTTGGTGAGATGGTGTGCACGTAGCGCTCATCGCAGACCATGTTGTTGGCGTAGCCGCCATGCATCAGCGTGCCGTCGTACGCGCGCGTGTTGTAGGTGCCGACGAAACCGTTCTCGCAGTAGGCCTCCTCGCCCGCGCGGCAGTTGGCGCATACGCGGCAGGAGTCCACCATCACGCCGATGCCGGCGAGATCGCCCTCCTTGAACCGCTTCAAATCGCGGCCCACCGCAGTCACGCGGCCGACAATCTCATGGCCGGGAACCATGGGGTAAATCGAGTTCTTCCATTCATTGCGCGCCTGGTGGATGTCCGAGTGGCAGATGCCGGAGTAGAGAATTTCAACGACAACATCCTCGGGACCGGGATCCCGGCGATCAAAAGAAAAAGGAACAAGCGGCGATTTTGCGTCGTGCGCGGCGTAGCCGTGGGACTTCATCTAGTTCTCCTTGTAGGGATTTCATCCGATTAGATGTGCATAGACCGACGTTCGGCAATGCCGGTGCTAGTTGCCGAAGCTGAAGTTGACATTGATGGTGGTCTCAACCTCAACGGGATCACCGGCTAAGAGATATGGCCGATATGTCCATTGCCGGACGGCGTCAATCGCGGCAATTGTGAGATCGGCATCGGGACTGGACACTACCTGAAGGTCCTCCATGTGCCCGTCCTTGCCGATCCTTGCGTGCAGCACTACGGTTCCCTGAATATGCCTCGCTTTCGCCATCGGAGGGTAGAGGGGCGCAGCCTGGTGAAGCGCGAATCCCGCTATCACACCACTTGAGACCCTCACCGGGTCCACCGTCGGCGGCAATCCATCGGTTGCCAAGTCCACGTCGGCGATGTCCCGTTGCTCCAGTTTGTCGATCTTGCCTTCCGCTGCCTCGATCTGCTTCTCGCTGATCACCACTTCCATAGCGACCCGTCGGTGCTGAAAGGCGCCCATCGTATTGCGGAGGACAACCTCTCCGCCGAAGTTGGAAGAGAGCCGAAGAAGGCTACTTCCGACGTCAAAGCAGTACGTTGGAAAGAGTCCCATCGGAATCGGCGCCTTCCCGCCGATCGACCTGGACAGCATGATGCATTCCAGCGGCACTTTGCCCAGCGTGACCTTCTGCATCTGAGGTTGAGAGGCGTCAATCTCGTCTAGCCTCGCCATCGGGTGCAGCTCCTGCGCTACAAGCAGCGCCGCCATTTGAGGCGGCGGGTTGCTGTTGGCGGTCCGGAAGATTTTGTTACCGGTGTGGACCTCGGTCGCTGAATACGAAGGAAACGAATAGACTCGCTTCTGCCGCTCTGCGTCCTTCCAGTAAACCTCGACCGTGCCCTGCTCGCCAGGCTTGCCCTTGGCATCGAACAGTTGGACCAAGAGCTTGAGGTAAAAGGGCTTCACGTCAGCGTCGTTGAGCGACGAGTCCTTCTCTGCCGCATGAAGCCGACCTTTCAGGACGGCGGCATCATCCGCGCGCGCTGAAACACTCGCAGACAAGAGCACTGCCGCTGCAACTGCACCTCGGATCGCGCACCGCGGATTGAGCATGCCTCGAATTCCTTATTCGTCGTAGTGCAACAAACTATACACGTCGTACTCCGGGAACTTCGCGCGGCCTTTGAGGAAGTCGAGCTCCACGGCGAAGCCCAAGCCGGCGATCACGCCGCCCAGTTGCCGGACGAGCTGCACGGTGGCCTGCATGGTGCCGCCGGTGGCCAGCAGGTCGTCGACGATGACTACGCGCTGCCCAGGCTCAATCGCGTCCAGGTGGATCTCCAGCGCGTCCGTGCCGTATTCCAGGTCATAGCTCACACGGGCGGTCTTGGCGGGCAGTTTCTTCGGCTTGCGCACGGGAACAAAGCCCGCGTTGAGGCGGTACGCCAGCGCGGGGCCGAAGATGAACCCGCGCGCCTCAATGCCGAGGACCAGGTCGATGTCCTGCTCAATGTAATGCGCGGCCAGCGCGTCGATCAGTTGCGCAAAGCCGGCCTTATCCTTCAGCAGCGTGGTGATGTCATAGAACAGGATTCCGGGCTTGGGAAAGTCCGGCACGGTGCGGACGAGCTTCTTCAGCGCTTCGCAATTCAGGGTATCTTCCACGTTCGCTTTCTTCGTACTCACTCACCACGCTCCTTCAATTTTGAATTCCTTCAGCTCCGCGCCTTCGCTCTCCGCCAGCTCATGCTCCACGACCGAATCCACGCGGCTGCCGCGCGAGCCTTTGCCCAGCGCCAGCGAAAGGTCCTTCAACTGGTCCGGCTCGCCCGCGGCAACCACTTCCACATGCCCGTCATCGGTGTTGCGCACCCAGCCGCTCAGGCCGATCCCGGCAGCCTCGCGCTGCACGAACCAGCGGAAGCCCACGCCCTGCACACGGCCCTTCACCAGGTAATGCATCACCATTGGCTGCTATTGGATCCTGTAGACGTAGGCGCTATCGACGAACCTGTTCCCAATCATCTGTCCGCCGAGACGCAGACCCTCCACCGATTGCGTTTTACCAAACAAATTGCGCAGGGTCTTGATAAACGGATCGGAGGTCTTGAGGATCATGATGGGCGGAAGGGCCTTCTTGATTCTCTCCCTTAGAATCCTGGAAACCTTTTGGTAGTCCTTAAGCGGATCGGTCTGGCGCAAGGCGTCCGAGGAGAGAACCAGCCTGCCGTCTTCGTACTCGGGAGTTACCATCCACAAGGCTGCTTTCAGCTTGATCCCTTTATCTTCCAGGACGGAGACCACTTCGGAGCCCTCGGTGATGTCGAGATTTACCAGCGTCGTTTTATCCATGGCAACACTCCATTTCCCTTTCCTGAAACCGCGTCGATCAACGCTTTCGCATCACTGCGGGTCCAAATCTCATACCGGCTTCGTTCCGACCACTTGATTACGATGTTCCAATTGGCATCGAGCGCTGGATTTGTTGCCCCATCTATTTGCAGCTCGCGATAGAGCTCGGCCACTTTGATGAGTTCCGACGGGTTGTGGACATAGCTCCTATTGGCACGATCCTTGTCGGGAAAGTCGTGCTTGAGAGTCTCCTTCGCTATGCACGCCTTCAAGGCACACTCTATCGCATATCCGGCCAGATAATATGCGCCACTGTACTCTCCAGCTTTGAAGAGCGTCTTGGCTTCTCGAATTCGTGTCCCGGCAAGTCTCTGCAGGTCGATCCGGTTCATGGCTTACATCTCTGCGGGCGGAGGGTGGGCAGCTTACGCGCGGCTCATGTAGGTGCCTTCCGCCGTGTCCACGCGGATGCGCTCGCCCTCGTTGATGAACGGCGGCACCTGCACCACGAGGCCAGTCTCCATCTTGGCCGGCTTGGTCACGCTCGACGCCGTCGCGGACTTGATGCCCGGCTCCGTCTCCATCACCGTCATCTCGACATAAGTAGGCAGGTCGATGCCGACGGGCTTGCCGTCATAGAAGCTCACGCTGATCTGCAGGTTCGGCGTCAGGTACTCAACCGCGTCGCCGATCGTCTCATGCTTCAGCATGGTCTGCTCGAAGTTTTCGTCCATGAAATAGTAGTCCTCGCCGTCGGCGTAGAGATATTCCATCTTGATCTCGTCGACGATGACGCGCTCGATGGGGTCGGGCGAGCGGAAGCGCTCCACAAACATGGCGCCGGTGCGGATGTTCTTCAGCTTGGCCTGGATGAAGGCGCGCAGGTTGCCGGGCGTGCGGTGCTCCACCGAGAAGACCAGATGCAGCTGGTCCTTGTGCTTGATGATCATGCCCGGGCGCATCTGTGTTGCCGGAATTGCCATAACTTGAAACCCCTGAATTTTTGGCTTGGAGACAGCGGCGGGAACGTGGCCGTTCCGCAAATCCGCAGCTTTTTCAGTATATCCCGGCCTCAAGAACCTGCTGAAAACCCGCCTTAAGGTGCGTATGCGGAGTAGTAGCGGGCTTTAGAGGCTGCTGAAAAACTCGGTTTTGCTTAAGGGCACGGCTTCAGCCGTGCCGTAAATGGCTGCACAATCAATGCGGCTTTAGCCGCTGAGGTCATTTGTTTGGCGTTGCAGCG
>Ga0134125_10000962_pt1 | contig 36658 bp, 33 predicted proteins | sample KB31751_FD_96464 | JGI IMG/M metagenome (GOLD analysis project Ga0134125, IMG submission 96464) | Terrestrial soil microbial communities with excess Nitrogen fertilizer from Kellogg Biological Station, Michigan, USA - KB3-175-1 | ecosystem: Environmental > Terrestrial > Soil > Unclassified ...
AACCATGGAAAATTCTTAGGCGTATAAGGATATTCATATACACCTCTTCCCGGCAATAAGGTGGATTTTTGAAGACCAATACAAGTGCCGCGAAGCACCATTTCCGGCTGGTCTGTCAATGAGATATCTCCAGGTAATTTTCCTGTTTTCCGCACCCGATCTTCTAATTCCATGCAACCGTACAAAGCCCCGGAATTGTCTGCACCGGCAATAATTATATTATTATTTTTTCCTGATTTGATAGAAAATCCTTCTTTGCCGGGCTTCGATGTTAAACTCGTATTCCATAAGCCGGCTGCTTTAGTTAATAAAGCATCATTTTCTTTTCCAACAATTACAACGTTTTTTATCGATGAGTTAATTTTTGCAGGAGGTAATATATGAATTGTATAACCTGCATCTGCTAACGCATGTGATAACTTTTCCACTCCAAAATTAATTCGGTTATTACTTAAAGATGCTACCGCAATAGAAACGCTTTTTGTTGCTGGTTCAATTTTTTTTTGTGCATTCAATGAAGAACTTTGTACACAGGAAAAAATTAATAAGAGGGGTAAAAGGAAGCGAGGTCGGTTCATAATTCTTCATGTCTAAGGATGCATATTTTCGCCGGCATTTTACAATCGCGCTGAATTCTGCAAATAATTCTCCCCCTTTAAAAATGTTTTACTTTAATAATTTTTTTCATTTTCTGAATGAAAGTTAGAAAAGGGAGTCTGGTAAAAACCAAACTCCGTGTTGCTTGTATTATGAGAAACTTTTATTCAGTTTATAGTAAAATGATACTTCTTAAAATGGAAAACCGCAATGTTTCAACAACTTGTTTTCAATCCGGAAAACTGCAAATCGCTTAAGTAAAAAATAACCGGGTAAAACTAAGAGAAGCGGTATTTGGAAAGAATGTATTATTTCACTATGTTAATGGATTATCCTTTACTTTTTGCGTATGGCTCAAAAAGTATAACGATACGATTATCCGGTTTAAAAACAAATAGTACATTCGTAATATTCACCACGATAAATGTTCTACCAGCCGTTGAAAACTTTACGTTCTCTTCTTATACTGCCTTTCTTATTTTTAACGTCCGTTACTGATGCGCAATCACCGCCCGAAGTTGCTTTGAATAATTATAATATTAACTGGTATAGTCAAAGCATCAATGCTGCTTCATCAATGCCGTGCGGAGGTGGCGATATTGGTTTAAATGTATGGGTAGAAAACGGTGACTTGCTATTTTACATAGCCCAAAGTGGCACTTTCGATGAAAACAATGCCCTTCTGAAATTAGGCAGGGTGAGAGTCCATTTGACCCCAAATCCTTTGATAGGCGGCAATTTCAGGCAACAACTGCGAATTGTTGACGGCAGCATTTACATAACGGATAAGCATGCTCAGCAACTGGTCACCATTCATGTGTGGGTGGAAGTGTTCCGGCCCGTAATCCATGTAGAAATTGACAGCCGGCAAAAGATAAAAGCGATAGCCAGTTATGAAAGCTGGAGAACAAAAGACCATATCGTGCGTGGGAAAGAAAATAATGAGAACTCGTATAAATTTGCTCCACAAGGAATAACAAAAGTATTCAAGGATCATATTAACTTTGAAGAGGACAAGGTTATTTTCTACCACCGCAATAGAGACACTACCATCTTTGATGTTACTGTAAAACAGCAGAAGTTAGAGAGCGAAAAAGACCGCTTATTCAATCCGTTAAAACAATTAACCTTCGGTGGTTTTATGGAAGGGGTTGGTTTTGAGGCTTACGGAATGGATAGTGGTAAGTATCTGGAAACTCCTTTTGTTGGTTTCCGGCTGAAAAGCAAACACTATTCCGGTCATATCCGCCTTTTAATTGGACTTAATGTAGGAAACTATTCCGATGTCGCCTCATGGCATCAAAAGCTGATGGGACTGAAATCTCAATCCCCCGCTGACTCAAAGGTTGCCTGGCAGAAAAACCAGGCATGGTGGAAGAGTTTCTGGAACCGTAGTTTTATCATTATTGACCCTCAAAAAAGGCAGGTGAATGATACTCCGTGGACGGCCGCCAGAAATTATCAGTTATTCAGGTATATGCTTGCTTGTAATGCCTATAGCAGTTATCCTACCAAATTCAACGGAGGCCTGTTTACATTTGATCCTGTACTGATAGATAGCAGTTTTCATTTTACGCCGGATTTCAGAAACTGGGGCGGTGGAACCTTCACCCAGCAAAATCAACGTTTGGTATATTATCCCATGTTGAAAAGTGGCGATTATGATATGATGGAGACTGCTTTTCAATTCTATCGTCGCGTGCTGCCGGCGGCAACTCTAAGGACAAAAGTATATTGGCATCATGATGGAGCGAGCTTTACAGAGCAATTGGAAAACTTCGGATTGCCCAATGCCAGTGAATATGGATGGAAAAGACCAAAGGATTACGATCCGGGCATGCAGTATAATGCATGGCTGGAATATGAATGGGATACTGTACTGGAATTCTGTGATATGATGTTACAGTCACAGTTCTATAATGGGACAGATATTTCGGGCTATCTTCCGTTCATAAAAAGCTGTCTCACCTTTTTTGACGAACATTATCGATACCTGGCAAGGAAACGAGGGGTAAAGGTATTAGATTCAAAGGGGCATTTAATCCTGTTTCCAGGCTCGGCTGCTGAAACCTATAAAATGGCATATAATCCTTCCTCTACCATCGCTGCTTTACAAACTGTGTTAACCCATCTTTTGGCCCTGCCCGCGAATTATTTGACATCCGCCGACAAGGAAAAATGGGAAGCGATGTATAAAACCATCCCGCCAATTCCATTACATATTATTCACGGAGATACTGCTATTGCTCCTGCCGAAGTCTGGGAAAGAATTAATAATGTCGAAACGCCGCAACTATATCCTGTATTCCCATGGGGCATCTACGGCCTTGACAAACCAAATTTGCAATATGCATTGAATACCTGGTACCTGGATAGTGCTGCAATAAAGAACCGGAGTTATGTGGGATGGAAACAAGACAATATATTTGCGGCCCGGCTGGGCCTAACCGATCAGGCCGCTCACCTCACATTACAAAAACTAAGTAATTCTCCAAGAAGGTTTCCTGCGTTTTGGGGACCAGGATTTGACTGGACTCCCGATCACAATTGGGGAGGTTCGGCAATGATTGGTCTGCAGGAGATGTTATTGCAGACAAATGGTAAAAAAATACTGTTATTTCCGGCCTGGCCCCTTAATTGGGACGTCCATTTTAAACTACACGCTCCTTATCAAACGACAGTGGAGGCAACGCTCGAAAACGGCAAAATTACTCAACTGATTGTAACACCTGAAAGCCGCAAAAAAGACATTGATATTTATTTAACACATGAGGCAGGCACTCTTCAATGATCATCGGGGAATGAAATCAAAACAATGATAGACTACACAGCAGCCGTTTTTTTAATTAAGATGCAGAACAATTTCTAACGACGATGGATTGCGCTAACGATGAATAAAACGAGGAAAATATTTTAGGCAACAAAGCAGCTACATTCTACGATATCGGTGCATTTCGTTGTGATTTTTGTTATAGCTTCCCTTTGGTCCAAAATGATTTAAATTAAAAGTGAAGCTTAAAAGGAAATAGCGCTGCAAAATAACCGTTCTGGAGTCAGAAATATAATTCTCGCCAATGCTGCGGTTGATGTTACTATTTTGATCCAGAATATCATTGACCGAAAATTTCAATTCCCCATTCTTTTTTTCGAACAATTGCCAGGCGATAGCGCTATTCCATAAAGGAATGCTCAGGTTATAACCATCTGCAAGTCCGCTTTGCACAGAATAATTAAAATCGGTTGAAAATATCAAGGACTTCAGAATGTAATAATTGATATTGGTAGAATAATCCTGCGAGAAATATTTAGAATTTAAGTTATTGCTTTTGCTTTGCTGAACGCTATATTTTACTGAATTATAAGAAAATCGGCCGCGAAATTCCAAATTAAGTTTCTCCCTGATATCAAGATTTAAACCTAAAGATTGTGCTACTGAATAATTATGAGTAAAATTATTTTTACCATAAAGCAGGCTTACATTTTGTCCAAAGCTCATCCGGTTACTCATATTGATGCTGCCTCCCTTTCGGCCTTTCTGTAAAGGAATTCCAACACTGAGATAATAAGATGCATTATACGTACCATTGAGATTCACCGGCTTTATTAATTGAACTCCATTACCTCTTGCCGTATCAAAATCAATACTGTTCACAATCTTCTTGGAAGTCTGGTTATAATTGACATTCATGTTTATATAGCGAAAGGTAGTGGGATTATATGCTTTATAAGAAACATTCAAACTGTTGTTAAACTCCTGTTTCAGACCCGGATTACCTACCATGGTTCGCAATGAATTGGTTTCATCCCGGACGTCCTGAAGCTGGCGCACATTCGGCTGATTGGTGCGGCCCTGATAACTTAAACGGAGGTTACTATGTTTTTTGAAATTGTAACGAAAATTAGCTGTAGGAAAGAAATTGATATAAGATTGTTTGGTATGAATTACGGTGTCATTTCCCATTACAGAATATATGCCGCGGATGCTTTTATTATCGAGACTGGACGCCTGGATGGAGCCGCCAGCCTGGAAATAAACCTTCTCCTTTTTGCTGTACTTAAAATTGAACCCCATCCGGTGTGCAATAAATTGATTTTGAAAATAGTTGGTTTGTTGCGCATCAATGCTGTCGTATAATTTCGTGTCTTTATTATAGTTGAACGCGGTTCTGTCGGATGTACTGAAATTATTCGTGTAAGCGTAATTAAATTCCAGGATCTTATTTTTCCCGATAGGCTCTGTGTAAGAAGAGCTTACCGCATAATTACTGGACTTCGTATTTTGAGAAGAAAGAAAATCCTTTTCCCTGACACTGTCTATTCCTCCCGAAGGATTATAAAAAGTAAGTGGAGAATAAGTTTTTCCACTTCCCTCACTATTATTAATTGAATTTCTAAAACCAATGGTGAATGTTCTTCCTGGTGTAAAAAACCTGCGCCGGTAAAGTAACTGATTATTCAATGAAAGGCCTTTTCGTTGATTTACATTTCTACTAATGCCACTCAATCCCTCATATTGTGCATTAGCAACGGAAATTCTTGTATCATTAGAATCGTTATATTGATCCTCGGAATTTTGTAAACTCAGCGTAGGAGTATATAGCAGCGAATTCATTGAATCTATATTATACTCGAGCCGTAAATTAAAATTATGATTGCGGTTTAAATTAAAAGAAGTGCTTTCATCGTTAATAAATGTTGAGGAATCCCTGGAATGCCTGAGGGAATCGGCAGGAAATAATGTATTTCGTATGCTTGATTGCATAGACTTTTTATTGGTTGCGCCATACATATAACTTCCCTGAACCGTTATTTTCCCCATTACATCAGTATAATTAATACCGCCGGAAGTGGAAGTATTAATACCATTTCCGGAATTGCCACCTGCAAATCCACCCATTCCGCTCACGATATCGGCGGGGGTAAAGCCTTGTTGATTTACATTATTAGACGATCCTAAAAGGGAAATGCGCCGATCATCATAAAACCGGTTCATCATAATTTTACCCGTGTAAAGATTGTCATTTCCATATCCGACGGTACCTTTTCCAAAATAGCCCTGATGCGTTTTTTTCTTCAGTTTGATATTGATCGTTTTTGACCGGCTGCCATCATCTATCTTTGTGAATTTGGCCTGATCGCTCATGTCATCATACACTTGCACGGACTCTATCATGTCTGCGGGTATATTCTTTGTGGCCATTTTTGGATCAGTTCCAAAAAATTCTTTGCCATCAACATAGATCTTTTGAATCGCTTCTCCCTGTGCAGTTACGTTTCCATCTTTATCGACCTCTACGCCCGGTAATTTTTTTAAGAGATCCTCTGCGGTAGCATTAGGAATTGTTTTAAAAGCTCCTGCAGAGAATTCAACTGTATCATTTTTTACAGTAATCGGAGGTCGTTGAATGATAACTTCGTTCAGCATTTCATTTGCTCTGATCATAAAGATCTTTCCGAGATCAATTTCAGAATTTTTAGCAGAAAGGGCGATTTTCTTTTGAATGGTTTTATATCCCTGGAAAGAAACCGAAAGTTGATATTTGCCGGAGTCGAGATTTGTTAGAATAAAATCACCATTCTTATGAGCAACCGTACGGGAAATTAAAGAAGAATCAATGAGATCTGTCAGAGAAATAGTAGCATTTGCCATCGACTGGTGGCTGGTAGTATCAGAAAGAATTCCTTTTACAGAACCGTGAATTTTATTTTGTGCATTACAGAAATTTTGAAAGACAAAAAGAGTAATTACCAGGAGGAGTAGCTGTTTTATCATCAAATAAGAAAAACTTGTGTTTATAGAATAACAAGACGTTTTAATTTAACAAAACCTTCGTTTAAGTAAAAACAAATTTCACCAACCACACTTACGGCGGTAATAGCAACAAAGCATACAGAACGTTAACCCCTGCGAGCAAAGCCACAAATAGTTGTTATTTCTGTTTCGCTGGAAAATTGAAATAAGAAAATTCCGCGGCGGAAAACTCATTGAGTGCTTTATATAAAGCAAGTGTTGAAATATGAACCGTTTATTTCCAAAGAAAAATTAAATTTGTTTTCAATAAAAAAAAATATTTATGAAGAAGATTATTGTAATAATCATAGCCGCTTTCGCTGTTATCCTTCCGGGATGCCAGAGTGGAAGTGGCGCCAAGCCGCAAGAAGTTTTAAATCATTTTTTTGATGCCCTTTCAAAAAAGGATATTAATGAAGCAAAAAAATACGCCACAAAAGACAGTGAAGGAATGCTGAGCATGATGCAAATGGGCATGCAAAATATGAATAACGATCACGCCGATAAAATGATGGAAATGATCAATAACATGCAAATGGGAAACGCTACAATCACCGGAGATAAAGCAACTGTGCCCGTGAAAGATAAAAAATCCGGAGAAACAACAGACTTCCTTTTGAAGAAGGAAAACGGTGATTGGAAAGTTGCTTTTGACATGGCCACTCTGATGGATATGGCTAATAAGAAAATGAAGGAACATGAGATGAACGGCTCAGGCAATATGAATGGAGAAGACAGTGCACAAATGAACGAAAGCATTGACAGCGCTAATTCTCATCTGAAAGAAAAAATGGACCGCGCACGAAAACTGATGGATAGTTTGAAGGCTGCACAACAAAAATAAAAAGAATTGCAGCAGCCATTTTATTCAAAAACACTTTTACAAAAAAGTGTTTTTTTATTTGAAAACAAAAAGATATTTACCTTCATTTGCAAAAAAATGAAACGAGCATTAATTCTGTTTGGTGTTTTTACGATGAGCATGGCAGCCTGTAACAATTCTACGAATGTTGACAAGAGTGATCCGTTGGAATCCGGCAGAGGTTTTATCGAAGCATCTTTAAAGGGTGATTATGTAAAAGCACAAAAATATATGTTGCCGGATAGCACGAATATGGAATACCTGGAAGGGCTGAAAACATTCAACGGCAAGATGAATCCGGAAGATCGCCGCGGCTACAGCGACGCGAATATTATTATCGATTCTTCCATTTCAAAATCTGATTCTGTTGATATTATTTATTATACCAACAGTTATAAAAACAAACCTTCAAAGATAAAATTGGTAAAGAAAAATAATGACTGGTTGGTGGATTTTAAATACACTTTTATAGATAATTAAGCAGTGTTTTATTAGAAAAATAAGAAATGAAAATTCTATTGCTTGTCGGTTTAGGAAGTTTTATCGGGGGAATTTCACGTTATCTGGTCACGCTTTTTATTCAAAATAAAATTTTTTCCACATTTCCTTATGGAACGCTGGCGGTAAATATAATTGGCTGTTTTTTGATTGGTGTTATTTATGGTTTTACTGATAGAGGAAATTTGAATCCTGAATGGCGAATTTTTTTAGCCACAGGAATAATGGGCGGATTTACCACTTTTTCTTCCTTTTCAAATGAAACAATAAGCATGTTGCGCGATGCAGAATATTTGCCGGCATTTTCGTACGTTGCAATAAGTATTTTTATTGGGCTTGCAGCTACCTTCGCAGGAATATCTTTAATCAAATATTTGTAATAATGGAAAACAATCCAGATGCAAAATTGTTGCGGATTTTCCTGGGAGAATCAGATAAATACCACCAGCAGCCGCTTTATGAAACGATTGTTTTTGAAGCAAAAAAACAATCACTTTCCGGCGCTACCGTTACAAGAGGCATCATGGGTTTTGGGCCAAACAGTAAAGTACATACGTCAAAGCTTTTTGATATTTCTACAGATCTTCCGGTAATCGTTGAGATTGTAGATACGCTGGATAAAATAAATTTGTTTGTAAAAATTGTAGAACGGCTTTTTGAAGAATCAAAATCCGGCGGATTGATTACCATAGAAAAAGCAGAAGTAATAAGATATCGTTCCGGGAAATAGAAGAGGTTCGGGTTCAAGGTTTGAGGTTTAAGGTTTGTAGTTCATTGTCTCAACCTTCAACATATAGTTTAATATTCAATAACCAAATAAATAACTACCAATGTACGTTTTACATCCATGGCACGGCGCTACTACCGGCGATGAAGCGCCGCAAATTGTAAATGCACTGATCGAAATACCGCAAGGTTCAAAATCGAAATATGAAATAGATAAAAAGACGGGATTATTAAAATTAGACCGCATTATTTATTCATCATTTCATTACCCGGTCAATTACGGTTTTATTCCGCAAACGCTGGGGAAAGATGGCGATCCGCTGGACATTCTGGTGATGTGTTCGGAACCAATTCAACCGCTGTGTTTGGTAGAAGCATTTGTGATCGGCAACATGCAAATGATCGACACAGGGCTGATTGATGATAAAATAATCGCTGTGGCAGTACGCGACCCGGGCGTGAATTACATCAGCAACCTGGATGAAGTGCCGCAACATATTTTTAAGGTCCTGAAAAATTATTTTGAGCAATACAAAGTTTTGGAAAATAAAAAAGTTGAAATAAACGATTTCCAGGATAAAGAAAAAGCATTCGAGATTATTAATGAATCCATTCAATTTTATAAAGAGACTTATCCCAAATAATAAAAACAAAACCAAAACCAACGAATGAAAAAACTACTGCTGGCTGCATTGATCTGCCTTGGATTTTCATGTGTGAAAGACAAAGTGCCGGGAGATCCTGAACAGGAATATTATACCAGGTGTGGCACACTTTTGACTACCCCAACTTTGGATAGCTTCGTTCCTCCTACTTATTATATTACTGCGATTGTCGCGTTCAAAGAAGGCAATGAAGTCGTTCATTTTCACGGCGATGTCACCGGCGACCATGACAGTTCATGGTTTTTGCCAAGATATAGCAAGGACAGTGTTTATTGTACCGATCCGGTTAAAAAATAAAAGAAATGAAGAAAACGGTTCTGCTGCTGCTTTATCTATCGTGTGCCATTTTTGCAAGAACACAAACGCTCTCTGATCCGTTGAAAGAGCAGTTGTCATCCTATTTTATTACTCTTCCTGAAAGCAATGATTTTCATGGGTGGATTGATTCAATACAAAAAGATTCAGCGGTAATAATAGACACCATCATTAATAAAGATTTTTATTTTTATTTCAGCTTTGATTCTAAATACTTTATTTCTCCCATAGATTCGAAACGTAAAATGGTAATTATGGCAAGGAATAAAAGCGAGGTTCTATCAAAAGAAAAAATTTTCTTATTGATTCAAATGGAATATTATGGAGATACCTTAACAAATGGTCGGTTAAACGTTCAAAACGCTTATAAAGTGTTGTGTGAGAAATTCAAACCTTATTTTACATTTAATCGGGAACAACCCAGTGACAAAAAGAAAAGTAGTTATCGGATGAATAGCTTTTATTTGGAGAAACAATCATTGCCAGTGCTCACGATTCAGCAGGGAAAATATTATAAGGACAAATCCAATTGCCTGATACTTTCACTTTATTTTGAACTAAAAAAAGATACAGACGCGAGTTTTTGGAAAGATGGAATGTTGCAGTAAAGAAAGAAATAAACAAGATTAATGTTTTCTGTTTTCTTCTAATAAAATCACTATTATTTCGAGAATAAACAAAGAAAATTCTTCTCTTATTTTATTTTCTGCTTCAATGAAATTTTCGGATTAGTTAAAGCCATGCCAGACAAAGCGCTTCAAAGAATTTGAATTCGATTTTCAGATCAATTCTTTCCTCTTTTATAAACTGGGCATTGATAAATCCCTGTTCCTTTTCAAAAAATAATTCCTTTAATTTCATGTTATTCTTAAAACTCAAAGCGCCCTTTCCATGCCATTTATAAATGGTTTCTTTCGCGCTCCAAAAGAGCGTGAGAACCTGATCGTTTAAGGTTGTTGATTCATCGTTGAAAGTTGAATATAGTGCCAGTTCTGATTCATTCAAAAACCTGGTTTTTACCAATTGAATTTTTGGTGTTACTAATTCCACATCAATTCCTACCGGTTTATCTTTACTCACAATGGCTGCTGCATATTCCCTGCAATGAGAAATCGAAAAATGAAATTTTTCATCGAAAAGAAAGGGCTTTTTTGATTCGGCAATTCGTATTTCATGAATAGGGAAACCAGGCTGCAGGAGTTGCAAAAGATAGCGTCCTGCAAGATGTTGCAGCCTTTTGTGGGAATGCACAATTTCTTTTTTGATTGAAACCTTTTCTAAAAAAAAATCTTCATTTTCTGCAATATGCCAAACGGCAAGTTTGGTAGAATCGTTGATATTATGTTGATAAAACAGAGGCATTTAAAAAAAATTATCCTTCACTTTGTGGTTTCATGAATTATTTTGCAACTGTAAAAATAACCGCAATTAAATGATTTTATCTGACAAGAGAATTTTGGAAGAAATAGATAAGAAAACGATCATAATAAAACCATACACCCGTGAAAAATTAGGCAGCAATAGTTATGATGTGCATCTCGGAAAAAACCTGGCTGTTTATAAAGATAAAGTTCTTGATGCGAAAAAGCACAATGAAATTGAGCATTTTGATATTCCTGCAGAAGGATTCATTTTGCAACCAAATGAATTGTATCTGGGTGTTACTCATGAATATACAGAGACACATGCACACGTTCCTTTTTTGGAAGGAAAATCTTCTACAGGTCGGTTAGGTATTGATATTCATGCGACGGCAGGAAAAGGCGATGTAGGTTTTTGTGGCCACTGGACTTTAGAAATTTCCTGCAAAATCCCAGTCAGAATCTATGCCGGTATGCCGATTGGCCAATTAATTTATTTTCCGCTGGAAGGCGAAGTGGAAGTTAGCTATGATTCGAAGAAAAACGCAAAATACAGTTATCAGCCGGACAGGCCCGTCGAAAGTATGATGTGGAAAAATAAGTTTTAAGGAAGATGTGACAAATAAACGATCTCCATTTTTTCATTCTTACAGGAATTAAGAATATCCAACAAACCCTTTTTCTTTTCTTCGTCATTCGTTAATAAATGTTCAGAATTCAGAAGAATTATTTTCACTTTTTCTTCTTCTATCCAATCCAGATCTCCCAGCACTTCTTCAAGCGCATCCAAATTATATCCAAAATAGTCTGGTATCGAAAGCTGTTGCTGCAATGTTTGATAACACTGATCAATACTTTTACAAATATTACCGTCTAGAAAAACATACCGGACGTTGTTTTCGGAATAATACGAGGCAGTAACATTGAATATCATACTCATTTTATTTCAGTAAAAGTTTGATAATGATCATTCGTGTACCAACTTCGCCCATCGCTGCCGGTCACAATTCTTTCAGTACCACGGTTCTGTCCCTGCACTTTTGGATTCACATCCCATTCCTGGTATTGAATTGAATTTCCTGCGCTGTCTTCCTGCGGCAAAATCTTTTCCCGGTTTGAAAACACACTGCCACCAACACATCCTGGCATCGGATGATGGTTAGCCTTAATGTATTGCAAGACTTTATAAACTTTTGCGGGAATTTGGACGTCAGCAGTTTTTTCATTTTTCTGAGCACTATTTTCAGAAGGAGCGACTGAAGTTTTAGTATTTATTGCAGAAGGTGAAGTTTCAAAAATTTGTTTTCCTATAAAGAGACCTAAAATCAACCCGATAATAACACCTAAAATTAATTGAGCATAATTTTTTTGCATAGCTCAAAGATATTATATCAAACATAAATTACCGGTAAACATTTATCGCTATTTCAGTCACTCATTTCTTTTTACAGAATAACTTTCCAGCTCATTAAAAAAAAGGCGCAGGTGATAACCTACGCCCTGGATAATTCAATAAGGAATTGAAACTTTAAGAATTTTCATCATTATCCGGCACCTTATTTTGTCCGTTATTGAAATTCTGGTTGTTCATGCGGCCGTTTTGATTATACATATTCATCCTTTCATTACGGTAGTTCTGTGCCGCATTCGCAATAGCTTTTTCCCGCTCGGATTTCAAGGCAAGGATATTTTGTTTTCTTTCTGCTTTTGGCACACTTTTATCCTTTCTTGCAGCTTTGATCTTATAGGCGTAATCTGCTCTGATTGCTGCTATTTGTGCATCCAGACGTGATGCTGGCCTGTAAGGCGCAAAACCGTAGCCATAAGGAGGATAACCGAAATACGGATAGCCAAACCCATAATTTAAAGGGTAACCAAAACCATAAGTAAACCCGATTGCCGGAGCTATAATAACCCTTGTATGTCCCCGATAAAACCCCCTACCCTTTTGAGCATAAGCACCTGATGCAAGTGCGAGGGATACGATCATCATTATTACTATTTTTTTCATAAAAGTGATTTTTTAATTTTTCATTTCATTAGACGCCAAAACGAGAAAAAAGCATAAGAAAGAAGAGTGAAAATGAGAACTATAACAGTTTGTTTTTTAAGGAATGTTAATAGCCAGCTTGAAGAATTATTTGAATTAATTATTTAAGTGTTTATTCCAGCCCAAATGCTTCTTTTTCTAAAAAAGTAAAAGGAAAAATTGCTTTTAGAATGCCTCCAATAAATTCAGGGTATTAGAATACTTTTTTTAATAAACAAAGAAATATATCAGATTCGTAATTTATTTTTTTGAAATTTGAAACAATAATAAATGTGACGTCCGGATTTTAAATTTTTAAAAAAACTGAAAATTTCGCTGATGAAAAAACCGATGCTTTTTATTTCTTTATTGTTTTTCGTGCAGTTTGCATTCTCTCAAACTGTTGAAAAGGTGGCCCCGGGAATTTGGAAAATCACTTATGGCGTGCCCGAAAATCATTTGCCCACAGAATTTAAAGAAAAGCCTTTGCAGCAGCCATTGCTAAACTTACCAGGTAATAATACACCGCCTTTCGACCTGAAAAGCGTTCGTTTTACCCAAATGCCTTCTGGTGTTTTAGCAGAAATGGATGTGGACAGCAGCGAGCGGTTTTATGGTTTTGGACTACAAATAAATTCTTTTGAACAAAGAGGCATGAGAAGAGAAATCCGCACTTGCAGCTGGCCTGTTGGAAATGTTGGTTTCAGCCATGCGCCGATGCCTTTTTATATTTCTTCAAAAGGTTATGGAGTGTTGGTTAACACATCACGATACTCCATTTTTTATATGGCGTCAAAAGGAAAATTAAATCGGTCAGAAGCGCTGCTATCCGATAGTTCAGCCAAAAATATTGCCCTCAACACCGTTGATCTTTATGGGAAAAAATACAGTCGTTCTGATGAAGTAAGCATTCTTACAGAAGGAACAAAGGGAGTCGAAATTTATGTTCTAAGCGGACCTTCAATGCTGGATGTCGTGCAGCGGTACAATCTTTTTTCCGGCGGTGGCTCATTGCCTCCTTTGTGGGGTTTGGGATTTGAATATCGCGCGAAAGCGACTTTCAAAAGCCAGCAGGTTTTGCAAACAGCCAATTACTTTCGTTCTAATCATATTCCCTGCGACATATTTGGACTGGAGCCCGGATGGCAAAGTGCGTCGTATTCCTGCTCTTTCAAATGGAACGACAAAAACTTTCCCAATCCTGATTCGTTTGTTAATTCAATGAATTCCCAGCATTTCAAAATTAACTTATGGGAGCATGCCTACACACATCCCACCTCTCCTATTTTTTCACAGATTGCTTCTTATTCCGGCGATTATACCGTTTGGACCGGTGCAGTTCCGGATTTTATTCTGCCACAGGCGAGAAAGATTTTTGGTGGTTATCATGAAAAAGAATTTGTCCACAAAGGAATTTCCGCGTTTAAACTCGATGAATGTGACGCGGCAGATTATGCAAATGCAGCAAAAGAATGGAGTTTTCCCGACATTGCCCATTTTCCTTCAGGAATAGATGGCATCCAAATGCGGCAGATATTTGGTTATTTGTATCAGCAAACCATGCTGGATATTTATAAGAAAAACAACATTCGTACGATGTTCGATGTGCGGGCATCTTATCTTTTTGCATCGCCTTTTGCTTCTGCTCTTTATTCTGATATGTATTCACTTCGTGATTTTGTGCGAATGACTGTTAATTCAGGCTTTGCAGGTGTAAACTGGTCGCCGGAACTACGCGAAACTTCTTCAGATGCGGAACTCATCCGCCGCATGCAGGTTACATTAATGTCCGCGCACATGGTCGCCAATTGCTGGTATCTCGACTTGCCGCCATGGTTACAATATAACACGGAAAAAAATGTGCAACATCAGCTTTTACCAAATGCGCAAGAACTGGAATCGGCAGCAAAAAAGCTTATTGAATTGAGAATGAGCCTTCTCCCCTATTTGTATTCAGCTTTTGCCGATTATCATTTTACGGGAAAGCCGCCATTTCGCGCATTGGTACTTGACTATCCAAACGATAGAAATGTATGGCACATTGATGATGAGTATATGATGGGCGAAAATATTTTGTGTGCGCCGTTTATTGACAGCGCTTTCACAAGAGAAGTATATTTTCCGGAGGGCGTTTGGTACGATTTTAATACAAATAAAAAATATGAAGGCGCCCACAAATACACGATCAACATGCAGCTGAATGAAATACCGATGTTTGTGAAAGCCAACACCATATTGCCTTTGGCAAAACCAGTTGAATATATTACGCCTTCAATTACATTTGAAATAAGCTGTAAAATATTTGGGAATGCCGCGGCGCAGGCGAAATTGTTTGAAGACAACAATTTCAATTTTGATTTTGAAAAAGGAAAGTATAACTGGCTGGATATCTCATGCAAGGGAAACAAAATTACCATTACACGAAGAGGCAATTATTCGAAAAAAATGTATGAAATAAGCAAAGTCGTGGATTTAGTGAATTAGTGTTATGAAGATTATTACAGACCAGCAAAAGAACAAATAGTTCAATGTTCTCTTATACATAAACACATTATTACATTGGGATGTTGGCAACTGAGCAGATTTTCACATTCATTAGTGGCACAATTTTTCTGCATCTATTTTTTATGCGAAAATATACTTTAGTCAAATGGGCATTGGTTCTAATAATTGTTTTTTTAAGCTTTAGCATCTTAATATATGCTAAAGCAATTTTACTGCCTCTTACACTCGGCGGTCTTTTAGCGATGCTGTTTATGCCACTTTGCAGGTGGTTCGAAAGAAAGGGCGTCAGTCGTGCCTTTGCTTCGTTGTTTTCGATTTTGATATTCCTTTTAATTCTCGGAGTGATAATTTATTTCTTTGTCTGGCAAATAACGGCGATCACACGCGACATAACAGAAATAGAGGCAAACGTTACGAAACGGCTGGATGAATTGCAGCAGTTTTTTTATCACAAATTTGGCATCACTCCCGGCAACCAGGAAAAAATACTGGAAGGTAAAAATGACGGAAGCCTTGGCGCAATTATCAGTGCTATAATGGGCTCTCTGATTTATTTTCTGACCAGTTTTATCATTATGCTCGTGTATATCTACATGCTGTTATTCACAAGAGGTCATTTAAAAAATTTCATTCTAAAACTAGTCAAGCCATCGCAAAAGGAAAAAACTGAACATATTATACTGGAATCAAGTAAAGCGACTCAACATTATCTGCTTGGTTTTGCCTTGTTGGTTACCATGCTATGGTTATTGTATGGTATCGCTTTTTCAATTATCGGCGTCAGAAATGCATTTTTCTTTGCCGCACTTTGCGGGCTCCTTGAAGTCATTCCGTTTATTGGAAGCCTTTTCGGAATTATACTTACTATGCTGATGGTTGTCTCACAGGCCGGTGGTGGAGGAATGCTTTTCGCTGTTTTTATTGTTTATGCGGTTCTTCAGTTTACCCAGTTTTATATCATCCAGCCTTTGCTACTTGGAGGTGAAGTAAATGTAAATCCACTTTTTGCCATTACGGTTCTGATATTAGGAGAAATGGTTTGGGGACTTGGCGGTATGATCATGGCGATTCCATTAACCGGTATTGTGAAGATCGTGTGCGACAACGTTGAAGAACTGCATCCTTACGGATATCTTCTTGGCAAAAGCAATAATTCGAGAGGCGGTATTTTTAATAAAATGAGAACGAGGTTACAAAAGAAATAATATCTATGTTTGAGTTTCGATTTGTTGAACTCTGATTTCTACTTTGTTGATTTGTGATTCAGTAATACACGAGCAGATGAGCACCTTAACGAATCAGCAAATTGCAAAATTTCAAGTTAGCGAAACTTTCTTTCCTGTTTTTGCCGCTTCATAAATAGCTCCAATAATTTTTAGATCTTTTAGGGCTTCTTCTCCATCTGCGGGAATCAATGGTTTTTTATTTCTCAGAATAATATCCGCCATTTCATCCATTTGCACCGTTTGATGAGTTACATCCGGCGCTGTCAGTTCACCTTGGTTTGTGCGGCCACGAATTGGCCCATATCCTGTTGCCGGCATTAACTCGGCAAAACCATTTGTACCATTGAGAAAAAACCGATCGAGGTTATTCATGCTGTAGGTAGAAAGACAGGAGGCAACGGCACCAGAGGGAAAGCCAAATTGAAAAAGCATCGTTTCATCAATTCCTTCTTTAAATTTTACCGGGTCATTTTTGATCTCTTCTGCAGTTACCCAAACCGGCTCTTCTCCAATCATGTATCTTGAACCATTTACAGCATATATTCCTATATCCATCATCGAACCGCCTCCTGATAAAGCTTTGTTCAGTCGCCATTGATTCGGATCACCAATGGTAAAGCCTACTAATCCCTGGAAAAAGAGAATTTTTCCAAAATCACCAGAATTACGCATTTCGACAATTTTTAGCGTGTGTGGCTCAAAATGCATTCTGTATCCGACCAATAGTTTTACATTGGCGTTTTTACAGGCATCGATCATTTCCTGCGCCTCTGTCGCATTGATTGCCATTGGTTTTTCGCAGATCACATGCTTACCTGCTTTTGCAACCCGTATCACTTCATCGTGATGTAGCGCATTTGGAGTGATAACATATACTGCGTCAATATCAGGATTATCTTTTATTGCATCAAAGTTTTCATAATTGTAACAGTTCTTTTCCGGAATGCCATATTTACCTTTCCAGTCTTTAATTTTAGAAGGAGTACCACTGATCACTCCCGTTAGCTTTGCTTTTTTACAATCACGCATCGCTTCAGCAACACGCGTACCGTAACTGCCGAGGCCCATAATAGCTACACGAAGCATGGAATCGTTTCTGCCGGTTTTGTCAGTGGTTTTATTCATAGTAAAAGCATTTTTAATGAGGGGAAAAGTAAGTGCGCCCAGTGTGATCGTCTGCAAAAAAGCACGCCGTGATTTCATGATCGGATGTTGAAATCCGAATTTACTTAAAGATTTTTAACCGGCAATTATTTTAGAATGTAAAGTCAACGTTGAAACACTGAACTTTTATGCACCTTCCAACTTTCACGTTTGCTCTTGGTCTGATAATTGTTATTTTTCAAATAAACAAACGCCATGAAAAACGATAAAAACAGGAAGCCAACTGATGAAGGATTAAAAAGTTATAACCCGGCCGACAGAGATTTCCAACGCACAGAAGAGCAAACTGACCGTGTATCACAATCAGAAAAAGACGAGCAAAAAAGAGAAAAGAGTAAGAAGAAGATGTGAAAATCACGAAGCAAAATTCTTAATTCGTAATTTTTAATTCTTAATTTCTTTGCCCAGATTCACCTGGGTACTTTCAACAATGGCATCCAACGATTGCTCATTCATGCATTTAAAATGTCCAAGAGGGCATTTATCAAAACCGGTTTTTGAACAGGGACGACACCACAATTTATTTACCTGGAACACTTCATAATTCGTTTTGTAAGGTGTCATGCCAAATGATGGAACCGTATTTCCCCAAACAGAAAGAATATTTTTTTTGAAAGCGGCTGCAATGTGCATCATTCCTGTATCATGGCTGATAACTAATTTGGCATTACGAACAATATCTGCGGATTCATTCAATGAAAATTTACCACAGGCATTATAAATCTTTATCGGATCCGAATCTGCTATTTTTTCTCCATTCGCGAAGTCTTCTTTTCCTCCCAGCAGAATAACCGGGTAATTGATTTTTTGAACCAATTCTTTTAATTTTTCTACCGGAAGTTTTTTGGTATTATGAGCAGCGCCAATAGCAACGGCAACATAACCGTGCAAATGAGAAAATGGAATGTCGCCTTCTTTTACCTTTTCGCTTTCCGGGATAAAATAATCAAGCCCGAGGCCATCATTTACCACACCTAACTTTTGAACAGTTGCCATGTACCTGTCCACAATATGGACAGGTGGCATTCGGTTTATTTTAAAATTAGTGTAGATCCATTTTTTTATATTCAATTTATTAAAGGAATAAAAAGGAATGTCACGGATCAAATTTTTAATTCGCAATGTGCGAAGATTATGATGGAGGTCGATAATGTGATCGTATTCTTCATTCTCTATTTCCTGAATGGTTTTATCAAAATGGTCTTCCAATAAAAGAACTTTATCGAGGTATGGATTAGATTGAACTATTCCCGCAAATTTTTTTTTTGTCAGATAATGAATTGTTGCCTGAGGATATTTTTCTCTCAAACATCGTATAACCGGCGTTGTCAGTACAATGTCGCCGATTGAAGAAAAACGAATGATGAGAAATTTCAGATAATTGTTTTCTGTTGCAGGAGAAGAACGATCCCAAATTTTATTATAAAACTTTTTAAAATTCAATAAATGAACTATTTACTTTTTATCAAAATTCCCGAGAAGAAATGAAATAAAAAAGTTGCCACACAGCAAGACAACAAATATCGCTGATTCTTAATTACCGGCAGGTTTCGGCTTCTTTTTGGGCATCAAAACTTTCCATAAAACCGGAAATGTAGTGACCACAACAATTCCAATCACAATTACTTCCAGGTGTTCCTTCAGATCGAAATTAAATTCTTTCATGATTAACCTTTGCAAAAAATGGCCGCCAAGCAACATGCTTCCTACCCAAAGAGTGCAACCAAGAATATTGAAATAGGCAAATTTTTTCCTGTCCATTTTTACGATTCCTGCAACGATTGGTGCAAAGGTTCTGACAAAAGGAACGAACCTTGCAATAATAATTGCCCCACCGCCATTTCTTTCATAGAAATCATGTGCCTGCATCAAATGCTTCTTTTTGAAGAAAAAAGAATCTTTTCGCTCATATAAAAAAGGGCCGCTCTTTCTGCCGAACCAGTAGCCGACAAAATTGCCTATTACTCCGGCGATTGTGATCAGCAGCCAAAGAATACCTAGATCCAGCCATTCATTGTGCGACGGAAATAAAGCCGCAGTTACAATCTGATCGCTGTAAATTCCGGTCACAAAAAGTAACGCATCGCCTGGTAAAAAAAAACCGGCAAACAAACCTGTTTCGGCAAAAACAATAAAAATGATCATCCACAATCCGCCATGCTCAATATAAAACTGCGGATTTAATAAATCCTTTACGCTGATTCCTAAAATGTACAACAGGTCCACTAAATATAATTTTTATGAGATAATTTTTTCAGTCAGTAACAATAATTTAGCTGATAAAGAAACAACAAAAAATCTTAAAGAAAAGGGAAATCATCATTCTGCAACAAAAGCCAGTGCTTTCTCCTGGTCAAATTCTCCTTCCCACTTTGCAATTACGCAACTCGCCAAAGTATTTCCTATCACATTTACAGAAGTGCGCGCCATATCCATCAATTCATCAATTCCCAGAATGGCCATCACAGGCCACAAAGGCAATCCGAATGAAGAAACTGTTCCCAGTAAAATAACCAAAGATGCGCGTGGAACGCCGGCAACACCTTTGCTGGTAAGCATCAATGTAAGTCCCATGATCAGTTGCGTACCAAAAGGCATATGAATCCCCGCAGCCTGCGCTACGAAGACACTTGCGAGAGACAGATACAAAGTAGTTCCATCAAGATTAAATGTATACCCGGTAGGCAATACAAACGATACGATTTTTCTGGGTACACCAAATTTTTCCATGTTTTCCATGGCAATCGGAAGCGCAGATTCCGAACTGGTAGTTGCAAATGCTATCGCCACCGGTTCTGAAACAGCTTTGATGAATTGCCTCACAGGAATTTTTAAAAAATAAGCAATTGAGAAAAGAACGACACCGATAAATACAAGCAAAGATGCATATAAGGTCAAAAGTAATTTTACCAGTGAAAAGAGAATATCAAGACCAAGATGACCGACGGTAACTGCAATTGCAGCGCCAACGCCAAACGGTGCAAAATGCATAATGATATTGGTAAATTTAAACATGGTTTCAGCGAGGCTTTCCGAAAAACGAAGCATCGGTTGCCTTCTTTCTTCTTTTACCATTGCCAGCCCGATTCCGAAAATGACGCTGAAAACCACGATAGGCAAGACATCTCCATTGTACATTGATTTAATAATATTTTCCGGGAAAATGTGCAGTAAAACATCCTGCCATGTTTGTGGAACCTGGGGTGGCAATTCTTCATGAAAACCGGCCGGAATATGGATACCAACGCCTGCCTGAGAAATATTGATTGCAATAAGTCCGATAATGAGCGCGATCGTCGTAACCACTTCAAAGTACACGATCGATTTCCATCCCATTCTGCCGACCTGTTTTAAATCTGAATGACCGGCGATGCCGACAACCAATGTTGAAAAAAGAATGGGTGCAATGATTGTTTTTACAAGGCGTAAAAATATCTGGCTCAGCACTTTTAAGTCCTTTGCAACTTCAGGAAAATCCAAACCAATCTCCACACCTATTGCCATACTCACCAGGATCCATGTAGTAAGCGTGCGTTTATAAAGTGCGAAAAGAATTAATGAACCAATAAAAATCCATCTCAACACCCTTAGAAAAAACGGAGAAAGGCTATTAAAATTATATATATCAATGAGGTGAAAAATCGTCGCAATTGTAAGCGTAATGAAAACAAGAAGAATGCTTTTCCTTTTATTCATAAAACAGTTAAAAAGATTAACGCCAAAACTAACAAATAGAATGTAAAGAAAGTTTTCTTTGGCAAAATCCTTCGCAACCTTCATTTTCTTTATCTTTCTTTTTATAAAAAGGACAAACGGAATAAATGCCGCTACGAGCGATAAATAATAAAACAATAATGTGATTATATTTGCCAGATGATTGTAAATGATGCTTTAATAGAGAAACTGGCTCATCTTTCCCGGCTGGAATTTGCTTATGAAGAAAAAGACGTGATTAAAAAGGACCTGGAAAAAATGATTGGTTTTATTGATAAACTGAACGAGCTGGACACTTCCGGCGTAGAACCTTTGCTGCATATGAGTGACAACGTAAATGTATTCAGATCTGATACAGTAAAGGGACAAATAAGCCGCGAAGATGTTTTCAAAAATGCACCTTTACACGACAATGAATTTTTTAAAGTCCCAAAAGTGATAAAGAAGTAATTTAAAACTGAAAACCGGAAATGCGAAAATGGCTGTATTTGTTCATTTGCTGATACCTAAATCTAAAACCTGATATCTATATATGTCTTCCATCATAAAATTAGAAAATATTCAAAAAAGTTATTACCTGGGAAAGCAGGAATTAAAAGTTCTTAAAGGAATTTCTCTGGAAATTTTTAAGAACGAATATGTGGCGCTGATGGGACCGAGTGGAAGCGGAAAATCAACACTGATGAATATTCTCGGTTGCCTCGACTCTCCCACTGCCGGCCGCTATGTTTTGAATGGCGAAGACGTAAGTAAAATGCCCGACGATGATCTGGCAGATGTCCGCAACAAAGAAATCGGATTTGTATTTCAACAATTTAATTTATTACCTCGTTTAACTGCTGCAGAAAATGTAGCGCTTCCGCTGATTTATAATGGGACTACTAAAAAAACAAGAACTGAATTAGCGCTGGAGATGCTTGATAAAGTGGGCCTCGCAGACAGAAGCCATCACAAACCGAATGAACTTTCCGGCGGACAAAACCAGCGTGTAGCCATCGCCCGGGCTTTGGTAAATAATCCTTCCATCATTCTTGCAGACGAACCAACTGGTAATCTCGATTCAAAAACATCAGTGGAAATCATGAACATTTTTGACAAAATACAAGCTGATGGAAACACAGTGATCTTAGTTACGCATGAAGAAGATATTGCAGAATTTGCACATCGCATCATTCGGCTGAGAGACGGACTAATCGAAAGCGACCGTATGAACGAAAAGAAAGCAGTAGTTATTGGATGAATCCTCGTTTTCTTACACAAGTTCAATATCCATTCGTCGTAACAGCCGCTCTTGTAAAGTGTAAATGTGCTTTACTATTCCATTAAACATCACATTACCTTGTAAGTCCTTTACAAGTTGGTGAACAGTAATTTCAAAAGTTCCGTTCTGTCTTTCATTAAATTCAATTGGCTCAACAGTAGGATTTATTTCTGTCCATTGTCTTGTCCAGTATTCCCTTATCTGATTGTGCCCGCTTACATAACCGCCTTCAAATGCTTTTGGCCATTGCACATCAGCATGCATCGTTGAAAGCGCCGTATCAATGTCTCTTGCATTGAAGGCAGCATAGGCCTTTCCAAATAAATCCTGAATTTGTTTTTCCATAACCCGCGATTTATCGAGCCGGCAACTCATTAAGTTTTTCAATTGCCTTGCAAATCTAAAAGTTATTTATATAAGCAGATTGGCTAATTTCCCATTACTTTTATACAAGTAAAAAAATTATTTTTATCAAAATAAACTGATGTAAATATGGCAATGAAAATTTATACGAAAACCGGAGATGCAGGAAAGACAAGCCTTATCGGCGGAACGAAAGTTTTTAAAAACAATTCACGTATTGAAGCGTATGGTACTGTAGATGAATTAAATTCTTACATCGGATTGGTATCTGATTTTTGCAACGATGATCATGCAAAAAAGATTTTGAAAGAGATCCAGGACAGGTTATTTACGATTGGTTCGGAACTCGCTTGTGATCCTGACAAAAATATCAAAATGCCTATTCCTGACCTGCATGAAAGTGACATCGAATTATTGGAAAAGGAAATGGACGAAATGGATAAAGAACTTCCTGTTATGAAAAATTTTATTTTACCTGGCGGCTCGCCTTCCATTTCGTTTATGCATGTCGCCCGGTGCGTATGCAGGCGCGCCGAAAGGAGTTGCGTAAACCTGATGGAAAAAGGAGGCGAGGTAAATCCGTTAATCATGAAATATATCAATCGCCTTAGTGACTATCTTTTTATGCTGGCGCGTTATACAGGCATAAAAAATAATATCCCGGAAACTATCTGGCAAGCACGTGTATAAAGGACTATCCTAATTGTAAATAATGAACTAATTGCGGTATGAATTCTATCCATCCAAAAGTTTTTTTTATTGTTTCACTGATTCTTTTTTTTCAGCCGCTAAATTCTTTTGCACAGACGCACCCTATTTTATTTCAAAAGATTGACCAGGATAATGGCTTAAGTGATAATACCGTCCAGTGTATTTTTAAAGATAAAAACGGATTTATGTGGATCGGTACTGCTTCTGGTTTAAACCTGATGGATGGTTCTACCATTACTGTTTTTAAAAACGATGTGAATGACATTCATTCGATTAGCTCGAATAATATTACTGCCATAAGCAGCGATAGCAGTGGAAGGTTATGGATCGGAACCCGCGAAGGTTTAAATTTCTTCGATCCGTTTTTGCGAAGGTTTTCAGTATGGCCGCTTCAGAAAAATCTGCCAGCAACAAATGATAACATCATTGCAATTGCTGCTACCAAAAAAAACAATTTATTTATCGCTACAGCTTCCGGTCTGTATTTTATTAATCAAAAGACAAAAGAAACATCACATATCGAAATACCGGGCAACAATGATGAAAAAATTTTAAACAACAACATAACGCACCTTGATATCGATAAAAACGGATTGCTCTGGATGAGTACGTACAATGGGCTGTGGTCCTATAATGAAAATACTCATCAGTTTAGTCATGTCATTTCTTCAGCAACCGATCCTGATTTTACCGGACTCCTGAACACTTTTATTATTGATCATCTTGGTATTCTTTGGATTGGCTCATGGAATAAGGGATTAAAAAAATATGATCCTGTTACAAAAAAAATAACCACCTATGACCCTCCTGGTCAAAATTCCACCATTACTTCAATTGCAGAGATAAAGCAATCCGATGACAAATATATTTTATGGCTCAACGGAAATTTCTACCGTTTTGACCTGGAGAAAAATGAATTTATAACCTTCCCGATATCTGAAAATATTCCTTCGTCCTCAAACACGGTCCTTTATTCATTCAATAAGAAATGGGTTTGGATCGGAAGTAATGACGGCCTTTATTTTTATAATCCTGCAAAAAATTTTATTGTTCATCACCGTTTTGAAAAACGAATAACATCCCAGGATGTCTCTCTTTTAGAATGGAACAATAAAATATTGGTATCGGGTGCGGGAAAATATTTTTTAAAAGCATTTAATCACCAGTTGAACGAAACGGATAATTTTACAGCTCCCGCAACACATCCGAACATTTGCTGTTTACGTTTAAAATTCAGTGATGCGGATAACATTGAAGCCGGAACCTCAGAAGGCGTTGTTGCTATTAATTTGAAAAGCAAGCAAACAAGGCTTCGACGAATTCCTTCATCAGCCCAAACATCATCAACGATCAATTTTATAACAAGCTTATTAAAAGACAAAACAGGAGCTTGGTGGTTGTTTCCGTGGCGAAATGGAATCTGGAAATCTGATACGTCTTTTAAAAATACTCACCAGGTTTTTAAAAATTTCATCAGTACCTATAACATCGCAAAACCATTGGTGATTTCTGATGCGGCAGAGGATAAAAATGGAAATTTATGGTTCAGCGATTATGATGAAGGCATCATTTTTTACAATAAAAAAATGAATGCTTTTTCCAAACCATTCATTAAAGAATTAGGACCACGGGCTTCGTTAACACAATTAATATATAAGGATAATTATTGTTATTCTTTTTACGGAACATTTTTGATTAACTGGAACTGTGACGATCCGAAAATACAAAAAATAAAATTGCCGGATCAACTCGACAAACCCATCAGTTCTATTGCTTTCGATAGTCTTGGACACTTCTGGATTGCTACACAAAACGGCCTTACTTGTTATAATTTGAAAGCAAAATCTTTTAATCATTTTTCTACCGCCGATGGATTGCTAACCAATAACATGGATGGGCGCCTTTATTGTTGCTCAGACGGAGATATGGTTTTCGCATGTCCTGATTTTCTTACTTTATTTGAACCTCAAAAGATGCTGCAATCCATAGAAAAAGTTCCGGATTTGAAATTAATAGAAATGATCGTGGACGGTAAACCGTTCAAACCTGATACTTCGGCATTAATGCGTTTTCACGATCATGTAAATAATTTTATTTTCACATGGGCTGTTACCGATTTTAATAATCCTTTGAATAACCGCTATTATTACCAACTTCAGGGAATAGATAAAGACTGGCGTTTTGCCGGAAAAAAAGGAGAAATAGAATTTGCAAGTTTATCTTCAGGCAATTATACTTTACTTCTGAAAGGCGCTAATGCAAACGGTATTGAGGCAAATAAAATTATAAAGCTGCATTTTGAAATTGAACAACCTTTCTGGCGCACCTTCTGGTTTATTGCTTTAATGTTTTTTGGCATTGTAGCATTGATCTATTTTTTTTATCATTACCGGTTGCTGCAACTTTTGGAATTGCAAAAACTGCGCAATAAGATCTCACACGATCTTCATGATGATCTCGGTTCCACACTTAGTTCCATTTCTATTTTAAGTGGAATGGCGATGAGGGAGAAAAAAAATGCCGATGCCAGCGGCATACTGTCTGAAATAAAAGAAAGTTCCATTTCCATGTTGGAAAAAATGGATGACATCGTCTGGAGTATTAATCCTAAAAATGATTCATTGGAAAGCCTTTTTCTCCGAATCAGAACGTTTGCTGCAAAATTATTTGAAGCAAAAGACATCAACTATAAAATTAAAATTGATGAATCTATAAAGCACGTCCATTTGCAAATGGAATATCGTCAGCATATTTATCTCATCCTGAAAGAGGCAGTGAACAACCTTGTAAAATATTCAGAATGCACGGAAGCAGAAATTGCAGTTTCATGTCATGCTTCCTTTTTGGAAGTTGTTGTCAAAGACAATGGTCACGGTTTTGATGCGGATAATAAAACGTTCGGCAACGGCATAAACAGTATGAAAAAAAGAGCCGCTGAAATGAAATCAAAAATAGAGATCAATTCAAAAAAGAACCTTGGTACAACCATCACTCTGTTGGTAAAAATCAAATAAATATATGATACAAATGCTGAATGCATTTACTCAATTTTGTACGCGATGATTAAAATTGCCATTGTAGAAGACAACAAAACCTTGCGTTATTCACTAATGCATCTGTTTACTCATTCCGAAGGAATGCAATGCGTCGCTGCACTTCCTCATTTGATGAATGTTGTAAGCGAATTCAAGAAGAGCAGGCCTAATATAGTGCTTATGGATATCGGGCTTCCAAATATTTCAGGAATTGAAGGCGTAAGAACCGTTAAAGAAAATTTGGAAGACATCCAGATATTGATGTTCACCGTATTTGAAGATGATGAAAAAATTTTTGAAGCGATCAAAGCCGGAGCATCCGGCTATCTATTAAAAAAATCTTCTCCTGAAGAAATTGTTGAAGCAGTAAAATCTTTGTATATGGGCGGTGCTCCTATGTCGTCAAGCATTGCAAGAAAAGTGATCGAATCTTTTCAGCATCACCGGTCAGCTAATAAAAATGACTACGAATTAACCACACGCGAAACGGAGATACTCAATTCCCTCATCGACGGACTGAGCTATAAAAAATTAGCAGAAAAATATTTTATCAGCATCAGCACAGTGCGCACACACATCGGTCATATTTATGAGAAGCTGCACGTAAATTCAAAAGCGCAGGCCGTAGCAAAAGCTTTGAAAAAGTAAATTTTTTTTGAAGAACTTTCGCTAGAAACGCTGATTTTTTAGATAAACTTATCTCATTTATTTCCACTGTTTGCAGGCGGCATCGGAGGCTGGTTTTCTCCCATTTTCTTCATTGGCGGTTTGCTTTCAGGATGTGGATCTCCATGATGACAAGTATAGCAGGTAACATATTTAAGCATATAGCTTACAGATGAAGTGTCCGTGGTGGGAAGTGCCATTTTTCCACTATCCATGCTTTCTGCTATTTGCTGAAAATGATTTTTATTGATATCAATAGTCATCAGCATCATTTTGCGGGCAATCTGTTTTTCAGGCTTGTCATCTTTTGCAAAATCCATTTTCCTGGTATCATCATTTCTTACATGGCAATAATTACATTTTACTCCAAGCGATGCAGTGAAATGATGCATCACACTGTCAAGCCCGTCTTCAGAAATATTTTTTGGCAAAATCTGTAAATTGGTAAACCGTGGCTGGTATGAAGTAGTAAAAGCCTGGAACACAAAAACACTTATTAAACAGCCAGTAATTATGAGAATACTTTTTTTCATGGTTTAATTTCTTTTAATACCGAAATTATCGAAAATAAATCAACAGTTCCAAAAAAAATTTGCATTTCGGCGTTATGATCGTAACTCTTGTATGATGGTGCAAGAAGTATGTGTTGCGAGCAACCGGGTCGTTAATTTAAACTTTTTAACGTTTTTTATCTGATGTGAATAAGTAAATTAGTAAAAGAAGATTTTCATTTTTTATATTTGAAATGCTAAATACTTTTTTTATAAACATCTAAAAATAACCTATTGACAGAAACAATAATTAACCTCGAAACTGTGAGTCCCATTGATTTTTTTGGCGTAAACAATGGAAAATTAGACATTCTGAAAAAGAAATTTCCGCGTTTAAAAATACTCAGCCGTGGCACACAGATAAAACTATCAGGAGCTCCCGAACAAATAGAAAACGCAAGAGATAAAATAAAGCTGGCGGTTCAATATTTGGAGAGAAATGGCAACATGAGTGAAAACTACCTGGAACAAATTCTAGGTGGCGACGATGAAAAGGTTATCGATCATTTTATAGAAAAAAACCAGGCAGATGTATTGGTTTTCGGCCCTCATGGTAAAAGCGTGAGAGCAAGAACGGCGAATCAAAAAAAGATGGTGCAGGCGGTAGATAAAAATGATATTGTTTTTGCTATTGGCCCCGCCGGAACCGGGAAAACATATACAGCCGTAGCTTTGGCGGTTCGCGCGTTAAAAAATAAACAGGTTCGTAAAATTATTCTTACTCGTCCTGCCGTTGAAGCGGGAGAAAATCTCGGTTTCCTTCCCGGCGATTTGAAAGAAAAGATTGATCCTTATTTGAGGCCTCTTTATGATGCGTTGGATGATATGATTCCGGCGGACAAACTCGGTTATTATATGACCACACGAACCATTGAAATCGCTCCATTGGCCTACATGCGTGGTCGCACGCTGGATAATGCCTTTATCATTTTAGATGAAGCTCAAAATGCTACAGACCTTCAGTTAAAAATGTTTTTAACCAGGATTGGTGCCAGTGCAAAAGCAATCATAACCGGCGATATTACGCAAATTGACTTGCCTCCGAAAGTAAAAAGCGGCCTTGAAAAATCAGTAAGGATTTTGGCAAATATTGATGGTATCGGCCACGTCGTACTTGATGAAGAAGATGTTGTTAGACATAAACTGGTTAAGGCGATCATCAAAGCATACGACAAGGAAAAATTGAAAGAACTGGAAGATTTGAAATAAAAAATTTGCTGATTTATTCGGGCTGATTATAATACAGCAGACAAATACATCTCGTCGATTCTTGTTTTTATATTGGATTTTCGATGCAATAATGTCATGCAAACTTTGCAAACAACTATTGGCAAATTATCAATCGAAAAATTACCGCCGCGGTAAACGACAAATAATCGAATTTTCTTTTTGTTTTTAAATGACCTTCTTACAGGCCTGATGGTGTGGAAGGTTCTGCAGAGGCAGTACTGTTTCCTTTTTTAAAGAACTCGTCAAAATGTTTTTCTACATCAGGAAAATGTTCTTTGAGCGCACTTGATGCTTTATCCTTTAAATCATTGAAATAGCTTTTTGCATTTTCAGCACCGCTTTCTGCTTCATCTTTCAGTTTATGAAATTTGTCTTTTAAATTATCTTTCATCTTTTGTTTCTCTTCATTGGTCAGATTGCTGTATTTGTACGCACCAAAGGCCGCTGCGGCGCCGAGAAGTATTGCTGCAATATGTTTGTTATCTACACTCATGGTTTTAAGTTTTAATTTTACCTGTTTATAATAAGACAAGAACCTTGCCGGTTTGATAACACTTGCAGCAGCGAAATGATTATCGATGAAAGATAATTTTCCCTGGCAAATCACCGGAATGTGACTAAAATTATTTCTGTTTCGGTTGACTGTCCATCCATGCCTTTTTGCTGACTTCCATTGCTTTTTTCATTTCCTCCTGTTGTTTTTTCCATTCAGGCCCCTCAAAAAACTGCTTTGTTTGCGCCATCGCTTTTTGCAAATTTTCCTGTTGCTTTTTCCACGCATCGCTTTTAAAATAAGACATGAGCGAATCTGTTGAATGCTTCAGTTCCTCCTGGTGTTTCTTGAAATATTCCTGCATCTGCAAGCCATTTTTTTGAATTTCCTGCTGCTGTTTTTTCCATTCAGGGCTGTTGAAATACTGCTGTACATGGGCCGCACTTTTTTGTATTTCTTCCTGTTGTTTTTTCCATGCAGGACTGTCGAAATATTCCTTCATTTTAGCCGCATTTTTTTCAATTTCCTTTTGTTGCTTTTTCCATTCAGGGCTGTTGAAATATTTTTGCATCGCCATCGAATTTTTCCGTATCAGTAGCTGTTGTTTTTTCCACGCATCGCTTTCAAAATATTTTTGCATCGCGGCAGTGCTTTTCTTTATTTCTTCCTGTTGCTGCTTCCATTCTTTACTATTGAAAAAATTGGTAACAGGAGAACCGGTATCTTTTATTTTATCAATCGGAGGCACCGGCGGAAGTGGTGGAAGTGGTGGTGCAGTCGGTGTTACCGGCGGTGTGGGAAGCACCGGTGGAACAGGCGGCTGTGGTGCTGCGTTAGAAGCAAGTGGCAACGGGGGCTTTGGCGTTTTTGGTGGTTTCGGTGGCGGCGGAGGGTTCAACGGAGGCGGACTGTCAATCATTGTTTTTGCATAAAAATTATTTACACTAAAACCAACTAAAACTGAGGAGCCAATTAACGAATAGGGAATCCTGTTAACACTGGTTTTCTTTTCAGGACTGGAGGCTTTACTTTCTTTTGGAGTAAGCCAGGCAACAGAAAGAATGGCTGTTGCAACAATTGCTAGAACGATGAATTTTTGCCGCAGATTAATTCGATTGTTTTTCATTTCCATAATGTTTTTAATTCGATGAAATAATTGTGATCGTTTGCTGACAGCTGTCATTACCAGCGCCGGTCGGCACATCGGCTCTTCTAAAGCCAGGAGCGCGCGCGCATAATGATGCGGATCTGATAATTTCAATACCATTTCATCGCAACACTTTTCCCGCTCAGCACGGATGTACCTTGTGATCCACCACGTGAACGGGTTGAAAAATAAAATGGCATCTATTACAGATTGTATCAGGTTAAATAAATAATCATTACGCCGGATGTGCGTCAGTTCATGAAGCAGGATTGCTTCAAACTGTTGAACAGAAAGATGATTCATCGTGGCGACAGGCAATAGAATTACCGGTTTAAAAAAACCAATCATCATCGGTGTTTCTATATACCGTGAAAAATAAGTACGTACTTTTTTTTGAATATTGATCTGCTGTGCCAAATACAAAACCTTCTGTTGCCATTCAGGCGCTAATGCTGTACGGTCTTGTGTTTTAAGGCTTTTGGTTTGAAAATAATTTAAAAGGAGCCTGGTAGCAAACCAGACGATTCCAAGTAAATAGAAAGCTGTAATAAAAGGCAAATAACTATTTAGAAAAGAAAAAGAAAAACTGGTGAGACTGTGATCAACGGGTGGATGAAATTGCATTTGCAGCAAGCCGTTTGTGGAAATCGCCTCCTGGTAAGACAATTGATTTGGCATTTTCCATAACTCGCTGAAAAGGGTAATCATAAACCACAATGCAATTCCTGCATATGCAAAACAGGATATCAAATATCTAACCTGCGCCGCTGCCTGTGAAATCAATTTTAATATTAAGCGAAGGCAAATAAAAATAATAAAAGCCTGCCATAAGCTGTACAACAAAGTGCGGGCAAGCGCTTCTGCAGCCGGAGAAAAAAGAAAATTAAAGTGTTCCATTTTAATTAATTTTTGCTTTAATTATTTTCGTACCTGAACCTGGATTTATTTTTTTTGATTCTTTTTCTTTTCGTTCATTCCTGAAAATTCGATTTCATCCAGGTATTTTTTTATTTCATCGATCTCCTCCCTGGACGCTCTGTGATTGCCAAGCTCGTGCATTACTAATTTTGCTGATGAACCTTTAAACAATCCTTTGATCATATTTCCAACCGCTTGCTTTTGCACGGACTCTTTTTTTATCAAGGCCGAATAAATATGTGTTTTAGCTTCATCATTCCGGCTCAGCATGCCTTTGTCGTGCATGATTTGCATGAGCTTTAAGGTGGTTGTATAGCCGGATTCTTTTATTTCTGATAATATCTGATGTACTTCCCGAACGGTTGAAGGACCTTCTTCCCAAAGGATTTGAAGGATTTCCATTTCACTATCTGTTGGTTTATTTAATTTTAAATTCGTCATTATTTGTTGCTTTGCTGCATGGCTAGTACGAAAGGTTTCGTAGATCGAATGTACGAAGAGTTTCGTATATGCAAAATATAAAATTCATTTTTAGAAAATTTTAACAGTCAGATTATTAAATGATTTCCGTTGGAAAATGGGAAATAAATTATAACTCAATGTGGGCGCGCACCCCGAATACATTTACAGGCCCACGGTCTTTATTGTAGCCGGGATTTTTTACAAACTGGTAATCTATTGTCACCCACAAAAATTTTGAAAGACCGGCATTATAATAGGCTTCAACGATTTGTTCGTTCCCATAGTTGAGCTTGCCATCGCCAATAATAAATCCATAGCCGCCATCTTGCAAAAATATTTTATGCTCAGATGAGAGACCATTAATAGCAGCGCCGACTCCAAGAACATCTTCAGGCCTTTTCCATTTATTTCCCGCGATAGAGAAGCCGCCGCTTATCGTTTTGTCAATTTCGGTAAAAGCCCACGATACATCTTTTCCATCGTTCCATCCCGCACGGGCAAAAAAACCGATGTCATTTGTAATTTCCTGCTCCACATTCAGACCCAATCCGTATTTGTGCCCACCATATTTGTTATTTTCTGCAGATCCATTGATAACATTTAAAAGAAAACGATTATTATCAGCAATAGATTTAATTCCTTCTAAATAAGACGGAGACCGCGAATGTGTACTGCTGGCCATAAAACGAATAATTCCCTTTCTTTTACGGATGGAGAATGAGTGCTGAAATTCAAATGTTTCAGAATGAGCGTTCACGTTATATTCCATTAAATGAAAATTGGCGATGCGCGGAACAGCAACCGTTGAAAGCCGTAAAGCCCACTTAGGTTTTATCAATTCAGCAACTACTCCATACGTGTAACCGCGTGTGTCGGCCGGATAATCCCAACTGCCGTTTGCCCATAGTGCCCAATTAAAAAACTGTGTTCGTGGATCTTTGCTGTAGGTGTTATCGTCATAAAAGTCGGAAATGGCAAATTTGCCGGCGCTGATGGTGATTCTGTTCGCAGGGATCATTGCACCAACCTGATTTATTGCGTCTGCCGCTTCTTCCACTTTTGGTCCCAAAGAAATACTCTGTTGAAGATAAGCGCGCGCAACAAACACTTCTGGCGCCACTTCCCCTACCCTGTACGTCTCGCCATTCAACGCACCGGCAACGCCTTTTGCAAAACTCAAACCTTTACCTCCTGATACTTCAGGGTTAAGATAAAAGACGGCGCCTTTCCATAATTTCCGGCCAAGAAATAAAGTAGCAGTGAGGCTTGTTGCTGTCGGTTCTGCAGTATCTGCGAGACTATTTGCGCCGCTGTATTTTGACGGGAACGATGCGTGTCTTTGAGAAATGACCGTGAGTTGAAAATGATCACTCCAATTCGATGTTTTTGCTGAATCGTTGCGCTGCGCCCGGGCAGAAAAGCTGAAAGAAAGACAGAGAAAGATTGTTTTCAAAATTACTTTCATACTTTTCGGTTACGGTTATTTGCTAATTATGATTGTCTTCCTCATTTGTTTGACAAATCTAAATAATGGGAAACAGAAAAAGACAAAATTCAGACGACTAAAAATAAAACTCTTTTAAAGTGGTAGAAGAGATGGTGAACAAAATACCGGCTATTTCTTGTTTTACTGCAAATGAGTCAGACAGATTTTACAAAACCGGTACGGCTTCCTTCCTGTAATCAAAAGGAAGCGAGATATAAAAGGTGGAACCTTTGCCCGGTGCGCTTTTTACCCAAATGTTTCCATGTTGCCGGTTAATGATTTCTGAGCAAATGTAAAGCCCGATGCCCATGCCCGGAAAAGTTGATTGACTATCACCATCTACACGGTAAAACTGCTCAAATATATGTGGTTGATCTTCTGTGGGAATGCCAATTCCGAAATCCTGAACCGATAACTGTACTCCTGTAGCGCCAGGTTTCATTTTCACGATTATTTCAGACGTTCCGGGAGAATATTTAATGGCATTTGTAATCAGGTTGTTAATCACCTGGCCGATCTTGTCGATATCTCCAAAAATCTTTACTTTCTTTTCAGCTTCATAGCTGATTTTAAAATGTGGATTGATCTTTTGCATGTCATCTACAATTTCTTTTACTAATTGATTAAAATCGAAGTGAGTTTCTGTAAAAATCAATTTTCCTTTTTCAACGCGGATATTATCCAGAAGATCAGTTATAAGAGTAGTAAGTTTATTTACCTGCTTGCTCATTTTCCTTTGAATAGCGAGGGTTTGTTCATCACCTTTTTGTTGAAGCATTAATTCTGCTATTTCTCCGTATGCTTTGATCGTAGTAACGGGTGTTTTCAGTTCGTGACTGGCCATAGAAAGAAAAGCATCTTTTCTTTGCTGCTCTTTTTTCAGATGGTGGATGTCTGAGAAGGCGCCGACCCATTTGATAATTTTGTTTTCATTATCAAAAACCGGTTCTCCGATGGCTGCAAACCATCTGTATTCTCCTGATTTGCTTTTGAGTCGGACCTCGGCTTTATAAGGGTTGTAGGTAATTAAGCTCTCCTTCCAGATCTGCATAATCGTTTCCAGGTCATCGGGATGAACAATTGATTCCCAATGGTCATCAAGCATTGACAAATGAATCCCTGTATATTCTTCCCATTTTAAAGAAACAAATTCCGACTTTCCTTTTTCATCAGTTACCCACACTAATTGAGGCAGGCTTTCAGCAAGCAGCCGAAAACGTTTTTCACTTTCTTTTAAAATACTTTCTGTTTTTTTGTGATAATCAATATTCGTGAGAGCGCCAATCCATTTAATGATTTCACCACTGGCATCTTTGATGGGATTACCGATTATATAAAACCATTTATAACTGCCACCTTTTGCTCTTAACTGAAATTCCACAGCCATTGATTCTCCGGTTCGCAGGCTGTATTGCCATCTTGATAATACATTCGAAACATGATCCGGATTTACGTATTGTTCCCAGCCATTTCCGAAAACCTCATCCGGCGTACTACCCGTATAATCATACCATTGTTGACTAAAAAAATCAACAGTACCGTCTCTGTCTGCTGTCCAGATCAATTGTGGAAGTGACTCGGTAAGTGTACGAAACCGTTTTTCACTTATTCTAAGCAACGATTCTGCTTTTTTCGCCTCTGTAATATCGCGTGCAATTTTCGAAATTCCAATGATCTTTCCCTCGTTATCTCTTATCGGAGAAATGGTTAGTGAAATGTCAATCAGGTCACCGTTTTTGATAAGTCTTTTCGTTTCAAAATGATCAATGCTCTTTCCCGCCCGAAGTTGTGAAAGAATATATGTTTCCTCCTCGAATCTATCCGCTGGAATTATTTTTAAAATTGGCTGACCAATCATTTCTGCAGCTGAAAAGCCAAACATTTTTTCGGCCGATGCATTCCAACTTGTGACGATTCCTTCTGTCGATTTACTGATAATAGCATCGTCGGAAGATTGAACAATAGCTGCCAGCTTTGCATTGTCCGCTGCCGCTTTCTTTTCCTCCGTAATATCGTGCATCATATTAACAGCACCCGTTATTTTCCCATCAGCATCGTATAAAAGCCGTGGAAAAGGAATGATATTTCTCCTGCTTCCATCTTTACGTTCTATAATAATTTCAAACTGTTCTATCCGCCCTGTTTTCAACCCAATTGCCATTGGCGCTTCATCAAGAGGCAACGGCGAACCATCAGCTTTATAAAGCCGAAAAGCGCCATTCCATTTTTCTATTTCTGGCTGCGGCACACGTCCCCAAAGCCGAACAGCTGCCTGGTTATACAATAAGATATGACCATCGGCGTCGCAGGTATAAAGTGAAACAGGAAGATCAGTAACGAGTTTTCGGTAGTTCTTTTCACTTTCGCGTATTTTTTGTTGGGCAATAACTTGTTTGGTGACATCTGTGGCCAATACAAGCACACCGCTTATCGTTCCGTCATCTTCCCGATATGGTTGGTAAACATAGTTAAAATATAGTACCCTTTTTTTACCATTTTTACCTGTGAATACAGCCGGAGTTTCCTCGCCTTTGAGAATCTTGCCATTAAAATAAACATCCTGAAGGGTTTCTAAAAATCCTTGTCCTTTCAGTTCCGGAAGTATTTCTAAAAATGGTTTGCCAAAGGAGCTTTGATCTATATTCCAGATTTTTAATAATGGTTCATTGGCTACTTCAAGCGTCATGTTTTCTCCTTTCAAAATCAGGATCGGATCTGGCGCTTGCTCTACAATATTCCGAAAACGCTGTTCACTTTCCCTTATTTTTTTATTCAATTCTGCCTGGGGCGTTACTTCTGTAGCTATAACGGCAACTCCTTCAATATTACCATTTTGATCTCTCTGAGGCTGGTAGACAAAAGTGTAGTAAGACAATTCGCTT
>Ga0134125_10000963_pt1 | contig 36648 bp, 56 predicted proteins | sample KB31751_FD_96464 | JGI IMG/M metagenome (GOLD analysis project Ga0134125, IMG submission 96464) | Terrestrial soil microbial communities with excess Nitrogen fertilizer from Kellogg Biological Station, Michigan, USA - KB3-175-1 | ecosystem: Environmental > Terrestrial > Soil > Unclassified ...
CTCGGCGCCGCCGGCGTCCTCGAGGTTGCCGTGCGTGGAGAGCTTCTCGACGACGGCGATCGCGTCGGTCGGTTTGTCCTCGAGGTCGAGCTCGACGATCGCCCGGAAGATCCGGCCGTGTGAGGCCCGGTAGAAGTCGGCCGGCTGGAGGATTTCGGCGCAGTCGACGACGACGTGCCGGGACAGCATCATGGCGCCGAGGACGGACTCTTCAGCGTCGAGGTTCTGGGGTTGGATCTGCTCGAGCGCGCTCACCGCTGGAGCTGCTCCCAGGCCGCAGCCCGCGTGTAGAACACTGATGTCCGATCGGGCTTGACGAATGTGCCTGTGCCGCGGTTGCTGATGCACTTCCATCCGAATCCCTCGAGCGTGCGCCGCTTCTCACGGTTGCTTACGCGGACGACGGGTTCCGTCATGCGGATGTTGTGGCGCGGATGCTCGCTTTTGATCGCGTCGCGTTCTCCGGCTCTCAGCGATCCGATGTCGGAGAACTGCTCCATTTCGATCCGGGCGACCTCGGTCCACCATTCCTTGTCGGTCCGGTGGCGCTCGAAGCGTTTGCCCGGGTTGATGCTGAGCCCGACGTAGAGCAGCGCGTCGTCTGCGTCGTAGAAGCGGTAGAGCGTGAAGACTCCGGGGGCCACGTCTAGCTGGCCCGCTTGAGCGTTTTGAGCAGCCCGGCGCACACCGGGCTGACGCACGGCCGGACGTGGCCGAGCTGCTCTGACTGGACGCTGATCAGGTGGCGTCCCTGGATTGCGTGGCAGCGGGCGTGTGCGTGGACGGTGCCGCTGCGGGTCGTGTAGACGAGCATCAGGCTCGTTCTCCTTCGGTTGACGGGGGATCGGGTTGGGTGCCTGCGCTCGGGCAGGCTTTAAGCGGTCATGCGGCGAGTCCCTGTGCGAGCTCGACGATCTGCTCACGGCTGTAGTTCGCGAGCCACCATTCGCGCATCTGACGCGCCGTGAGTCCGTCGTCGTCGAGAGCCGGGAGATCGCTATGGCCGGAACAGACGTGGCCGCGGAAGAGCGACAGGCCGCAGTAAACGCAGTGCGGCTCATGCAGGAACGTCGGGCCGACTGTGCGTTCCGTCAGCCAGTCCATCACGCCACCTCCCCAAGCGCCCGAGCGACCGCCTCAGCGTTCGTGTCGCGAGCGTAAGCGGCCACCCCCAGCGCGTCGTAGCCGTCAACAGCCCACGGCAGTCCCGGCAGCACAACGCCAGGGAACGAGTCCGCAGTCGGCTTCTCTCGGATCGGGATCCCGAGCGCCTTCTTCCACTGCGACGGCGTCACCTCCCAGACCTCGAGGTCGCGCGGGATCTCCGCGAGCACGACGCCCTGCACGAGCCGGATCACGTCCTGGCCGTGGCTGACGAACGGGCGCTCAATCGCGACGAGGTACACCTCGTTCGCCTCGTACCAGCCGGGCTGCGGCATCTTCTCGGAGACGTCGCGTGCACGCTCGAACGCGGTCGGGCCTTGCAGCTCGATCCGTGTCCACTCGGCCAGGTCGGCGTTCTCGTCGAGGAGGACGAGGTCGATGGCCTTCGAGCTTAGATCCAAACCTAAGCAGTTCATGCGCGGGGTCCTTGAAGCCCGGTTTGCGTTCCGCCCTCAGACACTCTCAGCCTCCGGGTTCAGCACACGGCAACCGAGGCAGACGACCTCGAAGACATCGCTTGCGTCCGTCGGGCGATGGGCGTAGGTGTCGCCGACCTTGAACTCTGATTCACAATCCATGCAGACCATCCCGGCGGGCTGTAGCTCGCGCTCCGTGACGGGCCACAAGCCGGTGACGGTTGGGCAACCGGGGCCGTGCTGCGGGCCGTCCTCGTAGCAGTCAGCGGCACAGTGGATGCAGTACCGATAGGGGTCGTTCATGCGAACGCCTCCTCCGTCATCCGCGCCAGCGCCTCTCGTAGAGTCGCGTTCTCCTCCTCTAGCGCGTCAGCGCGTTCGGCCGAACCGACGAGATCGCGGTGCCATACCTCTACATCGTCGGCGTGGTAGTAGCGCTCGCCGTTCAGCGTGATCTCGCGAATGGCGTCGTTCATGCCGCCCTCCCGATCTCGCCCGTCCAGCGGTCGCCGCAAGCCGAACAGCGAGTGATGAGGCCCGCGTCCCACGAGCAGGAGCATCTCGCCGATCTCCGCACGGGAGAACCGAACCTCCCAGGGCCACCGTGCGGGAGGCAGAAGCGGCCCCTGATAGACGTGATCGCACAGCGATTCTCCTGCACTCATCAGAACCTCCATCTCAATACGGGATCGTGTCGCTCATGCCGGGATACGAACGCGACGGCAACCTGCCCGCCACCGTCCAAACAACGTCGACCTGTCCGCGCGCGTCACGGCGCCGGCGTTGCTGCACGAGACCTTTCGCGCGGAGCGCACGGCCGAGCTCCATTCCGGCCGATCCGCACCAGGGGCACAGCTCGTCGGCCGGATGCTTGCCCGCCCAGGCGTGTGCAACGGCGCCGACCTCGTCGGTGTGGAGGCCGTCGTAGCCTGCTTGCTGGATCGCCTTGTGGGCGGCCTGCTGGCGGGGCGTGAGAGTGGGGGCGAGCGGGAACAGGTGGAGGGCTTCGCTCATGCGACTTCGTCCGCGAGTAGCGAGAGCTGCTGCAGCCGTTTCGCGCACAGGGCGGCGTAGTCGGCGTTCAGCTCTACGAGGATGCTCTTGCGTCCGAGGTCACGCGCGACCTTAGCCGTTGTTCCCGAGCCTCCGAACGGATCGAGCACGGTCCCTCCGGCGGGGCAGCCTGCTTTGATGCAGCGGCGCGGCAGTTCTTCTGGGAACGTCGCGAAGTGCGCTTCCGGGGAGGGTTGTGTGGCGATCTCCCAGACCGACCGGATGTTCCGGCCGACGTTGGCGCGTAGGCGCGGGTTGTTGTGGAACGTGCCGCCGATCTCGTCGCGGCGCTCTGCCTCAGAGTTCGTCGCTTGCACGTTGCGCCCGTTCACGCCTTCGGCGTCAGACTTGCGGCTTGTGAGTTCTGACTTCGACTTCGCGCCGATCCATCCGGCCGCGCTGCCTGAGCCTTCATGCTTCACGTTCGTCTGATCGCCCCATCGCGCCCACTCCGCAGGCTCCCGCACGGCCTCCTGGTCGAAGAAATACCGTGAGCTCTTCGTCAACAGGAACACGTACTCATGCGCCTTCGTCGGCCGGTCCGTCACCGACTCCGGCATCGGGTTCGGTTTCGCCCAGATGATGTCGCTACGGAGGTACCAGCCCGGTTCGTAGAGCGTCGGCGGTTCTACTATCCACGAAGGAATCTCAACCTCGCGCCCGTGGTTAAGATCGGAGAGCGCCGCGACTATCCACGCTCGGCGTTCCTTCGCATTCGCGCCCTCTGCGGTCTTTCCGATGCGTTTCGCCTCTCGGCTCATCTCTAGGAAGTTCCACGCCAGAAGCGCCTGCGTCTTCTTCGCGATCAGGTACGGGTACAACTCGCGCAGTAGCGCTGCCTTCGAGTCCACGTTATGAGCGATCCACCTTCGGCACTCGCGGGTTCCTAGTGCGCTGATCCCGTGTCCGTTCCCGTCATCACGACTCGTCGGCCAGATGCGCTGCGCTTCAGCGAGTAGTGCCATCGACGTGTTCGTGATCGTGATATGAACACCCGTCCGTATGCCGTCGCCATCGGCACGTTCGTGCGTGAATCCGCAGATAGATCCCTCAGCGTCGATGGTCGCGGCAAGCCACACTCGGTCACGCTCGCGAGCGATGCGTCCTGCGTAGTACGGCTCTTGCAACGCCCGAGCCACGGCCCACGGGATGCCGACGAGATCCTTCGGCTTGAGTCCTTCGATGGCTACGTCGGAGCGCGGGATGGCAGCGTCGTCGCGCCTTCGACTCACGGCCATCCCGGCGTTGCTGCGGCCGTAGTCGTGATCCTTCGCCCCGATTGTCTGGGGCACCTGATAGCTGCGGTTCCCCGCGTAGCTGTCGCCAAGGTTGAGCCACAGCGTTCCTTCAGGCTTGAGCACCCGCCGCACCTGAGCGAACACCGCGACCATCTCGGCGACATACGCCTCCGGCGAAGCCTCCAACCCGATCTGCCCGTCATGGCCGTAATCGCGCAAGCCCCAATACGGCGGCGACGTGACGCAACAGTCGACCGACTCGTCCGGCAGTTCGGCGAGCACCTCGCGCACGTCGCCGAGATACAAAGTGAAGTCCGGGTCGCTGACGAACGGCGTCACGCGACCTCCTCCAGTTCAGCCGCCGGGCCAGGGCCGCAGGAGGTCGGCCCGGTAGACCCCAGCCCGGCAGCAACCCCGGACGCGTGTGCGCCCGAAGGTCTCCACGCGGCAGGCATCGAACCGTCGATCCGGTCCCAGCGCCGCGCGACCAGCGAACAGCGGCCGCACGTCGGGACACCGCCGCGACGCCCGGCTGCAACGGGCCGGATGCACAAGGTCAGCGAGCCGGTCGGGTAGCGGACGTGCCAGAGGCCGTCCGGGTGGAGTTCCGAGACCATCGTTTCGGCGGGCGGGAGGTGCTCGCGGACGGTCATGCGGCTACCTCGACGCGGGCGGCGCGTGTCATGGCGATCAGTTCGTCTCGGAACGCGGCCGGCGTCTTGCTCGCTTCTTTTGGGCGCACGCGCCGAGACTCATCGGCGACGTAGCCGCCCTTTGGGTGATGCAGAAAGCCCGACACGATCGCGGTCGTTTCCGGGTCGCGCCAGTTCAGCGGATCGGGTGTCCGGTTGCCGACGTAGTAGAGCCACGTCCGCTTGCGAGCCCGATGCCCATAGGCGCTCTGTGCAACCTCGCAGACCCATCCTTCGTCCTCCGGGGTCGTAGTCCAGCCACCCCCGATGCCGAGCGGCCTCAAGAGACCGAAGTGCTTCCATGCCAGTGACCCGGCTGGGTGTTCGAGGACACCTCCCCAGCGCCTGACCGCATCGAGGGCCGCGCGAAAGCATCCTCCGTCGTCGCCGACGCGATAGCCGGGGATCCGCTTCTGGTTGATGTAGGCGAGCGGCGACCACTTGTTGCACGGCGGATGCGCGACCACGGGATGCGGGCCGTCGTACAGCCGCGCGTCCCGTTCCTGGTCCCACGGGTCAACGTCGGGCAGCCCGTAGTAGACACCGTTCTTCTCGACGAAGAGCGCGGCGACCGTCACCACTTGACAACCCCGCCGTTGGCAACTATTCTTGCCATATGAACACTTCCATGACATGCGGAGAAGCCGTCCGCGACACAAGCACCGTCCTCGGCCGCCAAGCCGCCGAGATGCAAGCCCAGCGCGAAACCGTCATCGGCCAGTGGATGGCGCTCGGCTACACCCGTGAGCAGGCATACAACGCCGCCCTGTTCGGCTTCCGCAAGTAGATGAACCCCCTGACCCGCGTCAGACGGGCAACCGCCAAGCGGCGCGCTGCCGATTCCGAGTGGCGCGCCGCCATCCGTGACGCTGTCGCGGAAGGACAGACGCACCGGGCCGTTGGTGAGGCTGCGGGCGTGACCCACACGCGCGTCCAGCAGGTTCTCCGGGACTAGCGCAGTCCGCACGCCCTGGATGTGTTCGGCCACTCGCGCCACGACCCACCGTCGCGCCGCCACACCAGGAACGCCCGGTACAACTGCTCCCGCGGAGACGCCGACACCCACGACGCCGCAGACCCGCCGACGCTCAACCAGGTGCCCAACATGAACTGAAACCCGTTCGCATACGGGGCGTTGTGGATATGCCAGTCGCCCGACTCGCGCGAATGCACGCACAGAGCGCCGCGATACCAGCCTGTCGGCGTCGATAGCCGGGCTGACCAATGTCTCGGAACCGGGCGCGCGAACGCGGCCGGCGTCAGAATGAGGACGGCTACGGCCGCCGCGATGTAGGTCGTTGCACGGATGATTTCTCCTGACGGGAGGGGATAGGGCCTCGCCAGTCGCTGTGCTGGCGGCGATCGAAAGGTTGGACGCTAAAAACTGCTGATTAGCAGGGGTTTCGTCGCATAACAAGCGGCGGTCTGGAACAGCAGTAAAAGGACGGAGTGTCCCGCAATCCGTGTAGAAATGCGAGACGGTCCGGAGACCCGGCGCGTTGGCCGAGTGGTTAGGCAGCGGCCTGCAAAGCCGTTCACACCCGTTCGAATCGGGTACGCGCCTTGGCATCTAGCTTCGATCCCCGGTAAGCGAATCCATCTGTGCGGCAATCTCACGGATCGTCGTGTGCACATACAGATCAGAGGTGGTCGCAACCGACGAATGACCCATGAGTTGCTGCAACTTGTCGAGGTCAAGGCCGCGTTGACGCCACCGGGTCGCGAACGTGTGCCGGGCCGTGTGCGGTTTGCGGTACTCAACGTCGGCTTCGTACAGGCAACGTGTCCACCAGCGCCCGAACGAGGTGTCGCCGATCGGCTTCGACCTGCGAACCCTGTGCGCCCAACCACCACCGGGTTTGTCGTACCAAAGGTAGGAGTCCGGGTCGAGGCCGTCCAAAAGCAGCAGCTCGGCGCACGCTTTCCAGCATTTCGCGGTCATATGCACAACCCTGTCCTTCGACCCTTTCGCGCCCTCTTTCACGATCACCAGGCGGTCGTCGAGGTCGAGCCGGCGGGCACGCAAATGGGTGGCCTCAGACTTCCGCAGACCGACCTCGAACAGCAACGTCATCAGTTGTCCGTCAGGGGACGGGAGCGACGTGAGGGCGGCTTCTTCGGCTTCCGTGAAGATCTCTATGACGGGCTGCGCCGTTCGTTTGATCGTCGGCAGCATGTCCATCGGGTTCGCGTCAATCCTGCGGGTCAGGCGCGCCCATTTGAAGAACGAGCTGAGGTGTGCTTTTCGGATCCGCCGGGACTTCGCCGGGAACGTGAGGAGCAGGTCCATGATGTCGCCGTCGGTGAACTCGTCGACCGCCTTCTCCGGGTAGCGGTTCAGGAGGGCAGCGCAGGTCCTCTCGTAGGCATCGAGTGTGCGGGCCGCCGTCCCTCCGAGTTCCAGCCAGGCCAGCCAGTCGGCGTGTTCCCGCGCTGACCTGGCCTCGAGGTGCCTGGTGTCACGCAGCCTGTCGAACCTTACTCCATGCGTGGTGACGTTCACTGCCCGTCCTCGCTGTGACGCAATGATTGTGTCTTCGTATCAGCGAGCACCGCGGCCTCGAAGTCGTTGAGGCACGTCTGCGCTGCATCGCGGTCGTCGGACAGGTGCTCGCAGAACGAGTCGATGAACTCGGCGCGATGGGCCGCGAGAAGATCTGTGAGCCGTGCGACCTCGGTACGCATGCTCTCTATCACCAGTTCGACCAGTCCGCTCACGCCGCCCGCCTCCCAGCCTGTCCGCTCCACCAGCACGCATGGCAGCCGTCGCCGCCGCACTTCTCGCACGCGCCGGCCTCGTCGTCGGGGAGGCGGACGAGGTGGCCGTAGGCACGGTTGAGCTCGGTGGCGAGGAGGCGTTTGACGGCGAGGTCTACGCGGTCGGGAAGCCCGGTTTGCTGTTGCAGATCGCGTGTCACAAAGTCGCCTCGTCGCGCGGGTGAGCGCAGCCGTACTGCTCGCAGCCGACGAGCGGCGTCATCGCCCCGTGTTCGAGATAGACGAGCCTCTCATCGGTCACGTAGTGGTGCGCGAGGACGACGGCGAAGCCGAAGCTGTTGCCAGAGTGCCGGTCGTAGGCGAGGTCGGGAACGGTACGCCGCTGCTCGTCGTAGTCGAGCTTCTGGAACCGGGTGATTGCCTCGGCTGGATCGTCCTGCTCACGCGCCCAGGAAGCGAGCCTCACGGCGTCCGTGCAGGCGCTCATCTCGTACGGCTCGTAGTCCTGCCGGAAGCGGTCATTGTGCGCGCGGAACCAGTCGATCCGTTGCTTGAACACATCCGGGAGCGCGTCGTAGGCCGCGTCGCGCTGCTCGCGCTCGTCCTCGAACTCCTCGTCGTGCTTGCGAGCCTGCCCTTCGACGTGCCGGCGGTGATCTTCCTCCTGGTCGGCCTTCGTCTTGTAGAAGACGGGCCTCCCGTTCAGGTCGATCCCGTGGATCATCGACCCCCGGTGCGTGTAGAGCGTGACCGTGTCGCCAGGTCTCGGCACGACTCCGTAGCTCCGCTGCAAGCCGAATCCCACTTCCCCTGCGAGGCAGTCGAAGTAGTCGTCGCGCTCCTCGACCTTCGTCAGCGTGAGCATCTCGCCGTGATCGAAGGCGCGCTCTAGATGTTGGTCAGCGGTGAGTGTCACAAGCTGCTCCTTTCGGGTCGTTCGGGACGGCTGCGAACAGCAATTCGCGTCCCATCACCGAACGCCCCTCAACGACCCCAGCAGGTCGAGATCCCGCTCATACGGCCGCTCAGCCCAAGCCTGCCGCTCGAAACCCCGGGCGACCACGTACCCGGCCGTGCAGGAGACGCAGCCGAACAGCCAGAACGCCACGGCGATGTAGACGTACATCATCGCTGCACCCGGCCGTTCCGTGCGCGCTCCCACAGCTCAAGCTCGCGACGGACGATGACCACGGCGGCGCACAGGCAGACCGGCGCGACGGCGACCAGCAGCAAGGTCAGCACGCCCGCTCACCCCGCCACCCGCAAGCCGCGCACCTGACCGCGACACTTCCGACCGCACCGACGATGCTGCCGCCGCAACGCGGGCACGCCTCGAGCGCCGCTGTGATCGCCCGGGCCTCGTTGACCGCGCGGGCGGTGTCGCGGAGATGGTCGGCGAGGGTGGGGACGCGGACCGAGAACTGATCACGCAGCCCGGTGCGCTCGCCGACGTTCACGATGCCTCCGCGAATCCGACCGGAATATGCAGGTAGCGTCGGCGGCACTGCTCGCACGTCACCGGCTCCTCGCCGTCCAGTTCCCGCACCCAGCCTTCGCCGGGAATCGTGCGCATGTTCGCGCCACAAGCGAGACGCCACGCGCCTGGCTTGCCGGGGATAGGCAGTTGCAGATGCGCCGTCCTGGCGCGGGCGTAGAACAGCGATTCGCGTTCACTCATCAGGATCCCCGAACGGAATCTCGTCCGCGTCGTGGTAGATCGGCTTCGCGATCAGCGTGAACTCGACCGTGCTGACGTCCTTCGCGGGATGCTCCAAGCGCAGGCGCGTTACATGCCGCAGTTCCATCCGCTCAGGTCCATCGTGGAACTCGATGCGCGTAGGGCTCCCGTAGCGGTCGCGCCAGATGTGAACCTCGGGGAGCCTCACGACGGCCGCTCGATCTCGTCAGCCGAACTCGCAGCCAGCCGCTCCACCAGCGCCACCCAAACCCGGCCACGATCCGCATCCGACAACGCCCCCGCAGATTCAGCGTCAGGGAACAGCTCCCGGCCGACCTCACCAACCAGGGCAGGATCGATCCCGGACTCGCGCACACGGGCCGACAACTCAGGGCCGGTCAGGGAGAGCACGGCGCTCGCTGCATGGGCGACCGGCGCGTCGGCAGTCGAACCGGCGGCCCATGCAGCCAACGCCGAACCCGTCTCCTCGCTCAACGGCACACCCGAAGGCACCATCGAATCGAACGGCTTCCGCATCTGCGACACAGCCAGATCCGGCATACCTTTCGAGTGCGGCGGCAAAGTCAGCGTGAAGATCGTCTCGAACGTGATCCGCTCACCCGCGATCGGCTGCCAGCCCAAATCGATCGGGTCGGCGCCCTTGACGATCTTGATCTTCTCCTTCGCCCGGAAGCACAGCACCAGGTGGCAGTCCGCTTCGAGCATCGTGTAGATGAACTCGTTCTCAGCCGCTTTCGGCTTGATCCAGGCCGTCCAGTTCATCCGGTCGCGCTTCTTGTAGTCGTCGCCTGCCATCCGGTCGAGCTCGTCGCTGTGGTACTCGAGCAGGCCGCCGGGGCCGTCGTGCATGTGCGACATCGAGTCGATGATCACGACGGCGGGGCGCGGGTTGAGCGCGAGCACCGCGCGCAGCGCCTCCGTGTACCGCTCGGGCCGGTAGGGCCGCGTGATGTCGGTGGCGATGTAGTCGAACTCGTCGGCGTACTGGTGGCCCTTCGCGCCTTCGGCGTTGATCATCGCGACGGTGCCGCCTTGCGCGAGGCCGCGTGCGATCCGGTGGGCGCTATAGGTCTTGCCGGATTTCGTCGGGCCTGCGATGCCGACGACGAGCGGTGTGTGCTCGCGCTTGGCGGGACGGAATGTGAAGGTCATGCGTCCCCCTCTCGTAGTTCCTTCTCAAGCCAACGCGACTCTTCCCAGCCAGGAAGCTCTGCGTAGGCGACGCGCGCCGGATAGGCCGGCCACACGCCGTTTCGCAAACACTGAGCCCAGACCCGGAGCGCGTACGCGACCTTCTTCTCCGCCAACGCCATCATCTCCGGGCCAGGAGAGACAACCGAAACCGCGAACGGCTCGGATGTCTCCGCGATCACGAACCGGAACTCGGGCCGGACCCCGGTGATCTTCTCGATGCCGCGCGTGTAGAAGCACGCCTGGATATCGGCGCCGATCGACAGCATCGTCGTGCGCGTCCAGCCTTCCGGGTTCGCGCTCCGGGCCGTCGTCTTAAGATCGTCGATCGCGGTGAAGTCGTCGTGCAGCCAGTCGACGAGCGCGCGGCACATGACACCGTAATCGTCCTCCCATGAGATCGGCTGCTCGGGCTTCCCGTCCACGAACAGCGGCGGCGCACACTCGATCCCGGCGAGCTGCTCACGAACCGACTCGCACATCGCCTGCACGTCTGCCCACTGAGCGGCGAGCAACGGGATCCGGTTTTGCTCGCGCGCGTCGTCTCGGAGCAGCTTCGCTTCCTTCGTCCGCCAGTCGGCCGCGTCGACGACCTGGACGGCTTCGCGGCCTTCGAGCAGGAGCGCATGGGCGGCGGTGCCGACGTCGAACCGCTGCTCGTCTTGGCGGACGTGTTGCGGGTTGAGCTTCGGATGCGCCGCTCTGGCGTGTGCGGGGGATTGGGTGCAGAGGATGTGCGCGACTGATGCGCTGAGGGTCGGTGTGTCGCCGAGGTCGTCCGCGTGGTATTGGGCGGCGGTGAGAGAACGAAGCTCGGTTCCGGTGCCGCGCGTCACGCCGCCGCTCCTGATTCGCGTTCCGCCCTCTGTCTCGCAATCTCGTCCACAATTGCGGGAGTGCATGACCCGCAATCAGGGCAGGTTGATCCGTCCGCGTAGGGGTGCGTGCAGTCGCGGCCGACACACTTCCCGGCGAGCGGCTTGTAGAAGATGAACCAGCGCGTACCGAGACCCTTCGATCCACGCGGAGCGTTCCGGCTCCCGACGACCGGCGCGGCGGGGAAGTGCGGCTCGACGCGGTCGAGCGGCCCCGCCCACTTGAAGACGAGGGTTCCGCCGGGAGCGAGGACGCGCCAGCACTCGAAGAAGCCAAGGCGTAGCTCCTTCTGCTCGGTGTCGGGGTGCAGGGCGCCGTACTTGAGGCCGTTGATGCCCTCGGGTGGTTGCTTCTCGCGAACGATGTGCGGCGGGTCGAACACGACCATCTGAAACGACTCGTCCTCGAACGGCATGTTCGCGAAGCTCCCGAACACGTCCGGCTCACATGACCAGTTCGGATTCCACTCTGGCCGTCCTGATACCTCGCCTACCGACCCCTTGGGGGACTTGCGCTTGTCCATGTAGACGGCGAGCGGGTGTTCCTTGTCCCACCACCACATGCGACCGCCGCAGCAGGCGTCGAGAATCTGAGGGGCGGCATCGAACCGTTCAGCGCCGATGAGGCGAAGGAACGGCAATAGCGATTCCCGAACCGCGCTCACGCCACAACCTCAAGCGGAACCGCAACCTGCCCAGCCGTCACGAACCCCGACCGCACAACCGCACACGCGATCGCCGTCCAGTACGCGTCATCCCGACCGGCCGCCCACGCCTCGTTCAAGGCGGCCTCACGGGCACGCTGCGCCACCCGGAAGTCGTAGTCGGCCTGCGCCGGAATGTCGGTGAGCCGGTAGCGGATATCCCAGAAGATCCAGGCGAACATGCCGACGGTCAGGGCGGCGAGAGCGAAGAAGGCAAGCCAGTTCATCGCGTCCCCGCCGAACGAAGCTTCTCGACCGCCGTGACCGTCCAACCCTCAGGCACCGTCACGGCGCGACGAGCACCCCGCCGAGTCCACGCACGAGCCCATGCCGCGCCGACCTTCGCGGCATCGTCACGGCAGATACGGACACGCCACAGAAACCCGCGCGCTGTAGCCGACCGGCCAGCGCCGTCCTGTTTCACAGGTGCGAAGGTCGGAACGGACGCCTGACTACCAGGCAGACCCCAACCCGCACGCCACGACCACGTCCCTGCCTCGTCGAGGCCGTACAGGGCAGCCAGCCGGTAGCCGGACGGAACGATGTCTCCGGCGCCTTCGTGCTCGTACTCGACTGTCACCGAATGGGTGGTTTGCGGTGCGCTGTCGGTTCGGACCTCCGACCACTTCGCACTGCCAGGGATCGCGTGCAGGAACCGCTCGATCCCGTCACGCTCCTGGCTGGTGAGCACCGGGCCGCCGTCGGTGCGGGCGGCTTGCGGGGGCCCGAAGGCCCCCGCAGTCCGTGACGTACGGTCGGTCATTAGCCGACCACGACCGGGTAGTCGCCCAGCACAGCAGCCGACGGCGACAGAACGTCGCCGTCGTTGTCGGTGTACGAGCCTGCCGCCGGGGCGTTCAGGAACCCACCAGCGAGCGGGGTCAAGCAGGACAGCAGCGGAGTGCCGCCGGCCGTGAAGCCGACCGCCGAGGGCGCCCAATACCCGCCGTTCATCAGCGTCGCAGCGATGTCCATGTTGTCGGCGAAGAACGTGGCGCCGCCGACCGAGTAGCAGAGCTGCGTCCCCGACGCTGGCGCCTGGAACGTGACCGGGACTACCGGCTCAGGGATCGTGATGTACAGCGTGTCGTGCGCGTTCCCGACGCCTGCCACCTTGACGGTGCGCTCGATCGGGTACGTGCCCGGGGCCAACGCTGCGTCGAGGGTGAACGTGTAGCCGTCGCACTTCGCCGAGTGGGCGTAGTCGGTATACGAGATCGTCACCTGATTCTTCGACGAGGACGAAACCGTGCCGTCTCCCGACGACACGAACGACGCGACGTTCTTCAGCCCGGAGAACTTCACCGTGGCGTTCGCGCCCTCGGCACCCGACTGGAACGTGCAGACCGTCACCGACACGGTGTCGCCGGGAGCGGAGACGGCCGGGAAACCATCCCAGTCGTTGCCCTGCTCGATCGTGACACCGCCTGATGCTGAAGCGGCCGCGGCCAACGTCAGCGCGAGAAATGCGGTAGCAGCAGCCGCCGCTACCTTGTGTGTCCTGGGCCTCATTTAGAGTCCCTCCTTGTTGGTAGAGCGGGCGGGGCTTTCTGTCTGGCGATAGCGAAGCTCCGCCCGCTTGTTTGCTTTCACAGAAACTTGGGTGCGCCACCATCCGGGCGTGCTCAGCCATCCGGCGAGCGCCACACCGAGCGCGATGTAGAGCAGAGGAGTCACGCGTTGACCTTCTGGCGGTCGCGGATCTCTGTCAGAGCGTCAATCAGCACGTCAAGCATCTCCGTGTCCTTCCGATTCCGGAAAGGGACTCGGATCGACGTCGGGATCCAGGAACCAGTCGACTGAGCGACCTGTGGCCTCCGCGATACGCCGGAGCATCTCGGCTCTGGGTCGATGACGGGCCTGCTCGAGCCGGATGAGGTGCTGTCGCGAGACGCCTCCGCAGAGTTCCCCGAGCTTGTCGTGAGACAGCTCTGCGGTCTTGCGAGCACGCTTTATGCGTGTAGCGATCAGTTGTCCGGGAGCGAGACGGATCCGCTCTTGAAGCTCCTCGTCTGCGAGTGCGAAACTCATGCGTTACGGTTTAGCATAACGTAACGTTACGTGTCAAGAGTTCCAGACTAGCGTCTTAACAATCCGCTGGGCAAGATCACGTCACGTGACGTACGAGCCATTGGAAGGCTGGATGTCCTTGGACGACCTTCTCGGTCTCGACCTGAAGAAGCGGATCCTGTACGTCCGCACCAATCTCGCCACCAAGCGTCAAGGGGCACGCGAGGCGCATCTGTCCCTTGACGATTTCGCGGCGGCTGTCGGGGCGAAGAATCGCCAGGCCACGATGCGGTGGGAAAAGGGGGCTACCCCGCGCGACTACGCCGAGCGCATCGCGGCGCTCACGCCTTATCCACCGGAGGCGTTTGGTGCAGCCGGAGAAGCGGAGTTCGTGCGGGAGTCTTTCTGGAACCGCCTTCTAGCACTCGAAGCCGCGTTCCGGCAAGAACGGGAAGATCAAGACCTAGCGCACGCCGCGCTGCTTGTACGGCTGGCTGATCTCGAAGAGGCCCTGCGGCAAGTAGCGCCTGGGTCACTTCCAGAGACGTCGGAAGGCGAGCCGGGCTGACGTCGTTTTCTGCTGGATTCATTGCCGGCCGGCGCACTACACTTCAGCCGGACGAGAGACCTTAAAGCCCCCGTCGGATTGCAGACATCCATGACCACCTACACAAAAGAAAAGACGGGATAGATGGGACGTCTCCTTGACCTCGCAGCCGCCGCGCTCTGCATCGGTGCCGGCGTCTACCTGCTCCAATACAACGCCGCGCAGGGCGTCGACGGGACGACCAGCTGGTTCCAGATCATCGGGCACGGGATGGGCATCTACTTCATCGGCAAAGGCCTCTTCATCGGACGCAGCCTCCACCTGGCATCCCGGCAAGCAACCAGCGTCGAGCAGATCCTCAACCACGTCGAGGCCAGCCGGGAGGAGCACATCCACGCAAGCACGCTGCGGGACCGGGTATCTGACCTGAACCGTTAGAGCAGGATCTTCGCGGCCGTCGCGGGCGGGCAGCCAGCCTCACGCAACCGTCTGAGTTCCCCGATATCCGCGCCGGTTTCCGCGAACATCCGCGCCTCGAGACGCGTGAACCCGTAGTCCGTCGCCTCGCGAAACCGGTTCAGGTAGACAGCCGCGCTTTCGGCGCACATGTCTTTCGGAGCAGGCGGCGCGGCCATCTCATCCCTTCGGGATCGCCGCCAGATCGGCCTGCAGCTGGCCCAGGTCGAAACCCTCGAGCGTCTTCCCGGCGTCAAGCATCTCGGTGGAGAGGATCGCGTACGCCTCGTCGCAGTATTTCTCGTAGAAGGAGGCGGACATCCTCTGGACCTTGCCCCACGTCACCACGTCCACGTAAGAGGAGGTCGGGCGACCCACGACGGGGACGTAGTGGCCGCCTTCGATCTGGGAGCCCGCGACCGGTGTCCATGGCTTCCCGGCGTTGAACTGGGCCATTGCGGATTCGGGGAACTGGATGCCGATCCCGACCGCCGAGAACACGTAGCAGGCGGACAGCAGCTGCGTCCACGATCCCGGTGTGAGCGCCACATATGCGCCTAACTTGTGGCGGACCGCGGTTTGGTCGGCGACCCCTGTGCGGCGCCGATAGTTGAGGGCCTGGTGGACGTCTGTGCCCTGGTCGCTGTTCGGGTCGTGAGGGTTGAAGCCGGTGACTTTGGAGTAGTCGCCGAGCACATGGGTGGCGTCGAACACCACCGTCTTCCCTCGTTCGGCGTTCCACAGCATCGTCTCGTGGGCTGCGCCCGCCCACACGCAGTCGCCGTACTGGTCGTTGCCGAGCATCTGCCACGGCTGCTTCACTAGCGCCGAATGACCGAACACCCGCGGTGTTTTCGGGAGCGGCGCCGATGTCCGGTAGACAGCGAGCTGCAGGTCAGTAGGTTGCGGCGCTGCGGGCCGTTTCCCGAGCTTCACAGCCGTCCCCCTGAGAGCCGCACACCGGTTCCGGCGGACGGTGCCTCGCCGGGTGTGAGGAGCCCCTGCACGGCCCGTGCGGCGGCGACAGCAGCCCCGGTGAGGATGCCGAGGACGGCTGCGTGCCATGCCTGCCAGTTAGGCGCAGCGAGCCAGCCGGTGACACCGACGACGAACGCACCTACGAACTGGCGGACGGCCGCGTCCAGCCACGCAGCCCACGGCTGCGGCAAAACGCCGGCGAACGTCAACTGGGGAACGAACACCTGCACGGCGCGGAGTCCTGCGACGATCGAGGCGCACAGCGCCGAGATCGACAAGGCCAAGGCGGCGTCGTGGTTGGTGGCGCCGAGGATGCCGACAGCGAACGCGAGGAACGTGACGCCGAACGAGCGCAGGAACGCGGTCGCAGCCGCATACAGCAGGGTTTTCATTTCGTCTCCTTGCCGGGTTTGGGTCCGCCTCGTGCGTTGCACTCGGCGATGGTCGGGACTTGGAAGTGGACGGCTTCGATGCGTTTAGCGGTCATCCGGAGCCGGGCGAGGCTGTGCACGCGGACGGTGTAAAGCGGCGCGCCAGGCGGTGTTGAGTCGAGCAGCGCGGTGCTGTTCTGCTCGAGCGCGTCCCTGATCGCCCTGACCGAACCGACGAACCCGTTGATCTTCTCCAGCTCCGGGATCGACGCCAGGCACTGCGTGTAGGCGGCCTGCCGTGCTGACACGATCTCGGACTGGTGGATCGCCTCGTCACGCGCGACACGCGCGGCGTCGTGCGAAGTACGGCCGTTGATGAAATACAAGGCGACGACGACGCACGCCAACCCGAAATACGCGACAGCCACCCAGAACCACCAGGAGCAGAGCACCTCACGGACGGGTTTCTCGAACCTGGTCACAGCGCGAACGCCTTGTCGATGAACACCGCAAACTCGACCACAGCGCCGATCCCGACAACGGCGATCAGCGCCCGGTTGCAGCGGATGAAGCTGCGGCCAATCACGGAGCATCCCCGTTAGCTTTCGTGCGTCGCAGGCTGTCGAGCCGCAAAGCGGGCGGCACCCCGAGCAACGTCAAACCACCGCCGATGATGTACGGGTTCGGCGTCGCCTTCACGACGGTGTCGTAGATCAGCATGAACGCCGCCACCAGCGTGATAACGATGTCGCGGAGGATGGATAGCCACGCGGTGACCGCATCAGGATTCAACGTCTCTCCCGGCTCTCGTCCCCACCGTTTATCCGACCCTCACGAAGTGGGAGACAAGCTGCCGCTGGCGGGTCTGCCGCATGACTGCTCCGCCGTTCGAGATGTTCGTCGGCCCCGTGTTGCCGCCGACGTCCGAAAACGTGCCTGCCTGCTCGTCGATCCACCGCTCGAAGAACGATGTGTGTGCGAACGGGTCACCGTGCAGGTTGAAGATCGAGAGGTCGCCTGGCATCGGTGACCAGACGAGCTTCAGACCGTTCCTGCCGGCTGCCGCGTCGGCGTAAATCTGCTCACAGGCGGCGTACCGGTAGGCCGGGTGGCCGGTGTGGGCGAAGCAGTACGACTCGAAGATCGCGCACCACGGGACCCCGTTGAACCCGTACCAGGCGCCGTACTTCGACAGGTTCGACCCGTAGGGCGACTCATGGTTGCCGATCTCGCCGACCGCGAACTCGAGCGCCTTCACGCCGGGTGTTTTCGCGACCGCTGCGAGCCGTGCCGCGCGCCTGTCCTGGTAGGGCTTCGGGAGCGGCCGCCAATGCTCCGTCCGCAGATATTCGTAGAGCGTCTGCCCGAACACGCGGTCGCACGACGCTGCGGGGTAGCCGCACCAGTATTTCGCTGACCTCGTTGCGGCGGCGGTCACGGTGCCGTAGATGCCGTCGACCTTGCCGTCTTTGTACGGTGCCAGCCCTTTGAACCGGGTATGACCGGCGAGCAGCCACTGGGCGTCCTTGACGCGCTGCCCGGCCATCTTCGGGGACGTCAGCAGCAGCGGTGTGTCGAACTCACCCATACCCCGCCTATCGGCTACCGCCAGGTTTCTAGACGGGATTCGCCCAGCCGGACCCGGTGTCTTTGTAGACCAGCCCGTCCGACGTCAGATACACCAGCCGGCCCGGACGGCCTGCAGCAGGCAGCGTGTCGACAGCCGGGATCTGCACCGACCCGCCCGCCAACATCGTCTCCAAGTTCGCCATCTTCCGTTCGAGCTGGGCGACACGATCGAGCAGACGCCCCTCGAGCGAGGATGGTTGAGGTGCGGCCGGGTTGATTGGCATCAGGTGGGCTGCAGTGTCAGAGTGGCGGTTTCGTTGCCGAGCTCGTCAATGTCTATTTGGGCTGACCAGATCCGTGCTGCGCCTGACACCCTTACCGTGTTGTTCACGACGACGCGGGCCGCAACGATGTCGCCGACGAACCAGTCGACGCCGAACTTCGGTGCGGTCGCTGGAAACGGTGTGAGCTGCACCAGCGTTTGCGGGGTCCGGCGGACAGCGACGTTCGCGATCGCCAGCGCGTCGAGCAGACCGATGTCGGTGATGTCGCCGTAGGTGACGACGTCCTCGTACCGCTGGAACGTCTCGGCGGCTGGGTCGTCGGCCTCACCTACGATCGTGGAGCCGTTCCCGACGGCCCACACATGGGTTGCGATGTTGTCCATCGACCGGGTGCGGGTGTAGCCGGAGCAGTTATGCAGGGTGCCGTACCCGTACTCGAAGAACACGGAGTTCGACCGGTCTGTGCCGAGCTGCGAGACGAGATTCAGCTGGCAGACGGGCGGTGTCCCGTCAACGTAGGTGATATTCCACTCGTAGCTGCCGTTCGTCGCGCCGAGCTCTGACAGCTCGTCGGAGAAGCGCTTCCAAAGGTAGGTGACGGTTTGGGTGGGGAACGAGTTAACGGTGCCGACGGTGACCCCGGTCGGCTGCTCAACGTTCAGGACGGCGAGGTCGCCGACGATGATCGCGGCAGGATCGGTGTCGGTGTAGATGTTGCCGACGCCGGCGTCGTCTTTACCGGTGAAGCGTTTTCCGAACACCCATGCCTGCCCCGACGCGGTGCACTGCACCGTCGCGCCCTGACCCGACCCGACCTCCTCGTCCGCGATCACCGGCCCGTACATGGCAAGGTCTCCGGCGGTGTTGAAAATCTTCAGGTTGGTGGAGCCGGCGGCGATGTTCTCCCACAGGTTGTCGTCGGATCGGATCTGGAAGCTGGCGGATTCGACGCCGCTGATCCCGGTGGTGAAGGTGCGCCCGGTCGCTCGAGGTTCGCCGATGTTGACGCCGCGCTGATCGGTGATGATGAACGTCCAGGCCACGGTGGGGATGGCCTTAGAAAATCTCGATTGCCCAGGCGCGCCGGTTGTAGGTGTTGCCGGCGTTCGAGACGGAGTGCTGGATGCTGACGTCGAGCGTGACGGCCGCTGACGTGTCGACGGTGGTGGTGCCGCCAGAGTCTCCGGCCAGGAGGTGCGCCGAGCCGGTCGTGCGGCCCACTGTCACGGCGCCCATGGCTGAGCCGAACGACGGAAACTCGCCCTGCAGATAGTTGACCGCCTGGCTGCCGATATTCGCGATCGTGAAGCCGATCGTGCCGTTGTAGTTTCCGGTCGTGGTGATCGACCCGGAGGTGGACTGGAAGAGGGTCGTGCCGCCCAAGCTGATCTTGATCAGGAACGTCTCCGCAGCAGCGACCGCGATATCGGCGGGGATCGTCACCCTGACCATTCCGTTCGCACCGATCACGCCCGCCGGAATCGACTGGCTCAACACCGACGTCAGAGACGTGCTGCTCGACACCGTCTGGGCGCTCGCGGAGTGGTAGACCGTGGCGCCCGAGACGGTTTTCAGGACCGGGGAGACGTTCGCGATATTCTCGGTCGTCACCGACGACGACGCGGCAGGCACAAGGATGTTCGCCAGCAGCAGGCTCGAGCTGGGGACCGCCGCCGCACCCGTCAGGTTAGAGAGCGTCGCGCCTGCCGTCGGCGTCCCTGCGATCACCGTGACCGAGATTGCGTTTGACGCATCGCCTAGGAACTGGTCAAGGAGTTTCACCACGACCCGGTCGATGCGAGGCAGAGAAGCATGAGCGGACGTGACTGCGAAGTTCGTTGTGGTAGCCAGCGTGTAGCCGTAGAATCCGCCGCCGGTCGCATGATCGTCCTGGAACAGCGCCGTCCCGGCTGATACGTCGACCGACATATTCGCGCCGGCTGCCCTTTGCGCGACCTGCAGATCAGCAATGGTGCGGAGACCTTCGGCAGCGACGAGCCCGCCGACGTACTGACGAAGGTCAACGGCGGGCATCGACACGCCCTGCTGCGGCCCGGAAGTCGTCAGTTGTGCCATAGACCCTGCCTATCGGCTACCCGCCGGTTTCTACGCCCAGCTGTCACGCCAAAGCACCTCGATCCCCGTGCTCGCCGATCCACCCGAAGCCCACAGTTGCACAGCCGTTGATCCCGGATCCAACGTGAACCAGGTCGAGCCGGGGAACCTGACCGTCGAGTACTCGTTCGTGCCGTCCTGCTTCGTCACCGTCCGAGCGCCGAAGTCCAGGTCAACGTACTCGCCTGTCGCCAACGTCAGCCCGTCCAAGAAAACCGACTCCCCCGTGTCAGCGTTTTCGACCTGAGGTCCCAACGCCGGCCCGAACACCCTGACCGTCGGGATCGTCGTAAAGTTCCCGGCGTTCGTCACCGAAACGGAAAGGGTGGCGCCAGCGCCGCCGCCGAATGTGACCGGGAACGACCAAGGGAACGCCGCGCCAGGAGTCGAAGCTGTCCCGGTCGCCGACACCGCGTTCAACGCCTGCGAGTAGATGCGAGGGTCAGGGCACACCAACGAGATCTGGAAGTCCTTCACGTAGCCGCCGGTCACCCGCACATTGTCAAGCCGTCCCGTCGCCTGCATCGCAGGCAGCCCCTGCGGGGTAGACATCAACGTCACGTCGCCTCGAAGACCTCGCAGCGCCCGTTGGAGCGCGACGACAAGGCTGTTGCGTTGCGCCGCCGAGCTGCCGGCGATCTTCCCCGACAAGGTCACTGGGCGCGACGAAAAATAGGAGTCCCCGGCAACAGCACCGTCGAACTCGGGAAGGTCAGCGATGTTCTGGCGGACGTTCGGGGAGTCGAATCCCGTCACCGATTCGAGGTAGAACCCGGAGACACCATCGTTGAAGACCACGGTGGTTCCGTCCGGCCCGCTGATCGTCCACACTGCGCCTTGCTCATACATGGCTAGCCGTTCACCAACGCTTGCAGTTCGAACTGCAGGCTCGACGTGAAGATGTGGGGGTCTGACGGCGCGGCTGCGAAGTTGTTCGTCACGTTGATCGTTGAGCCGCCGACGGCGGATGTCAGCAGGTTGCTCTCGAAGCTGCGGAGATCCGTGAGCCCCGACAGGTACGCGTTCCTTTGTGTGATCGCGTCGATGATCGTCGAGGTGTCAGGGACGACGGCTGCGGCGACGGCGTCCGCGACAGACTGAGTGCCACCATCAGGAGACGACGGCGCGGCGCTCTGAGCGGCCAGGTCTCGTTCCTGCTGTCTGATGTTGGCGAGCGCGTTCGTGACCGCAACCCGTGCTTCCGGGGTCAGCGCGAGCGATGTGCCTGCGACTAGCCCTGTGGTGAGCTCGCCGGACAGGAACTGGTCGGCCGCCGTCAGGTAGGTGTTCTCGTCGGCCGCCGACCCGGTCAGCGACGCGTTCGCCTCGAGCTGCTGGATCGACGTCGGGAGATCCGCGGCGCCGGACTCGGCGGTGTCCTCGGCCTCTTTCGCGTCCTGCTGCGCCTTGTCTTTCGCGTCGGCTTTCAACTGGTTGATCTCCGTCAGGGCGGTCGAGATGTCGGCCTTGATCTCGCCCATCAGCTTCTGCGCCGACTTGATCTGCGACTGCAGCCACGCGATCAGTGACTTGTTCGGGAACCTCGCCGCTTTCGCCTTCTTCAACGACCGTGACAGCGAGTTCAGCCGATCCTGGGCGGCCTTGTACTTCGCTTTCAGCTGGGTGACGATCTTGTTCCACGCGGCAACGGTCGGGGTGAGCACGATCCCGGTCAGGATCTTCCCGATCCCGGCGACGTTCACGACCTTGGTGCCCTGGCCGGACTGCAGGTTCGAGATGGCTGTCTCGACCGCAGCGACCCCCGTCACCTTCGGGGTTGCTTTCGCGATAGCAGCCTCGGCGATCGGGGCGGCCAGTTTGTTCCGGGCGTCCTCGTAGGTCGCCAGCAGCTTCTCGAGCTTCGTGCGTGACTCCGACCCCTTCTTCGTCCCGGCGATTGCTTGGCTGACTTCGTTGATCGCGGAGTTGTACGCCTTGATGTCGTCCCCGACTCCCTTGGTGAGCGCGGCCGCGCTGATCGCCTCACCGAACTTCGTCGGGATCAACGGCTGAGCCTTCGGCTTCTTCGCGGCTTTGCCGACGACCAGTCCGCTGGCACCGGTCGAAGCTGTCGAAGCGGCAGCAGACGCGCCCGCCGGAGGCGTGGACGCACCGGCGCCTGCTTCCTTCTTGACCAGGTAGAAGCGCTTGATCCCGACCATGTCACCGATCTGCGACATCGGGATCGTGTCGGCCGGCTTGCCGGAGCTGTAGTACTGCATCACCTGGGCGTTCTGGCCTGTCCCCGACGTCACGATCCCGACATGGCCCGGCGACGGGTATTCGGGCGAGCCGACCATGAACACCACGTCGCCCGGCTGCGCCGAGTTCGGCATGATCCCCGTCGACGTCCAGTTCGGCCCCGAATGGGTCGCCCACTGCGTCTCGGAGGTGCCGGGGAATCCCTTGAATCCGTTTTGGGTGAACACCTGGTAGATGTATCCGGAGCAGTCGAACACGCTGCCCGGCTTCGCGACACCGGAATGGCCGCCGCCGGTCTGGTAGACGCCGCCGGAGCCGACACCCAACGATCGGGCGGTGCCGACGATCCCCGGTTTCACACCTTCCAGGCCGGCGAGCTGGCCGGGGACACCGCCGCTAGTGAAACCGGCGACCTGCTGGCCCAACGCCTTCTGAGATACCCCAAGCTTCTGGGCAGCCTGCGCGGCCGTGATCGTGTTTCCGGTGTCGGTGTCGTACCATTTCCCGCCGTCGTACTGGATCGAATGGGCGCCCCCGGTCGAAACCGAAAACTCGCCCTGCGCTCCCGACGAAACCTTGTGCCCGTTGATCGTGCCGCCCGTCGACGTGTCGGTCGTGTTGCTCAGTCCGAACGACGCCTTCTTCTCCAAGATCACCAGGGCGGCACCGAGACCGGCAAGCGCGCCGAGCACGCCTGCGCCTCCGAGCGACATCAGCGCGGCGCGGAGTCCAACAACCTCGCCGGTTGACGTCTCGGCGGCCGTCCCGATCCCCAACATGCCTTTCAGGCTGCCCCTCACACCGATCAGGCCGAGGATCGAGCTTGTCCAGCCGCCGATCTTCAACAGCGCGAACGCCCCGGCCAACAACTCGACCGCGTGCTTCGACCCGCCAACAGCGCCAGCCAACGTCTTGAACCCGCCGGCGAGCACCTTCACCGTCCCGGTCAGCACCGACACCGTGTCCTTCAAATCGTTTTGGACGCGCTGCTGGTTCTTCGTGTTCCCCAACCACCCCGAGAGCGCCTTCACCACATTCTGGATGGTCGGAAGCAGCGCCTTCCCCAACCCTTCCTCGAGCTGCTGCACGTCAGCCTTCAACGACACCTGCTCGCCCGCCAACGTGTGCGTCCACCGCGTGTACGCCTGCGCCGTCTGACCGGAACGCTCCATGATCAACTGGTAGGCCACATAGGCCTTCTGCGCGTTCGTCAACGGCAACGCCTGCCCGTCCACCGCCTTATTCAACGCCGTCTGCGCGCGCGCCGCGGTGTCCTGCGCCGACACGTACTGGGTGGTGCCAGCCCCGTACTTCGCCAGAGCGTCGGCGGCCTTCGCCCTAGCGACAGCCAACGTATTCTGCGCCAACGTCACCGCCTCCGTGACGGGCACGGACTTGACCAGGCCGTCCTGCAACGCCTTCTCCTTGATCGACGCCGAATCAACGTCGATCCCAAGTGCTTTCAGCGCCTTCCCGCGGCCCGCCAGCGCCGAGTTGATCGCAGACAGAGCCTCGGACGGATCGACGCCCTTGATCCGGGCAAGCTGATCACCGATCGTCACCAGCCCCTTCGTGTACTCCGCCGCGGTGGCCGGGGCGACACCCATCGACTTCAGGAACGCCCCCGTATCGTTCGCGAGCTCCAAAGACTGCGCCGACGCCAGACCGAGGCTCCTAACGGTCGAGTCCGACCATTTACGGATCACGTCGGCGGACCCCTCGAACACCTGGGAGGCACGGATCGTCTGGGTTTGCAGCGCCTCCGTCTGCTGGATCGCGTCCTTCACGACCGACGTGAACCCTGCCGCACCGAGGAACGCGCCCGACGCGAACGCCAAAGACCGGCCAAGATGGGTGAACGCCCCCGACCCCGCCAGGACGCCCCGCGACATCAGGTCGGTGTCTTTCTCGATCCCGTCCACATGGCCGTGGAAGCTCGCCCGCGAGGACGCCATCCCACGGTCAAAGTTCGCCGTATCGGCGGTCAGCAGCACCTTCGCCGTCCCCGCTACCGAACCGCCGATCGCCATCTAGCTACGTCCCTGCGCGAAGTCGCGGGCCTGCTGCATCGGATCAGGTGCCCCGAGCAGGTCAACCGGTGCGCTGTCTGACCGCTCCATCGCCTCGGCAAGATGCAGCCGCTCGAACACAGCCTCCTCGACGCAGAACTGGGTCACATCGTCCTCGCCGACGAAACCGCAGCCGCACTCACACCGCACCCACGTCAACCGTGGAAAACTCGTCGATGACCTCTTGGCAAGCCTCGCAGCCCGGAGCGCAACGGTGCTTCTCACGAAAGGTGGCCCACCGCTCGAGCGGCTCAACCCCGAGGATCACCCCTTTCGCGTCCGTGTCGCGTTTCCGCCCCACGATCGCCGCCAAAAGCTCGATGTCCTCGTTCGGCAACAGACCCGCCTTGATCTGCTCGTACGAGACGGCCGGCTCGACCAGGGCCGATGAGACGAGGAAGCGGAGCAGGTCGATGTAGTCGGAGAGCACCTGCGGGTCGATCTGCGCTGCGGCAGGCGGGCCCGTTTCACCGTTCGCTGCCGCGATCATCGTCTGATCCATCGGGTCGACGCCCGCGATCACCGACATCGCGACCGCCCGCAGATCCTCCGGCACCCGGCCGTCGACGAACAGCGACGCGAGATCGGGGATGCGGAGCTTGACCTGGTGGTGTTGGTTGACCCACACCTTGTGAACACCGGCGCTCTGCCACTGCTCGAGGGTGGGGACGGTGCTTCTACGCCTCGACGGTGTAGACGAGCTTTTTGGCTTGCGCCGTGTTTCGGCCGTTGCTGTCATAGGTCGCTATGCCTCCATCAGGCTGTGCGGGGACGACGAACTCGTCGAGCTGCTCGTCGAGGTCAGCGAGGAACTGCAACGTCGTCCGGTTCACTCTTTGGGCCGCCTTCACCTGCGAACGTGTAGCGGCGATCGAAGCGCGGAGGTGTTCCAGATCACTCACAGCCCGCCTATCGGCTAGCCGCGAGGAATCAGTACGTCGTGACGGCGTTCTTCGTGACGATCGAGATCGTGTCAGCGATGGCCGCCTGCGGCTTGGCGCGGAATCCCATCGCGACCTTCAGCGGTGCACCCGACACGTCCGGTGCGAGCGGATATGCCGTGTACTCGACGGCCGTCATGACGAAAGCGACGGAGAGGTTCGTGTTCACCTGGGCGAGAATGGTCAGCGACTCGCTGAACACCGTCGAGGTGAGCGCCGTCCCCGACGTGGTTCCGGTATGGAACGCCCGGTAGTCCGCATCCGAGGAGAACAGAATCGAGACGGTGCCGGTGATCGCCAACAGACCCGGCACGAAGTCGATGTTCGAGAGCCCGGAGTCGCCCTGCACCATCGCTCCGCCGTTCGAGATCGTCAGATCGAAGCTGTCGACGGTGCCTGGGGCCGAGCCGCCCTTCGTGACGGTGACCTGCGGGTACGCGAGCGGTGTCTGCGTGACCGCCGTCAGCACAGGGTCGGTCGACCCGAGCGTCGCTGACAGCCCCTGCCAGGTGGTCGCGTAGGTGAGCGCCCCGCCGGCGGCACCCGACACGGTCAGGTCGGAGATTCGGCAGTCGACGTACTGGTCGACGAGAGTCGTCGAGTTGTACGCCTTGTAGAGCGTGAAGTAGGGGAGTGTCGACGCGGACGTTGCGGTGTGCACGTAGTTCGGGGTGGTGCCTGTGTCGGCGTTCGCGCCGAGGACACCGTAGGCGATCAGGCCGAAGTCGTCCGGGCGCAGATAATGGGTGGTGGAACCGGTAACCGACGATCCGGTGACGACCTGCGCGCCGGCCTGCCGTGTCGCGTCGGTCTCCGCCAACGTCAAAAGCTGCCGGGCGGGTGAGACGTCGCCGCCGGTTAGCTTCAGCTTGTACGTCGGGGTCGTCTGGGCGGTGCCCTTCGCGGTCTGCTTGCCGACAGCGACCGTTACCGCGTTGCCGGGGATACCTGTCGGCACTAGCTACCGTCCTTCTTCGACGTTTTCTCGGCGGCTTTCACCTTCGGGTGCGCCTCGAGCTCGTTGATCTCCCACGAATCAGAGGTCTCGTACCGGTCGCCCGCTTCGAGGCGAAGCTGGCCGCCGATCTCGACAGAATTCACGTTCGCGTGAAGCTCGTACGCTCTCTTCTCGGTTGCCACGGTTCGTCTATCGGCTAGCGGATCGCGTGGTTCAGGCAGAGAGGACGGAGTCGTCCGGGAGGTACACGTCGAGCAGCCATTCTTCCTCCTGCGACGCCGCCGTGTGCGGGAAGCTGATCGACAGCTCGGCCCCGTGCAGCCATGTCTTGAACAGGGTCGCGGACGAGTAGAAGGTCTTGTAGGTTGACGGCAGGCCGGCCGTTGCCGTGACGATGGAGACGGTTTCTGTCAGCGCCGAGGCACCGAACGTCGATAGGAGGCCGGCGATCGTGGCCGTATCGACAACGGTGAGCGCGGACGTGCCGAATGTGATTCTGGATCCGCCCGCCGTGAACACGTCGGCAATGGTGAACGCGGTCGCCCCGGTAACTGTCGCAGGACCTGAAGTCGTCGTCGTGAAGGTATCGGTGACCGTGAGGGCGGCAGCCCCGAGCGTCGTCCTCACGCCTGCTGAGGCGAACGAGTCCGTCGTCGACAACGCGGACGCCGCGAACGTCTGCCTGGTCCCGGAGGACGCGAACGCGTCCGCCAGCGAGCTGGCCGTCGCGCCGAACGTTTGACGGACACCAGCGGAAGCGAACGAGTCCGTGAGCGCGACCGCCGACGCGCCGGTGATCGTGGATGCGGTGACCGTCGTGCCGCCGCCGAACTGGCTGATCCGCCCGGTCGCCCTGGCGATCTCCATCGCCGAATACCAGGAGCCAACCGTCAACGCGGTATCAGTCGCTGTGACGATCGCCGTCCAGGTGGTGCCGTCGTGTGAGTAGTAGGCGATCTGGCTGCCGTGCGTCGCGTACAGGCCGATCCAGTCGCCAGCGCTCAACGTCTGCGTGCCTGTGTACGTCGAGACGATCGAACCGGAGACGTAGCTGTAGAGCGCCCACGATGAGGGCTGCGTTACTTCGAGGACGTACCCGTTGCTCGGGGACGCCGGATCGTCGATGATCGACACGCCGACGTAGTTGCCGGTGCCGGGAAGCACGCTGATCTGCGCGTACGCCTCGATCTTCGTTGAGAACGCCGACGCCTTCCAGGTCGCCATACCGGCGCCCGAGCTGTTCGACGCGGCAGCGTTGCCGATGATCGTCAGTGTCTGCCCGTCAACCGATACCGGGCTTTGCCAGTTCGTGCCTAGCGCCCCGTTCGCCCGGACGAACGAGTCAAGGACGCCAGTGGTGGGGAACGCCATCGGCTACCCGGCGATGCAGTAGACGCCACGGCCGTTGTCGACGCCGCGCAGCAACGCTTCCTTCCCCGCCACTGGTGCCTCACACAACGCGATCACGTCGAGGCCAGCCGCAAGCAGTTGTGCCACGTCCTGCTGCGACCCGACGCCGCCGGACTGGAAGCAGTTCTCCAGCATCACACCGTCCGCGCCCGCCTTCATCGACGCGGCGAATGCTTCTGAGCCGCCGGACTTGTAGACGTTCGGGAGGCAGTAGAACCCCTGTGCGCGGAGCGCCGCACCGACCTCGTTCACAAACCCGGTGATCGCGTTCTCCCACATGGAGTCGCTCGGGTAGGCGGGGATTGTGGCTTCGCTGTAGCCGTGGAGCTGGGCGACGACGTCGTCCATCTCGAAGCCGTCGAGCCCGTACTTTTTCAGGAACGCTGACGCTCTGCCGATCCATCCTTGCCGGTAGCCCTCGTTGCCGGGGTCGGCCAATGTCGAGTCCGGGTAGGACTCGTTCACGACGGGGTTGCCGTGGTTGTCTTTCAGGTACCAGCCGTTTGCGATCAGATCCTCGCGCGACACCCCGTAGAACTTGCCGGCGGCCGTGGACGGGCACGAGATCGCGGACAGGTAGACGAGCCGCTTCGTCGGCGCAGGGATCGCGGCGAGCTTCGCAGCCTGCCAATCCGCCGTGATCACCATGTCATAGGTGCTCGCGTTGCCCGGCAGGTCATGGCCGGGGATCCAAAGGCCGTAGCCGCCCTTCGGCCACGCGCCAGACGGCGCAGGCGGAGGAACCGGAGTCGGAGTCGGACCCGGCGGCGCGTTGACCGTGAACGAGCCGGACGCCAAACCTGTCGTCGCGACCACCTGGAACGAATGGACGCCCCCGTCCGGGATGGCGAACGTCACCGACGACCGAGTCGCGTCCTGCGTGTTCGACACCCGCACACCGTCCGTGAAGAACTGGTAGCCGACCGCGCCCACAGGCGGCGTCCAAGACACCGCCACTTTCAAGGCGGTCTGCTTGACGACCGTGAGCCGCAGACTGTTCATGCCGCGATCGGTGAGAGAGCCAACGTCAGGCTGCCCGACGCGATCGTGAACGTGTCACCAGCAGTCACAGACTTCGACGCCGTCAACGCGTTCGAGCCCAGGAACGTTCCTGCCGTCGACGCTGACCAAAACGACACGTGCGTATACGTCTCCGTCGTCGACACGGACGTCCATGTCACGGCGGCCGACGTTGCGATCGAGCCGCCCGAGGCGGCCGCGAACGTCGTTGACTGCCGGGTCGTGTTCCCCGCCGCGTTCGACGCACCGGCCGAGCCTGGGTCGCCGATGTGCAGCTTCACGTAGAACGCGGTCGGGGCGGTGTAGTTCGTTGCGCTACAGACAGCCGAGAGCAGCGAGTTAGCCACCCCGGCAGCAAGTCCAGTCGTCATTAGATCCCTCTCCTTTTCACGTCGCGAATGTGTTGTCTTGGTGGGCTTCGATGCTTGCCGTCACGTACATGTCCTCGTAGTCAGGGACGATCTCCGTCACCCGGAACATCCACGGCCCCAACGTCGTCGCCTTGTCCCTCAGAGACGTCTGAACAGCCTCGATCAGCGCCTCGAACGCGTCGACAGGCCGGTGGGTTCCCTCCTGGATCTTCCACTGCTTGAACACCCGCACGGTCAGCGAGATCACCTCGACGTTGACGTCCGTCGGGTCTTCGCGGACAGCGTCAACCCACACGTAGCCGATGTCGCGGTCCTCGGATCGTCCTTCACGTGTGCCGGCGACCATCGTGAGCCCGAGATCGGTTTCGAGTTCGTTCTGGACGGCCTGGCGGAACGCCGAAAGTGTCATTTCGGAAGGTTCTCTCTGATCCGGACCATCAGCACCTTCTGGCCGTAGGTGAGGGCGCGACGGAGGAAGTGCTGGCCGGTCACCCCGACGTTGTCGCCTGCACGTTCGAGCCGGGCTTGCCCGCCGGCGCTCGCGCGGCGCCTAACCGTCTGCGGGCTGACCTTGCCTTTCCGGGACTTGTAGGTGCCCTTCTCGAACCACAAGCCGCGGAAGTCTCGGTTGACTACCTCGACGGCAGGGCCGCGACGGGTCTGCTGGATAGCGAGCTCCGGGTACGTTTTGGCCTGGATGGCGCCGATGTTGTAGTCGGACGGCGACGACGCCCCCCTGGCGGCCTCGGCGGTCGCGGCGGCAGCCTCGAGCAGGCTCTTCTCGATAGCCGACCCGACGGAACCGGTGTATTTCCGGAACCTGTCGTCGACGATGACGGAGCGGCGCGCCATGATGCTTAGGCGGTGACGACCTGGCTGCCGCGCTTGTACGGCGTCAGCAGCGCACGCGCCTCGATCGGAAGGTTCCGTGCCCGCGACTCAGGCCCGGTGATCGCGTCCTGCGATTCCGTGAACGACAGTCCGCCCTCGATCCCGGAGGCATAGCCCGACGGGTTCTCGTAGGCGTCCTTGATCGCGATCAGCACCGCCAGCTCAACATCGTCCGGGACCGTCCCGACCCCCCAGTCGCCGACGACCGTCACTTCGAAGTCCAGCGGTGCGGTGCGCCCAACCGGCCCGTACGGGTAAGGGTTGTTGTAGTAGGCGGGGCTTCCGAACGACGACACCCCGTAGGCGGACTGCGGCAACGTGATCCACTGGTAGGTGCCCTCAGCGGTGCGGTTCGGGGGATGCAACCGGAACTCGCCCTGCACCGTCGAGGTGCCCGCAACCAGCACACGCTGGTCGGCGGTCGGCATGTCGGTGTACATCGTGATCGACGTCAGATTGCGGAGCTCGAACGGCTCCAGCGAAAGGAACCCGCCACCCGTGAACGTGAACTTGCGGGAATCCCCGTTCGTTTCGGGCAACCACTCGCGGCGGGTGTACGCGAACACAGCGCCGGTGTAGGCGTTGATCAGCAGCGTCAGCATGTCGTCCTGCGTCGCGTCGTTCGCGTCGCGGAGCACATACAGGCGCGCGTTCGCTATCGAGGTGAGCGCGATCGGGGAAAGATCCACAGCCCGCCTATCGGCTACAAGGCTGGTTCAGGCCGTGCGGGTTTCGCGCTTCTGCGCCTGCTTCACAGCCACCGGCTCAGCAGACCCAGCCTCGATCAGCCGGCGTGCCTCGTCGGCGTCAACGTCGACCACGTCGCCGGTCATATGGGCGAACGGCTCGCCGTCCTGGTAGCGCCCCTCGAGCAGCCTGATCTTCACAAGAGCGCCTATCGGCTACCTGAACGAGCCGGGGGCGGCATCTCTGCCGCCCCCAAGCCAGCCGTGCCGCAATGGGCCGAAGCCTAGCGGGCCTTCGCCTTGCCGTACACGTCGTCGAGCTGATCCTCCGACATGTAGCCGACCGACGCAGACCTCGCATCTGCTGTGTCGGCGTACCAGCGTCCGTCCGCGCCGAAGTGCGGATCGGTGACCGGCATGTGCTGGCCCGCGCCCTCGGTCAGGGACGGGGTCATCGGCTCCTGCGGCGACCCGCTGCGAAGCGGAGCGTCGTTCAGCTCGGCGTCATGGATGTCCGGCCCGGACTTCTTGTCGGCCTCCTTGACAGCCTTCGCCTTCCCGACCTCGACATTGTCGTGGGTCGGCACGGTTCCTTTGCTTTCAGCCATCCTGTTTTCCCCCTTTCCCTTACGCCTGGGTGAGTTTCTTGATCGCGGCCGTGTTCATCAGCTTGCCGTCCGTCCGGTGGTAGGCCCGGAAGCCGACCTGGCCGTTAGCTGCGTACAGCTCGTTCAGCCGCTGGAACGCGATCCCGGAGGAGTCGCGGATCCAGTAGAACGAGAAGTCGCCGAACAGACCCGAGATCGTGCCGGTCGAGATCGCCGACGCCGACGCCATGTCCGGGTCGACGTAGACGGGCTTGCCGAGCAGCGTGTCGGGCTGGCCTGCCGTCAGGGCGGGCTGCCAGAGCGGCTGACCGACCGTGCCGGTGATGCCACGGATGCCCTTCACCGCAGCGTCGCCGAACACCCAGACCGCGTTGCGGCGGTACGGGACAGCGAGGCTGTGGAACAGGCCGAGCAGGTCGGCGTACGTGATCGCCGTCGCCCCTGCTGCCGTCACACCGGCTGACGCCTGCGTGGTGACACCGGTCGGCTTCGACGATCCGTCACCGACCATGAACGCGGTGTTCTCGATCACACCGATCCGGGAGCCGAACTCGGTCTTGATGTACGACTCGAGGTCGAACGCCGAGTCCTGCAGCAGTTCCTCCGAGACGAGCATGATCGTTGCGGCCTTCCACGCGTTCAGCGTGACCTGGGCGAACGCCTCGTCGGACGCGGTGTAGGACGCGTTCTCTGCCGTCCATGCCGCAGCGCCGTGCGAGCTGATCGCCGGGATCTGCAGAGCAGCCCCCGAGTCGGTCGTGATCACGTTCGACAGGTCGCGCATCACACCGAAGAACCGGAGGATCTGCACGAGCTCCTTCTCGAAGTTCGTCGGCACGAGGTTCAGGCCGGCGCCGGCGGACGCCTTCGAGAGCACGCGGTGCTCTTCGCCGGTCAGGTCATGGTCGGTCGACGATGACAGCCACTTGAAGAACATCGCCCGGTACTCGGGGTCGTCCTGCGGCCGCTTGCCCGCCTCGACTGCCTTCTGCTCGCGGTACTCACCGAGCGTCGCCGGCAACTTCCGCTCCTCACGGCCTTCGTCCTCGTTGTTCTCTTCGGCCTGCTTGATCTTGCGGGCCTCGGCCTCGGGAACGACACCGATCAGCTTCTCCATCCGGCGAGCGCGCTGCTCGAGAGCGGCAGCGTCCGTCTCCATCCGGTCGAACTCCTGCGCCTCCTCAGAGGTCAGGTCGCGCTCCTCCGACTCCGCCTTCACGGTGAGGTCGCGCATCTTCTCGAACACGCCTGCGCGCTGCTCGAGGAGAGCGTTCACATCCTTGATGTCCATTTGGTTCCTCTCTCGCTCAGGACGGCTCTGCGAGCTCGTCCGCTAGAAGTGCGTTCAGCGTTGAGAGGACGTTCTTCATGCGTGCCACGTCGTCGTCGCCTTCGTTCTTCTCGTCGCTCGCGATGTACTGGGCTGCGAGCCCGGTCATGGTCCGAAGGAGATGGACGATCTTGGCGTCCCCTCGCTGCTCCGTCTGCACCGGCTGGGTGCGTAGACGACGCTTCCTAGCTGCGAGCAGATAATGGGTCTGCTCGCCCGAGGGTGCGTCTTCGATCACGACTGTCGCTCGCTTCCCTGGGATGGCGCCCTGCAGCTCCGGCTCCTGGGAGACGGCCTGGAGTGCTCGCTGCGCCATCCACGGCGACACGCCGCTCGTACGTGCGAACGCCGCATCGACTGCGGCGCGCTCTTCAACCGTGGCCTGAAGCTCGCCACGGTGAATCTTCAGGGCGATCTCGCGCAGGATGTTCTCCTGCACCTCGCCGCCCGAGACGATCTCGATGCCGCACACCAGGGAGCGCATCTGCGCGTCCGTCTGCGAGTAGGCGGGGAACGAAACCGGTGAGACGTCGAACAGCTGCCCGAACGACACGATCGTCCGGACCACCTGGCCGTCCTCCTCAGTCCAGATGTCTTGGCCGCCCTCGCCCATCGCGAACCCGAACGACATCTGCGACAGGTCACCGCGGTCGACGAGCACCTTCAAATCATGGGACGCCTGGATCGGCGCGAGGTCGGCGGTGACTCTGAGCCCGCGCGGGTCTTCCGACAGCTGCATCGTCCCCGACGCGGTGCGCGCCAACGGCAGCCCACCATGATCGAGGTTCAGGAACCGGACGTCGGGGTTTGAGTCCAGCACCTTCCGGAACGCACCCCGCTGGATCCGCTCCCGGAAACCGCCCAGGTCCTCGGAGAGGCTTTCGAAGACAGCTGCGTGTCCGTCGAACTGGGGGCTATCGGCGTCGCCGGTGACACGCACCTCGTCGAGCTGCGCGGCACGGTGCGCACGGACGGCCGGGTCGCGCCCGTCGGGGACGGTCAGCCCGGCAGGCGGCCCGTCAAGGACACGGATGCGATCCTGGTCTCCAACACTCACGCACCGCCTATCGGCTACAAGCGCAGCATGGGCAACACGTCGAGCACCCGATGGCCGTTGCGGGCAGTCGGGTCGTCGGTCGGCACATCACCAACACCGTCCCCGGCGTCCGGGTCAACCGGCTCCGCGCTCGGATCCGCAGGCGCGGCCGCCCCGGCGACGATCGGCTCATCGTCACCCCACGGCACCGGCGGCAGATTCTCACGAGCACGGATCTCGTTCACCGTCATCGCCTTCACCGAATACATCGTCGAGTAAAAAGCAACCCTCGTTGACGCATCGCCGCGCAGCATCCCTTCCGACAGAAACTCAGGCCACAGATCAGGCACATTGAACAGGTCAGGGTCTCCGCGCAGCACGTTCTCGATCCTGACGAGCCAATGGTTGAGCGAGTACACCTTGAAATGGATGCTCATCGACTCGACGTTCGCGTACGTGATGTTCTTGTTCCGCTCACCGCCGAGCATCTCCGGCGGGATCTGGAAGATCCGGGCGCACTCGTTGATGTCGTTGACCTTCTGCTCGATGTACTGCTGATCCTGCAACGGCATCCCGATCGTCTGCCAAGTCACACCGTCCTCGAGCACCGCCACCCGCGACGACTGCGCAGCGCCCCGGTGGGCTGCCTCCCAGTTCGCCTTCAACCGTTGCGCCGCCTCATCCGACAACGTCCCCTCAACCTGCAGAACCCCGGACGGCTGCGCCTGGTTCGCGTAGAACCGCTCCAAGTACTCGTCACGAGCCATCACGCCGCCCAGCATCTGCCGGTGCGTCTGGATCGGCGACAGCCCCTTCAGACCGTCGGTGCCGAACGCCTGCCCGTGCAGGATCGTGTCCGAGTAGAAGTACCCGTCGTTGTCACGGATCGCGTAGCGTTTCCGGGCGGTCACCGGGTCGCGCGAAACCGTCACCAACGCAGGGCTGATCGGCCACAAAGCCACCACCCTCCGCACACCGTTCACCTGGCCGAACTGCTTCTCGCAGTAGAAGTTCCCCCACAGCTGCAGATGCCCCATCAACGTCTCGTAAAACAGGTCGGCGGCCATCTCCGGGTTCGGCTGCTCCTTCAACAGCTGCCACTGCCACGCGTCAGTCGCCCGCTCACGGCTCTGCGTCTCGCCGCGGTACACCACCAACGGAAGCGACCCCAGCTGGGTAGCGAGCAGACGCACCGCCGCGTACACGCCGGTGACACCCAGACTCTCATTCTGCGAAACCGACTTCCCCGAGTACGTCGGCGTGCCGCCGAAAGCGTTCCAAAGCCAGTCCGGGGGTTCAGCCAGCGAGTCGCGGGACTCGTCGGCGCCACCGAGGATACGTAGCAGGCGGCTCACCCGGCGTCCCGCAGATCAACAACCACGACGACGAGCAGCACACCCGCCAGGATCAAAGCGGCGGCCATCGAGAACATCCAGACGCCGGCGACGACCAGGGCGAGCCCGGCAGCCAAAGCCACGAGCGTCGCGAACCGTGAAACGAAAGGCATCATCGAGCGTCTATCGGCTACCCAGCCGTTTTCAGAGAACCAGCATGTCGCGGCGGCTATAGACGCTTTCGGTATTCGACGCCGCGACCGCATGAACCATCGACGCCGCCGTCAACGCGTCAATCACCCGGCGGTCCTGCTCGCCACCCTCACGAGTCTGCGACGGACGATCAAACCGGGCGTCGCCGTACGGCAGCACTCGCGCGACCGCGTTCAACGCATGACGCGTCAACCCAGCATCCCCCGAATGCTTCAACCGTCCCAGCCGCAACGCCTCCATGAACTTCGTGTAATCGTCCGCCGCGAACTTGTTCGACTGCTGCCGCGACACCACCCGGCAACCGAACTCCGAACTGATCCACTCGGCCAACTGCTCCGCCTTCGACTCGTCCATCACCACCGTGTGCAACGGGTTACGGTCATTGACCGCGATCAGAGCCCGCTCCACCAGGTTCGGGTCCAACGACGTCCCGTCACGCGGCGGCTCAAGGATCGTCGCCGCCCCCAGCAGCCGCCTCTCCGACGACTGCCACCACAACGGCACCAGCGCCGTCGTATCCCACTTCCACGCCACATCGAGGCCAAGCCAAACCGGCACACCCTCCGGAATCTCATCCGACGTCGCAGCAGCGAACCACTCGCCCTCCTCGATCGCCGCCGCGCCAGACCTCGTCGGCAGATTGCACACAAACCGGCGCCAATGCTGCACCGTCATCGTCGGCGACGACCGCTTCGCAGCCAACGCCTCAACCGTGATCCGCGAAAACGGATTCGCCTCCTTCACCACCAACATGTCGTCCACATCGCCGCCCTCCGAAACCGCCCACTCATGCAACGCGATCTGCTCCGACCGGCAATGCACAAACCCCGCATGACGCTCCACCACCGGCGTCGACTGCCGGATCCGCTCACGCGTCTCCTCGAACTCCGCACCAGGCTCGCCGGCCGTCGAGATCGTCGCGATCTGCCCACCACGCTTCTCGAGCTTCCCCCGCCACGTCCGATACAGCCGCATGTTCCGATGCCGATGCAACTCATCAAGGAACGCATCCGTCGGGATCACGCCATCGCCGGTCTTGTCGTCCGCCGCGAACACCTGCATCCGGCCGCCATTCACGACATTCTTGATCCGCCGATAGCCCTCCTGGCACTTCAAAGGCCCACCCGCAGCCGCGTTCAACCTCGCCGAGCGGAACACAAACCCCTCCGCCTGCCGATACCCGATCTCCGCCTGCTCCCGCGACGACGCCGCCCACGGAATCGACGCCGACACCCGATGCTCGAGCAAATACAGCGCCAACCCCGCCAACGACGTCGTCTTGGAATTGCCCTCCGGCACGATCAGCCAGCACTCCGGCACACCCGCGAAATAATCCTCGACAAACGCCGCGAAAAACGGTTCTACCTTCCAAAACTCCCCCGTATCAAGCACAAGCCCGAGCGCCCACGCAACGAAATGATCCACCGACAAAGGCACAAGACCCGCCCGGCAGCCAGGACAGCCGCAACTCATCCGGAAACTTTTTCTCGCGACGACCA